>Ga0194055_10002009_pt1 | contig 16336 bp, 16 predicted proteins | sample SepL449m_MetaG_FD_155482 | JGI IMG/M metagenome (GOLD analysis project Ga0194055, IMG submission 155482) | Anoxic zone freshwater microbial communities from boreal shield lake in IISD Experimental Lakes Area, Ontario, Canada - Sep2016-L442-9m | ecosystem: Environmental > Aquatic > Freshwater >... | reverse complement strand
ATCTATAAGTTCTTGGGGTGAAAAAATCTCTTGAGTTGTACCGTCGTTCCAGCCGAGCATTGCCAAAAAGTTCATCAGTGCTTCAGGCAAATATCCCTTGGCTTTGTATTCCAAGACATCTACATCGCCATCTCGCTTGCTTAATTTCTTTTTTCCATCAGGACCCAAGATTGGAGGCAAATGCACCCACTTTGGCCTATCAAAATCTAATAAATCATAAAGCAAAGCATGCTTTGCCGTGCTGCTTATAAACTCATCCCCTCTTATTACATGAGATATTTCCATAAGGCCGTCATCGACTACATTGGCGAAATTATAAGTTGGGAAACCATCGGCTTTTATGATGATAAAGTCATCAATTATGTCATTTGAAGTATTGAACTCTCCTCTTACTTCATCTTTCCAATTAGTAGTGCCCTCGCCTACCCTAAGCCTAATTGGGTAAGCTGAAGTTTCGTCAGGCTTTGAGGATGGCTCCATAGACTCTTTATATACAAATGGTCGCTTCTCTTCAATAGCCTCGGCCCGAAGTGCACTAATTTGTTCAGGCGTAGAGTAGGAATAGTAGGCCAGACCCCGATCGACTAAACTTTGGGCATATTTGTTGTAGTGATTAAGCCTTTCTGATTGTATATATGGACCATGTTCGCCTGGTTTTTCTTCATGCCATACACCTTCATCGGGATGCAAACCGAACCAATCTAGTGATTTTATAATTTGATCTACGCCTTCTTCTACAAACCTCTCTCTGTCTGTATCTTCGAGACGTAGAATAAATTTACCTCCGTTTGCCTTTGCAAAAAGGTAATTAAATAAAGCGGTTCTAATTCCGCCTATATGCAAGAGTCCTGTTGGGCTCGGTGCAAATCTAACTCTAACTGGCTTACTCATACTGGTAATTATACCAGATTAGCTAGTACTCATGAGATCTTCTGGTGCAATTTCGTTGTAATTACCATCTGGCAGTTGCTTATAAAAAATAACTTTGGTGCTAGTTTCTTCGTCATCGTACACATATTCTATTCGATTAGCTGAGCCATGACCTGAGTAGAATGTTTTTCTATCAAGTATTCTAGGTCCTGTAATGCGCTCTATCTTGAATTTCGTATTATCTTTTTCAAACTCAATCGATTCAATAATCTGCTTATGCTTCTTGTTATCAGCAAGGACTTCTTCGCGCCTATCGGATTTATCGATAGTATATTGCTCGTCTATTAAGTCTACGAGCTCTTCCCAGGCCCTGTCATTCATAAGCTCGTGGCAATCTTTATGATCTGATCTTGGTTAAGCGGCTGGTCAGGACTATCTATCTTATACCATGTCCCTTTATTAACCCATGTGGCTTGATTTTGTCCCAGCACATATATAGTTAGGCCTTGGGCCTGAAGAGCCAAATAGTTTTCGGCTTTTGGGGCGACATAATTTTCAGCTAAGGCTTGGCTGTCCCAGTCTGTCTTAGATTGTGTTACAGTTATTTTTTTGTTTGCATCGCTATTGATTAGTGCATAGCTTACGGAGCCAGGATTAGTTTGGATTTGGCTACCTAGATTGTATCCAGTCGGAACATAACCTGGCATTGTGGCGCTTATGCCAGCTTTAGCACTTGCAATCTTAAAAGCTAGGCTTGGGTAGTTGACTCTCCAGATATATGCACCCGTCATGAAAAGAGCAGCGATACTAACAGCTATAGCTGCTGGCTTGAAAGCTTTTTTTATACCAGCTTTGGGCTGCTCTGGCGTAGTACTTGCAGTGCTTGGGCCAGAGGAGGCTTGGACGCCTTTATCGAGTGAATATACATCGGTAGCCATTGCAAGCTTACCGGTATTATGAACTGGGTTAGTTTGCTGAACAGGATTGGCTTGTTGAACAGGATTAGTCGGCTGAACTGGGTTGATTTGTTGAACAGGGTTGGCTGGTGGGGCTGACGGCTGAGGTGTAATTGTATTTTCAGAGCTAACTGATTGCTTAAGCTGATCGAACTGATCATCGCTTAGTACTCCACTAGCTTTTCTATCTAGCGTAAGAGATTCGAAATTTGATTGGGCAACAGGCTGAGCTGGGGTATCAAAATTCGGCACTTGTTGAGCTAACACATTTGGTTGAGGTTGAGGTTGAGGTTCAGTGGCTGGCGCGTGAAGTGCAACCGAAACTGGAATCGACTGATTGGTTTGGCTTGGTATTTGCTCCATAGGGGCGGGATTAGCATTGAAGTCTGGGGCAGTACTTACCATTATTGAAGGCTGAATAGTACTATCGTTAGCTTCATGTTCGGATTGCAGTTGAGCCGGCGGATTTTGCAATGGGGCATCAGTACTAGCAGCGACCTGTGCAGCTTGAGTATGGAATTTCTGCACAACACCAGTGGTAGCCACTTGAGAGGGGGTATCGATGGGGCTAGTAGGCTGTGGGGCCGTTTGAGGCTGAGGCTGAGCTTGAGGCTGAGGTTGAGCTTGAGGCTGAGCTTGAGGCTGAGGTTGAGCTTGAGGCTGAGCTTGAGGCTGAGGTTGAGCTTGAGGCTGAGGTTGAGGCTGAGGTTGTTCGGAGATACCCATCGCTGTATTATCTTCAGCTGGTGTGCCACAGCGCATACAAAAATCCTTACCAGCGATATTTACGACATCGTCAGCTGCGCATTCAGGACATTTACTTAGTTCTATCATTGCTCACCCATAATATATAACCATTATAAGTTATAACAACATAAGCGTAAAGCTATTTATTAGTTAGTTTCTCTTTTTTAATATTTTTTATAAAAGCTGGTATAGCAAATTGTCTTCTTATTCTTGATTGCTGCAATATTAAACGCCACAACCACTCGAGTCCAATCCTTTGCATCCACAACGGTGCCCTTTTAACATTTCCGCCAAGTTGCTTATAGTCAAAGCTTCCGCCTTCGCCGATTAATACTTTGGCTCTTAGTTTATTTTTATATTTAATAATAAATTTTTCTTGCTTTGGAAAGCCCATCGCACAAAATAGTATATCCAAATTATTTGCCGCAATATCTTTAACTATGTCTGCTTCATCGCTTGAATCGTAGTAGCCCGTCCAGACGTACACCTCGAGACCCTTAAACAATTTACTAACCTCATGCTTAGTCTTTTGTGTATCTTTTGGTCCGCCTATAATTCCAATTCTCATACTATTCTTACTAGCTAATGCTAACAGTGGCTGCGTCTGGTCAATACCGGCCATTTTTTCTGGAACTATCTGACTGCTCCACTGCTTAGATCGCATTCTAAATAGAATACTATAATATGCCGGGATGTAGCCTTTTCCTATTTTTGGTTGGCCTGCAAGGTAGCTTGCCGCCCACTGCACTGCGGTGGAGTCAGCTACATTATAATCCGATGAATTAAGTAAGTTTTTGATTGCCTGATTCTTAGCTGCCAAAGATAAAAACTCTACATAAGGTTTAAATACGACAATTGGGTTATGGTATTTCTGGCTAGCTTGGGTTATTATAATTTGATTTATTTCTTTAATAGAAAGTAAATCAATCCTGACGCCTAATATATTAGTGCTTCCATTATTACTTTGCATTTGCTACCTTTCTGAAATCCCTTTCGAACTTATCCACACTAAACTTATCAAATATATACTGGTTATTGAAATGTTTGCCCGAAAGGATAGTTTTTTCAAAATCAATGATAGCTTTATTCAGACTTTCCTCATCTGGTTTTATAAAAAATACACCTGTTGAATTTTGTTTGATTATTTCATTAGCACCCCCGCCCTGGAGTGCGATAACACCTGTTCCAGATGCAATTGACTCGACCATAGTAATTCCAAAATCTTCGATATTGCAAAATATAAATCCTTTAGCAGATGCCATCAGTTCAATTTTCTTGACCTCATCCACCCTGCCTAAAAAAGTGATATTACTAGCGCCCTTAGCGACCGACTGGAGTCTTTGCATATCTGGGCCATCGCCTGCAATGACCAGCTTCTTACCGGAAGACCTGAATGCTTCTATGGCTAGCTCAATATTTTTGTATTGTGCAAGTATCGAAACTATCAGATAAAAATCTTTTTTTGGCAATGGTTCAGATTTGAAATTTGCCAATTCAACTGGCGGATAAATAACCACAGATTCACGATGATAGAACTTAGCAATTCTAGACTTAACATGATTGCTAATGGCAATAAATTTAATATCATTTTGAGACTGGTAATAATCCCACAGCCTTAAACTAGAGGCTAATTTTACAATATAAAACTTCGTAATGGGACCTAGTTTCTGTTTCATTACGTACCTCGGCCAACTGTCCCAGAGCATTCTGGCGGGACTGTAGCAATAGCAAATATGCTTGGTCTCTTTAGGTACATTAATATTTTTTACCCAAGCCGACGAGGAAGTTATAACTAGATCGTAATTGCTAAATTCCCATTTATTAATTGCACCTTTTATGAATGGCAGCAGCAGCCTAGGGCGACTTTTAATCAAGCCTGGAAAATTTTGCAGTCTAGAAGTTGTAATATTCCTACCTGTCAGGTATTTATCGAATTTTTTGTGATTATATACCAAAGTATAAATATCTGCATCCGGATACATTTGAGCCAACCTAAATAATACACTCTCAGCCCCACCAACTTTTTGATTTAGCCAATCATGCACTATTGCTACTCTCATTGATTCCTCGATTTGTAGAGACCATACAAGGCGAAGGTTATCAGTACCAACGTAGAATCACCTAAGCCCTGAAGGAAGATATTAATAACCAATATTCCTATCGTCGCCGAAAACAAGCTAACTGCTAGGGGGTTTTTTCTATCCCTAATGAAATCTCCGAGCAGGGCTGCAAATGCCAAAATGTAGAGCAAAAGACCGACTATACCAATTTCGTAAGATATCTGTAAAAACCAGTTTTCTGGAATTATTGGCTTAGCCGACTTAAAGCTAGCTGGCCCTGCTGAACCTAAGCCGTGCCCGAAAGGTCTTTTTATAATTTCTTTTGTAGTATTTGATATTGATTCCAATCTAGCCGAGTCAGACCCTTCGATTCTGTTCTCAAATACTCGCCCATGCAGCAGAACATTCTGCAGCCTTACGTTAGTATTGATTTGGGTACCTATCCCTACGACCGCAGAAAGCAATAAAACTATGCTAAATAAAGCAAAAATAATTTTTTGCTTTATTTCTAAAGATATAAATACGGCCAGTCCGAAGGTAATAATTGCCCCTATCCAGGCACTTCTAGAAAAACTAAGAGTAATACCCGCCAAAATCAATATCGACGAGCAGAGTATCGGCCAGCTGCGTCTCTTAATGCCATAGGCCAAAGAAAAAGCTAGCGGCAATAAAAGATAAGCCCCTAGCTGATTAGGGCCGCCCAGCGTAGAAAATGATCTAAAGAAATCGATTGAGCCATCGATAATCTGACGCGGATTAATAGTATTTATATTATAGCCAATTTGTTCAAGTAGGCTTGGGGGTATTAAAAATGACTGGATTACGGCCAGTAACGATACTATTAAGCCCGGAACAAGAATTATCCATAGCAGATTTTTTTTTAAAAATGATTTAGAAGGAATTGGTATCTGAGCAATAAAAAATATTGCGATGGCGACTAGGTTGGTTTTGACGCCGAACAATACCGCCTCAGAATTAGGCCTTATAAAAAGGGTAACCAAGATACTAACAAATACTATTGATATAAAAAATATGTTTACTGCATCAGCCTTGAAGGCTAGTTTCTTTTTGGATAATTGGTATGCCAGCCAAGCAAAGGATAGTATTAAGGCTAGAACTTCCTTCCAGGACTGAACTATTACCCTGTCAAATCCTAATGACCCCAGATATATACTAAAGAAAGCATGAAATGGCATTAATAATATTAATATGCCAAGACCATAAATAATTATTTGCTGGGATATATTAGCTGTGGTCTTGCTTATATTTTTCATTTGTTGGTTACGACGCTTCTAATATACTCATCTAGATGCTCGAGTGCAGTGCCAGCGCCCTTGATTACGCAAAGCATTGGATCTTCTGCTATGTATGCTGGCACACCCGTGACTTTAGTCATCAGCTTATCGATATTCCTAAGTAATGCCCCGCCGCCTGTGATTATCATTCCGCGATCTATTATGTCACTCGACAATTCGGGTGGTGTTTGCTCAAGCACTGCCTTGACTGCGAGCAAAATCTCATCGAGACGGTCTTTTATTGCAGCGGTAATTTCAGTACTACTTACTTCGATTGTTTTGGGCAGGCCACCTACGACGTCTCTACCTCTAACCTGCATTTTCTTAGGCTTATCAAGTGCTGTTGCAGAGCCAATCTTTTTCTTGATTTCCTCGGAGGTTTGAGTACCCACCACCAAACCGTGCTTTTTACGAATATGTTCGGCTATTGCAGAGCTAATTCTACCTCCCCCTACTCTAATTGAGTTTTGGGCAACAATACCGCCAAGCGATATAATTGCTACTTCAGTTGTACCCTCTCCAATATCTACAACAAGATTGCCTGCGGGAGCAGAGATAGGCACATTTGCACCGATAGCAGCAGCAATTGGCGCTCGGATGATATAAACTTTTTTTGCTCCAGCCGCAATCGATGCATCAATTACCGCCCTACGCTCTGTCGAGGTCACTCCGGTCGGAACGCTAATCATTAGCTCTGGCCTTGTGAGTCGAATATGTCCTGTAATTTTATTCATAAAATATCGCAACAATGCCTCGGTGATTCGATAGTTAGCTATTACCCCATTGCGCAACGGTTTTGACGCAGCAATAATATCTGGGGTCCTACCAAGCATTTCCTTGGCGTCAGTTCCTATTGCCACGATACGATTGTCGTCTACACTAATAGCGACCACTGAAGGCTCGTTAGCTACAAGCCCTTTTTTGGGAATGTATACTCGCGTGTTGGCGGTACCTAAATCAATTGCAATTCTTTTATTAAACATATATAGCTATTTTATCATTAAGAGCCGGTTCTTGATATCTTTGCGCCCAAGGATCGTAGGCGTCCATCGAAATATTCATATCCCCTATCGATGTGTTCAATCCGTTCAATCGTGGTTTTACCATGGGCAATTAAGGCCGCTAGCAAAACCGTTGCTCCAGCCCTTACATCGAATGAAATCAGCTCGGCTCCATGTAGAACACTAGGACCTTCAACTAAACCAACATGGCTATCGCGAACATTCACATGCGCTCCCATTCTCTGCAGCTCAAAAAGATACTGCAATCTTCCCTCATACATTGTCTCAAATATTTCCGAAACTCCTTCAGCCTGAGTACACAAGACGGCCATTGGGGCTTGCAGGTCACTAGGAAATCCAGGATATATATCTGTACGAATCTTAGTCGCTCTTAATTTACTGGATGGCAATATCTGCAACTTATCATCCGATATTATTTTATAATTCACGCCCATTCTTGAAAATACATTCAATAATGCATCGTGATCATTAATAATGAAGTCCTCTATCAATAAATTACCTCCAGATGAAGCTGCGGCAATAGCAAACGTACCTGCCTCTAGGTAGTCAGGAATTATCTCTCCTTCGCCACCGCTAAGCTTATCGACCCCCTCGATGACTAATACATGACTGCCTATTCCGCCAATTTTAGCTCCCAGGTTTTTTAGAAAATCACATAGCGATACTATGTGCGGCTCGCAGGCTGCCATTCGAATTTCTGTAATTCCCTCAGTAATTACGGCGGCCAGAATTAGATTTTCAGTAGCCGTAACGCTTATCTCATCAAGTAGTACCCGTGAACCCTTAAGCTTACCCTTTATTTCTATTTTGTCTTGATAGGTAACTATTTTGGCACCCATAGACCTTAGTCCATTGATATGTGAGTCAATTGGCCTGGTACCTATAATATCGCCCCCAGGGAAGCCTATTTTAGCCTCACCGAATCTAGCCAAAGCAGGGCCCAGCACTAGCAGTGAAGCTCTAAGCTTATGCGTAAGCTCTTCGGGTATATTGGTGGGCTTTGCATCCTTTCCATTACAGACTACCGTATTGCGGGTGCGCTCGACTCTTACTCCATAGAGTTCTAAGATTTCTATCATGACATTAACATCCGAGATATTTGGAACATTATGGAGTATTACATCTTCGGTTGTTAATAGCATTGCCGCAAGCATTGGCAAAGCGTGGTTCTTACTACCGGCCGTTTTTATAGTGCCTTCAAGTTTCGTGGGGCCTTCAATAATTAATTTTTGCAAGTATTTTTCCTCTTTAGCCTATTCTTAAGTGCTTCAATCTGGTTTATAATCAGTTTAGCAATAAAAATATGATATCACAAAAAACACGCTCTACACTGAAGATAACCATAGGTACAATACTAGTCACCTTTGGCACTTTATTATTAATTGCATTTTCTTCAGGCTACAACTTCGATTTCATCAGAGGCGAAGTATTCTCGACAGGATTAGTACTTTTAGGATCTAATCCGTCTGGCTCATCGATTAAGATAAACTCTAAGGATTTGAAACAGAAAACCCCCTACAGGCTCGAGAATTTCAAAACCGGCAATATCACTATCGAGCTGAATCGCCCAGAATACAAGCCATGGAAATCAAACTACACCGTATTGCCTGGTCAGGTTACTTTTGCAGACTATGCACTTTTAATTCCAGAAAAAATCGAACAATCCAGTAACTTCACTAATATTAAGTTTGATAGCTTAATCACAAGCGAGGACAAAAATAAAGTATTTGGTTTTAGCAATAAAGACAGTTCGATCTATACGCTAGATGACTCAAATAGCCCTAAAAGGATAATTGAGCTACCGCCCAATTCGGCCATTCAGCTGCCCGCTAGCATGACTGAAAATATTATAGCCAGAGACGGATCAGCCTTAATCACCAGAGCAAATTACCCCGATGGAAGCTCGGTTAAATTTTGGGTAAATACCAATTCTGGGCAACTAATAAACATTGAAAGCTTATTATTACAAAAGCCCAATGATATTAAATTTAGTCTTAAAAACTCAAAAGAACTTTTCAACCTAGTGGATGGTAAAATCAGAAAATTAAATGTCGATAATCAACAAAAACTAGATCTTCCTGTGGGCTTGGTGGCCTCTTATCAACTCGACAAGGATCATATATATACGCTTGAGAATTTGTTAGCACCAGAGCAAGGCCAATCGCTGGTTCGCTATGACTACAGTGGCAATAATCGTATTGTTTTAGCCAAGCTACCCCTGGCAGCCTCGCCAAGAGCAATGGAGATTACCGAATATAGCAATCAAAAATTAATCACGATACGCAGCATCACCGAGGGGACTATGTACGTCTACAGGCAGGCCGACGGAAAGAACCTGACATCTCTACTTGGATCAGGCATAACGATTACGCGCTTCAGCCCTGACGGCAAGTTGCTTAGCTATATCCAAAATAACAAACTCAGAACTATTGATTTGCAAACAGGCGAAAGATTTTCGGTAGATTCTGAAGGAACCAATTCGATTAGCTGGATTACTAATCACCAATTAATAATAGCTAAGGCAGATGGACTTTATATCGTAGATTTTAATGGCTACAACTTTATTAAGCTGCCACCCAATACGCAAAGCGCCGCGCAGTATAGCTACACGATTCAACAAGACAAAAAGGCCATATACTATAGCCTAGATGGTAATCTGTCGTACTTTACACTCCAGCCCAAGGGCTTAATTAACTTTAATTAACCTCTGGCAGGCGCTGTGAAGCGTTTTCGATGACTGGGCCTTGTTGCTTATCAGGGCTATTATTTTGGCCGAACAGGCGACCGAAAAAGCTGCTTATTTGTTCCCAGATATTAGCGGGGGCAGATGGTAGTGTCTGGTTAGTATTATTCTCGGCTGGCTTGGCATCGGTATTGTTCTGGCCCGTATCGGCCTGGGCTGTTTTGTCAAAAGTAGGTGATATCTGTTTACCGGTTACTATAAAACGCTGCCAGCTTGTGCCTGGAGGTGTACACGTTATTAGCGTAGATGTTGGTTCGGCGGTTTGATTTAGTACACTCAAGTCATTCGGCTGAACAATTTTAGTTTGTGTCACAAGATAAACATATTTGCGAGAGTTGTAGTGTATTTCATAAGTATCTCCAACTGTAAGCTTTTCTAGTAAAATAAAAACAAATTTATAGTTTCCTGCCTCCCACCAGTCATTGCTTGAATGCCCAAAGAACACCGAATTACCGACCTCACCTGGCATAGCGGTCCCATAGTAGTGCACAACGCCATCCCTGAGGGCCGTCAATACATCTGGTTCGTTATTAGTATTAATAAATACAAGCGGTGCGGTCGCTCCAATCTTGGGGATAATTATTTCGTTTTGTGGCCCAACCACCTCAGCTTGATTTTTTTTGTCTTGCTGTAAGGCGGGAGGACTTTGGGGCTGCTGCGATGTAGCCTGTGGCTTCGGCTTATTAAATAGATAAATAAATTGCGAAATAAACCACTGTGAATTAAATATCAATAAAAACACCAGGACTGTTCCAACCACAAGCTTGGCATTATGCCAGTGCTTGTGAGCTCTTAGATCTTTTAACTTCTGCTTTGCTGATTTCTTACCTGGAGCTTCAGGTGGTGCAGAAGATGCACTATGCTGTGAGCCGGGCTTGAGATCAATCATCGGTCGACTAGCAATATCGATATTTATTTCCGGCTTTGATATTTTTTCGGCACTATGCGCAGATCTATAGAAATCCCCCTTGGCGTGGGGCGCAATATTTTTTTCATCATTAGGGATATGATGATGAATCTTCTTTATTTCTTCATACTCTTTAGGGTGCGCGCCTTTATCGGTTCGCACAGCATCAGCAGTGGCGGGCGAATGGCCTGAATTAACGTTTTGATGCCCAGACAAATCATGCCCAAAATGAGGCTTATCTTCATATTTGTCGGCCTTCTGAGGCTTAATATCCAAAGTAATCTCTTCGCCTTCATTGAGGCTATTCGAATTATTTTGGTTATTACTGGTTGAGTTTATGTGCTTCATGATAAAATTGTTTTGCTTGGATAGATTCTATTATATATAATAAATAGTACTTATTCATCAATTAAAATTGTTAATTAAGCCAGAGTGGTGGAATTGGTAGACACGCACGACTCAAAATCGTGTGCTCGAAAGGGCATGTGGGTTCGATTCCCACCTCTGGCACCAGACATTATTAGAACTTATCATCTAAATATTTTTTAACCGAAGCCAATCCAGACGTATTCATTTTACGCATCAAATACCCGGCAGCCTGACAATATCTCAACCAGTCTAGCTCTAAGGGTATTTTTTTATCTGCCATAAGACCTGCCATAAATGCGATATATTCCTCGGGTATAATTGTTTTCTTGCTCGACACCACACAGGCAACTCCTGGCTGCTGGTGGCTCGTGCATATTACTTGATTAGGCTTTAAAAATACTATTGGGCATCTGTTTTCCTTTGAATATTCAAGAGTCAGATTAGCGATATGGTTAAGTCCACTATCGTATTTAGCCGATAAGTTTTGACTATCGGCAATTAGTATGCCCTTACCCTCGAACTCAGTGTTATGTATTATCGATAGCTTATCGGTGATTATAGTCCCCTTATAAACCTTGAGTAGTTGGTTCATGAAGAGTTCCATAGCGGAATTGAGTTCTTTACCTGCAAGCAAAATTATAATTTTGCTTTGTTCTAATTCATTAATACCGTCATCTACATTTTGGTAGCCCAGGGTTTTCTTGGATTTTAATAATACATCTGCTGGCAATAATTTGCTTGTTTTATTTTCGTCAGCCACTAAAATAACGCGGTGGTTGAGCGCAGTTATAATTTGGTAAATAGTATTTATTGTTTTTAATGTGACATTTCTAGAACATACTAATCCGATACTTGATGCATGGATTCTGCTAACAGGGCGGTTGAAAAATATATCTTCGAATTCCGTCTCCGACGAATCGAGCTTGAAGTTCATATCAAACATTAAGCACCTACATATAGCTTGTAGAGTCTGGCGTCTAGTAGCTTGGAGTAAGCAAACTTTTGCTCAGGAGAGGATATTATTTTAAGAGACTTCATAAGCCCCTCGATAATATAGCGCGACTCGTCATCCCCAGATCTAGCCAAATCAACTGTAATTCGAGATATTAATATTTCTGACTGGTTACCTTTAAATTCCGCCTGCCTTTTAAACCCAAAGATATTTTTTTTAGGTGTTAAATATTCTGGCAATAATTTTACTAGTTTATTTTGTCCTTCTTTATCGAGTGTAAAATACCAAGCATCGATAAATGAACGGGCGTAGCTCTCAGCCTGAGCAGAATTAACTGCTCCGCTGTATTGGCAAATTAGTGCTGTTAGATAATCTGGCATAATTGCACTATTATACTATATTTTAATGTATCTGTCTATAAATTAGACTTGATTGTCTTAATCTTGTTCTCGGCTTTAGCAAGGTGTTCTTCGATTTGCAAGGCAAGCTTACTGCCTCTGTCGAATTTATCTATTGCCTCATCTAGGTCAACATCACTGCTCTCCAGATACTCTGTTATTTCTTGCAGTTCCTTTATTGCCTGGGAGTATTTAAAAGTTGAGTTTTGCTTGCTGGTCATTGGTTTTATTATCTCCAGTATTATTGCTTTTTAATTCTATCTTTCCTTGATGTAATTGTATCACAAGACTGTCACCGGCCTTATACTGACTGCTGGACTTAATAATTCGACCATTTACCCTAGCTATACTATAGCCACGCGATAATATCGCCGAGGGATTTAGACTATTTAATAGCTTCTGTTGCAATTTCAGCTGGCCCGAGCAGTCATCCACGACTTTAGCGATATACGTAGTGGCCAGTGATTGCAATTCGGCTGTTTCGTGCTTTAGATTATTAATTCTTATCTCCATACTATGGTAAAAGTCATCCAGCAGTGATCTTCCATTGTTAGCTATAGACACCAATGAGCTTAGCATTGTAGATTCAATTAGTTTAATTTTAGATACTAGCTCTTTTTTGTCAGGCACTAGCCGCCTTGCCGCATCGGTTGGTGTGGCGGCACGCACATCGGCGGCTAATTCGGCTAGGCTAATATCATCCTCATGCCCAATCCCTACAATAGTAGGAATAGAACTACCATAAACAGCCCTAACAAGCTCCTCGTTATTAAAAGCTTGCAGATCTTCCGAGCTGCCTCCTCCCCTGATGATCACAAGCACTTCATACTTCTCGCTACAACTATTGGCATACTCAATAGCGTCTATGATTTGCTCGGCTGCAACCGCTCCCTGGACTTGGACCTGGATATGATCAATCTCTAGTCCGCCCCACCGGTCGTCAATAATGCTCACAAAATCATTAAATGCAGCCGCTTGCTTAGACGTAATTAGTAAAACCTTTTCTGGCATCTCTGGCAATTGGCGTTTTCTCTCTGGTAAAAACAGACCCTCTTTTTCAAATTTAGCTTTCAACAACTCAAAGGCTCGCTTGACTGATCCCTCGCCAGCTAGCTCAACCTCTTTTACTGTGAGGCTGAATTTACCCCACTTTGTCAGCTGCGGGGTAGCCTTGACTCGTACCACCATACCATCTTCAATCTCTGCCTTCAGCTGGTATACCGTCATGAAGCAGCCGACCACACTTTCCTCATCTTTTAAATCAAAGAATACCCATTTACTTTGATTTATTTTATAGCTAGACACCTCACCCTCTACTACAACTTCGGGATAAGCAAAATTCAGAGTTTGATTTAATAGAGAATTAAATTCACTAACTGTAATTGATTCATTCCCCATCGATCATCGTCTTCTTGTAAAAATATAGTCCGACCGGCAAAAATAACCAGAATGCAATAATTCTAAATGTAATCGAAGCTGAAAAGCTCAAATCAAAACTTAATCCTAGTCCGACCAGAATACTAACCATACCTATCTCAAACACACCAATCCCAGAGGTAAATACCGATAATGTAGAAAGGCCTAGAGCGATAAGATAGGCCGCAATCACAACACCAGGGTTAGGGTACGACCCGAATGCAATAAAGACCATATACAGCGACAATATATCAATTCCCATCGATATAAAACACCATACAAAAGGGCCAATCAGCATGCGCCAGTTCCCCTTAAATTCAGCAAGGGTATCATAGAATTTATTGTTTAGTTCATGGAGTTGTTCGCGCTCTAGGCTGTGTTTTTTGAACTTTTTCAACACAAAATTAATAGGCCTAGTTAATAAATAAGTTACTTTTTCTGAAATTCGCCTGTTGACAAGTAGCCCAATAACAACCGCACCGCCAATCAGCAAAAATAGCAATATGATCATTATTAGTCTAAAACTCACTAGCTCAATTTTATTAGACAAAAAGAGTAGAAGCAGAGCCAGTAATAAATAGATCACATAAGAAACTGCTGTAAACCCCATCCAGAATGCCTGAGCGACGGTAGTGGTATGGGCCGATACTTTATGTTTTCTAAAGCTCCCCCTAAGCAAAGCAATGCCACTGACTCCGCCGCTCGGGAAAACAGTGTTAGCAAAATTCATCGTTATCACATCCTTGTAGATATCTTTTAATTTTATCTTGTACTTAAATTTGGATAGATAAACTTGAAAATATTTTGCATTGGCAAGATACGCTAAATACCTCAAAGCGAATACGAATATAAGCAAAAAATAGTTTATGTTTTTTATGATATCTAAAAAGTTCTTAAGCTCACCAAACTGAAAGATACCTAAAATAACGACTAGAACTAAGGCGATAAAAAATAATATATGTCTAAAACGCATATCTACATTGTACATTAGCTCGCGCTTAAGTGGTATCAGGTCTATAATTATATTATGAATATATACATACTAGGGCGCGAAAAAGAATTATGCCTAGCAGAGCTCGAAGCAATGCTTGGTTCGGTATCATTGATAAATGATGAAGTGGCAGTATCAAGCGAGAAAGCTGCTATCAAGCAGCTAGGAGGAACAATTAAAACTGGGCATATTATTGCCGAAAAGATATCTAGCACTGCTGAGCTACAAAGCGAAATAATAAAGTCGCTGCTTGCTTCAGGCTTTGATAAAAAATTTAGTTTTGGCTTGAGTCATTATGGCAACTCAAGAATAAACTTTAGTCCGATTGGAATTAAAATTAAAAGAGAACTACAGAAATCTGGACTCAAGCCCAGACTTGTAATGCCAAAAGAAGACAATAAATTAAATGCCGCATCGGTAAAGCATAATAAGCTTATTGGCACCGGTAGAGAATTTATTGTAATTCAAAATAATGATTCTATGAGCCTAGCGGTGACTGATGGTGTTCAGGATGTAGATTCTTATTCGATGAGAGATTACGAAAAGCCCTGTAGGGACAGGAAGGTCGGAATGCTTCCACCTAAACTCTCTCAAATCATGATAAATCTTGCCAGTCCCAACCAAAGCTCTATAATCGTAGATCCTTTTTGCGGATCTGGTGGTCTACTCATAGAAGCCTCACTGATGGGATACGAATCAGAAGGCAGTGATCTGTCGGTTGATATGATCGATTGTTCCAAGCAAAATATTGAATGGTTTCAAAAGAACTTCTCAGATACCAGCCCAATAACTATCAATCAAGCCGCCGATGCCACAACACTTATCTATCCAAATAAACCATATTCAGTCGTTACAGAAGGGTTTTTAGGTACAAACTTCCTTTCTAATCCAACAAAAAATCTAGTAAAAGAACAATTGCCCGAATTAAGAAATTTATATTTAGATTTTTTTAGCAATCTTAATAAACAAAAAGTGCTGGCCGATTCAATATGCATTTGTATGCCATTCTGGATATTCAATGATGAAGTTGTGGAGCTAAATATTATTGACGGAATCACCAATCTGGGCTATACTACTACCGAGTTTAAATCTGTTCGACAGAGCGTTCTCAGTTATTACCGAGAAGGGCAATTTACCGGTCGACAGATTCTTGTATTTAAGACTAACAAGGAGAAAAATTATGTCACATACTAAAGCAGGCGGCTCGTCAAGAAATGGAAGAGATTCGCAATCCAAAAGATTAGGTGTTAAGCGTTCCGGTGGTCAAGCCGTTCAGGCTGGTGATATCATCATCCGCCAACGAGGCAGCAAATTCATAGCAGGCTCCCATGTGGGAATCGGTAAAGACCATACACTCTTTGCCCTTAAGCCCGGCTCTGTTGAATTCAAAACAGTACGTAAAGAAAATTTTACGGGCAATAAGCAGCGTAGATCCCTAGTAAGCGTAGTTTCGGGCGCTGAATAACATATAACTTATCAATCTTAAAATAATAGCCGCCAAAAGCGGCTATTATTTTTTTGCATGATTATTGGCTGGTTTATTGGCTACTTTAGTATTCAAGTGCTTAATAGCTCCAATGAAATCCTTAAACAGAGGGTGGGGGCGATTC
>Ga0194055_10002007_pt1 | contig 16340 bp, 19 predicted proteins | sample SepL449m_MetaG_FD_155482 | JGI IMG/M metagenome (GOLD analysis project Ga0194055, IMG submission 155482) | Anoxic zone freshwater microbial communities from boreal shield lake in IISD Experimental Lakes Area, Ontario, Canada - Sep2016-L442-9m | ecosystem: Environmental > Aquatic > Freshwater >... | reverse complement strand
GTACAGGCAAAACAACTCTCGCCGGTCTCGTGGCCCAAGCGGGCAGCGCAGCATTTGTCGAGTTATCTGCGATTTCTGCCGGCATAAAAGATGTGCGCGATGCGATTGAACATGCGAAACAGCAACGTGATTTTTATGGCACTACAACTGTGCTCTTTATCGATGAGGTTCATCGTTTCAATAAGACGCAACAGGATGCTTTGCTTCCGGCGGTTGAAAATGGTTGGGTCACATTAATTGCCGCGACCACTGAGAATCCATCTTTTAGCGTGGTGGCTCCGTTGCTCTCGCGCTCTCTTGTGTTTGCTGTCACAAGTTTGGCGGATGACGATATTTGCGATCTGCTTGAACGCGCTGTTAGCTCGGATGCTGGGCTCAATGCCGCAGTAGAAATTGATGATGACGCTGTTAGTAACATCGTGCGACTTTGTGGGGGAGATGCCCGGCGCGCGCTCACAATTTTGGACGCGTGCTCGAGCGCGGTGCTTTCTGATGGGCGTACCCAAATCACGCTAGAGGACGTAGCAGCAGCGTCATCGCAAAATGTTGTGCGTTACGACAAAGACGGCACACAGCACTACGACGTGATTAGCGCGTTCATTAAGAGTGTGCGTGGATCTGACGCAGATGCTGCAGTCCATTACTTAGCGCGGATGCTAGATGCAGGTGAAGATCCCAGATTCATTGCCAGAAGGCTGATGATTTTGGCCAGTGAAGATATAGGTTTGGCCGACAGCACAATGTTGCCATTAGCTACGGCCGCAGCTCAAACAGTCGCCTTAATAGGTATGCCAGAAGCTCGGATTACCCTGGCTCACGCCACAATTGCGCTGGCCCTTGCACCAAAATCAAACAGCGCTTACTTAGCAATAAACGCGGCCTTGTCGGATATTCATTCGGGGTCTATTGGCGATGTGCCTGGTCCGCTGCGAGATAGTCAGTACTCAAAAACTGCAGACACCCGCAACACCGATAAGTATGTGTATCCGCACGACTTGCCCGAAGGAATCGCTAGTCAGCAGTATTTACCTGATGCGCTAGCCGAGCGGGATTACTATCGGCCAACCAATCGAGGTACCGAGAATGGACTTGGTGTTCTTTGGTCAAAAATCCGCGCAATGCTTGGGCGTAAGTAGGTATTCATCTAAGCATTGGCTAGGGTTTAGGTTAAACATCTTTACCTGAAAGGGAGCCTGTGGATTCCGCCGACATCCGACAACGGTTTTTGGACTATTTCGCTCGCAATGGACACACTGTTGTCCCAAGTGCGAGTTTGATTCTCGACGATCCAACGTTGCTCTTCATAAATGCAGGAATGGTCCCGTTTAAACCGTACTTCTTGGGCGAAGCCACCCCGCCGTACGCGCGAGCAACAAGTGTGCAAAAGGTTGTCCGAACGCTAGACATTGAAGAAGTCGGTAAGACGACGCGCCATGCTTCATTTTTCCAGATGTGTGGAAACTTTTCGTTTGGCGATTACTTCAAACACGAAGCTATTCCATTTGCGTGGGAGCTCTTAACCTCCTCGGTGGCCGATGGTGGATACGGTTTCCCAGAGGACAAACTCTGGGTCACTGTCTACCTAGACGATGACGAGAGTGTCGATATCTGGCACAAACAAGTCGGTGTTCCGATGGAACGTATTCAGCGTCGTGACATGGCAGACAACTTCTGGTCCATGGGTGTACCTGGTCCTTGTGGTCCATGTTCGGAAATTTATTACGATCGCGGTCCAGAGCATGGACGCGAAGGCGGTCCGATCGCAGACGAAAACCGTTACTTGGAAGTTTGGAACTTAGTGTTCATGCAATACGAGCGCGGGGATGGACCAGGCAAAGAGGGTTATCCAATTCTTGGCGAACTGCCGGCCAAGAACATAGATACTGGAATGGGCCTTGAGCGCATGGCAGCTCTACTTCAGGGCGTCGACAACATTTATGAGATCGACACCACCAAAGTAATCCTTGATCGCGCCAGTCTTATAAGCGGCCAGAAGTATGGAATTGACCCTCGTGCTGATATCGCACTGCGAGTAATTGCAGACCATTCACGCACCTGTGCATTCATGATTGCTGATGGGGTACTGCCTGGCAATGAGGGGCGTGGCTATGTCCTGCGTCGCATCCTTCGCCGAGTCGTGCGAAACATGCGCTTAATCGGATCTCAAGATTTAGCGATGGCTGAACTGATTGATGCCACCATTTTGTCGATGTCTGCTCAATATCCAGAGTTGGCGAGCGAGCGCGGGCGAATCGTTTCCGTAGCCGTAGCAGAAGAAGAGACATTCCTGCAGACTCTTGAGCGCGGGACATCAATGTTCGATGTGGCGGTAAAGGAACTTAAATCTGCGGGCTCAGCGCAGCTCTCGGGCGATTCAGCATTTGCGCTACATGACACATTTGGTTTCCCAATCGACTTGACCCTTGAGATGGCAACAGAGCAAGGTATCTCTGTTGATGAAGAGGGTTTCCGCCGTTTGATGCAGGAGCAGCGTTCGCGAGCGAAAGCTGATTCGCAAGCGCGAAAGAGTGGGGTAGCTGCTGTCACGTTGTATCGCGACATCATGAACTCGGCTGGAGTAACGGAGTTCACTGGCTACACCGAAGTTGAAACTGAGACTCAGATCGCTGGTCTGATTGTAGACGGAGTGGATGTTCAATCAGCCCAAGAAGGACAAGAGGTTGAAGTTGTCCTATCGCGCACTGCTTTCTATGCAGAAAATGGTGGGCAGCTCGGTGATCACGGAAAAATCACACTGGGTGATGGAACAGTAGTTGAAATTAACGATGTACAAACTCCTGTGCCAGGACTTTTTGTTCATCGCGGTCGCGTAACTTCAGGTTCGCTAACAGTCGGGAATCAAGCCTTAAGTCTTGTTGATGTAGAGCGCAGACTTGCCATCTCCCGCGCTCATACAGCAACTCACATGGTTCACAAAGCTTTCCGCGAGGCTCTTGGTGAAACCGCGACACAAATGGGTTCTGAAAATTCACCAGGTCGTTTGCGCTTCGATTTCCCAAGCAGTGGCGCAGTGCCTGGCTCAGTTCTAGCCGAGGTGGAAGCGCGAGTTAACGAAATACTTATTCAGAATTTACTCGTAAGCGCCGAATACATGACTCAAGCCCAAGCACGGGAATCTGGGGCTATGGCACTATTCGGTGAAAAGTACGGCGATCAAGTTCGAGTGGTAAGTGTTGGTGAATGGGCGCGCGAACTATGCGGCGGAACACACACCTCAACTTCGGGACAACTAGGGATTGTCACATTCCTGTCAGAAAGTTCAATCGGTGCTGGCGTGCGCCGTATTGAGGCGCTAGTAGGAGCAGACGCTTACCGCTTTTTAGCACGCGAGCATCACCTAGTGAATCAGCTGACTGAAATCATGAAAGCTAGACCGGAAGAACTTGTTGATCGTGTTGGCTCAACTCTTGAGCGCCTAAAAAATGCAGAGCGGGATATCGCTAAGGCAAGACGCCAAGCATTAATGAATGACATCTCTGGTTTGGTCGGTGAACCACTAAAAATTGGCGACACTCACCTTTACCGATTTACGGCGCCGGCTGGCACTGATGCTGGCGAGTTGCGTGACATCGTGAGTTCGGCAAAATCAGATTTGAAAACGAATAACAACGTTGTTGTTGCAGCGTGCGTTCAATCGGACAAAGTCTCGGTGGTTGTTTCTACTGATAGCGCCGCACGTGATAGTGGAGTATCTGCGCAAAAGGTTAACGCCAAACTTTTACCCGCCATTGATGGTCGTGGTGGCGGTAATGCTGAAATGGCGCAGGGTGCGGGTGCAAACATAGCTGGCCTTGATGGAGCTTTCACTGCACTCTCTGGTGGTTTGCTTGACTGAGCGGCCGCGTTCTGGCGTGCGAATTTGTTTTGACGTGGGTCAAGTACGCATCGGGGTCGCAAAGTGCGATCCCGATCAAATACTTTCGGTGCCGGTCATGACACTGCAGGTGGACGACCAACTAAACGCTAAGGTGTTCCAACTCATTGCGCAGATTGAACCGGGCGCAATCTATGTGGGACTACCCATTAATTTGCAAGGAAAAAATACGCAGTCAACTGAGTCAGCCATCTTATTCGCGCAAGATCTCGCAGAGACGATTAAAACTTCCGACACTGCAATCGAAATTCGGCTCATAGATGAGCGGCTATCCACAAGCAGCGCGCTGGGATCTTTACGAGATAGTGGTAAATCAGCGAAGGAGTCCCGAGGACTAGTTGACCAGGCTGCTGCCGTTGAGATTCTAGAACTCGCGCTTGCGATCGAAAAACGCACTGAGGCGTTGGCAGGAAGCGAAATTGCGCGGTAGTGCAAGTAACCTAGAAGTGTGAGCACAGAAGAAGACTCCACAATAGTCGCCAAACGAAACAAGACACCGATAGTGGTCGCCCTGATTTGTGCGGTCTTGTTACTAGTCAGTTTCGTAATCGTTCGTAAAATTTTGCCACCTGCAGATTTCTCTGGTCCAGCAACTGGTACGACGATTGTAAAAATTAATAAGGGCGACTCCTTGGCAGTGATAGCCAACACGCTTAAAACTCGGGGAGTCATTTCATCGGTCGACCGACTTGTCGGCCTGTGCAGCGCCCAACCCCGATGCAACAAAATACAGCCGGGAAGCTACAAGCTTGGCACTAAGATTCCAACGAAATTGGCGTTAGCAGAACTTTTTGATGCAACTTATAAAGTTTATGATGGCTTGCTCATCCGAGAAGGACTGCGCAGCGCTGAGATAATCAATCTGTTATCAGAGAAAACCGGAATCTCGGCCGCCGATTTTCGCAAAATCATCCAACAGCCAAAGCAACTAGGTCTGCCTAACTGGGCCGGGGGTGATATCGAAGGATTCTTGTTTCCCGCAACATACGACATCCCCACAAACGCAACGGCGCTCGAGGTCTTGTTGCAGCTTGTTGGCACGGCCAACCGTGAATACAAATCTGCAGGATTAATTGATCATGCCAAGGCACTACACCTGACTCCACAGCAGTTACTCACCATTGCCTCGATTATCCAGGCAGAATCGCACCCACGAGATTTTAATAAGGTCGCACGGGTAATTTTGAATCGCTTGACAGCGCCAATGCGTCTGCAGATGGACTCAACTGTTGCCTACGGACTAAATCGAAAGCAAGTAATACTTTCTACTGCTGATTTGGCGAAGGACACGCCCTACAACACCTACATCCACGATGGCTTGCCGCCGGGGCCAATAAACAGTCCTGGAATCGCAGCTGTGGAGGCGGCCAGTAATCCGGTTGCTGGTAACTGGTTGTATTTCATTACAGTTGACCTAGATACACAAGAGACCAAGTTCACAGACTCGTACCCGCAGTTTTTGCAATACAAGGATGACTTCTTGAGCTTCTGTTCTAGTCATCTAGGAAGTTGTTGAGATGAAAGCAGCAGTTTTAGGTCAGCCTATTTCGCATTCGCTGTCGCCAATTTTGCACAGCGCTGGTTATCGCGCCCAAGAATTGTCACATACCTACGGACGTTTTGAGGTTGATGCGGCTGGGCTGAAACAATTCGTAGCGAGTTTGGATTCGCAGTGGATGGGGCTGTCGCTGACCATGCCGCTGAAAGTGGCTGCCTTTGGCGTAGCCGATGTTCTGACTCCATTAGCCGAAATCTCTGGCTCGATTAACACCTTGGTATTTGGCGAACAGATTGTGGGTTACAACACTGATATTTATGGAATTGTGCAAGCCTGCGCTGAGGTTGGCCTAGCGAGCGCGCAATCTTGCACAATTATTGGTTCAGGAGCAACTGCCAGATCAGCTATCGTCGCCGCTAAAGAATTGGGAATTACGCACATTGAATTGCTGGCCCGTAATTCCGAGGCGATTAGACAATGTGACGCTATAGCCACCGAGTTGGGGATAACTTTGATCGCGCCAGCCATAGCTGAGTCACAATGGCACACAAGCGATTTAGTAATCAATACGACACCGGCCAACGTGGCAGCTGAGTTGCTGCCGGAAGTTGCGGCGGTTTCTGGTTTACTCCTTGATGTGGTTTATCATCCGTGGCCTACTTCGATTGCTAGTCGCTGGCAGCTTGCAGGGGGAGCGATTTGTCCAGGTTATTTGATGCTGCTACATCAGGCGGTTGCACAGTACGAACTATTCACCGGTATCGATGCGCCAGTAACCGAAATGCGCGCCGCACTTATGGAAGCCCTAGCAGAGTAGTTCTAGCTTTTTGTGAGGGTCCGTTTTGATTACCTCATTGATAGTTGTGGTTCCGCTGCTGGCTTTTTTATTGTTGGGTTTGAAATCTATTGTGATAGATGTTCAAGAACACCGACTGCCCAATAAGTTAACGGCTCGTCTGGCGATTTACATAGTCGGCTTCGAGGTTTTGACATCGGTAGTGCTCAATGAATGGTCGCATTGGCTACCAATGTTCCAGACTGTGACCTGGATCTTTGCAATCTTTCTCGTTATTTATTGGCTAAGCAAAAATAGTCTTGGATTTGGCGATGTGAAGTTTGCAGTTCCGTGCGCCCTGATAATTGGTTGGTACACGCCGAGTCACTGGGTAGATTTCTTTTGGATCTCATTTGGCTGCGCTGCTGTTGTTGCGGGCTTGCTCTGGCTTACACGCAGAGCAAGTCGATCGAGCGCAATCGCTTTTGGTCCGTTCATGTATGTGGGTGTGTTGATTGTCGCTAGTAAGGCAGTTTTGAGTGGCTAATTAGCGTTAGCCATAGGGACATGAAACAATAGGGACATGTTGCGCTGGCTTACTGCGGGAGAATCACACGGACCGAGTTTGACTGCGGTCATAGAAGGTTTGCCGGCCGGGATTGAAATAACAACCGAAGACCTCCAATTTGCATTAGCTCGTCGCCGCCTAGGTTTTGGCCGCGGAGCTCGAATGAAATTTGAACAGGACGCAGTAACCATCACCGGCGGAGTACGTCATGGGTGTTCCATGGGCGGTCCCATCGCAATTTCTATTGGAAATTCGGAATGGCCTAAATGGGACAAAGTTATGTCAGCCGACCCAATAGACGAAGCTGAATTGGAAAATCTAGCTCGCAACGCTCCTTTAACTAGACCACGCCCAGGACATGCTGATTTGGCGGGTATGCAGAAGTATGCACTAGACGACGTCCGGCCAATTCTTGAACGTGCCAGCGCCCGCGAAACGGCGGCGCGCGTAGCACTTGGTGAAGTCGCCAAGCGATTCCTACGCCAAGTCGCGGGTATTGAAGTATTTAGTCATGTGGTTTCCATTGGTACTGTTGCAACTGATAGTGATGTGGTTCCGTCTTACGCTGACTTGAACGCGATTGATGAAGATCCAGTTCGTTGTTACTCAGCCACTGCAAGCGTTGCTATGCAGGAGGAAATCAAGTCGGCTCATGCAGACGGAGACACATTGGGCGGCGTAGTTGAGGTAGTTGCCACTGGAGTTCCTGTTGGCTTAGGTTCACATGTTCATTGGGATCGTCGCCTAGATTCTCGTCTTGCCGGGGCCCTCATGGGAATTCAAGCAATCAAGGGTGTTGAAGTTGGCGATGGCTTTGATGTTGCGCGACGTCGTGGCAGCAAAGCACACGATGAAATCTTTAACGATGATGGCGTATTGCGTCGCCATACCGGTCGAAGTGGTGGCACCGAAGGTGGAATGAGCACCGGCGAGGTATTACGAGTCCGCGCAGCGATGAAACCGATCTCAACCGTCCCGAAGGCGCTAGCAACTGTGGATGTCGCAACAGGTGAAGCCACGGTCGCTATCAATCAACGATCAGACGCTTGCGCAGTTCCCGCGGCCGGAGTGATTGCCGAAGCAATGGTGGCTCTCGTGCTAGCTGAAGCGGTTTTGGAGAAATTTGGTGGCGATAATGTGACCGAAACTGCTCGCAATGTACAAGGTTTTCTTGCAAACATTGCGGGTGTCTCTGGTGACTAACATCGTTCTTGTCGGAGTGCCCGGCGCGGGTAAATCCACAGTAGGCAAATTGTTAGCTGCCGAACTAGACCGAAGTTTCTTTGATAGTGATGTAGAAATTGAGAGGCGTCTGGGTAAGAGTGTGTCAGACATTTTCACGCAAGATGGCGAGGCGAAGTTCCGTGAAGTTGAGGCAGATGTAATTTCGCATTTGCTGGCACAAGACAACGTAGTTGTTTCGCTTGGTGGCGGATCTTTGCTAAATTCTTCCACGCGTGACTTAGTAAAAAATCATAATGTGATGTGGCTAATGGTGAATCTCGCTGGCGCCGTCTCGCGCGTTGGGTTAAATCGCAATCGACCCTTGCTTTTGGGAAATGTTCGGGGCCAACTCGCTGATTTGATGCAAGCACGTGAGCCGCTCTATCGTGAGGTAGCTTCACACAGAGTGGACACATCTGAAATGTCGGCATCTGCGGTTGTCGCTGCAATAATTACTCTTGTGAACGAGGACTCTCATGACGACAATTAATGTAAACGCGGATCGAACATATCCCGTGATTGTGGGTCGTAATCTGCTCGATAACGTGGACAAATTCCTCGTTGGTGTTGACCGCGTTGGCGTCATTTATCCCAGTGCGCTAAGCGTTTCTGGTGAGACGATTAAAAATTCATTGTCAGGGGTAACTGCCATTGGAATTGAATTGCCAAATGGTGAAGATTCAAAGTCGGCGGAAGTACTTCAGTTTTGTTGGCATGCTTTGGGTCAGGCCGGATTCACCCGTAATGACTTGATCATCTCTGTTGGCGGGGGAGCTACAACAGACATCGCCGGCTTTGCGGCAGCTACTTGGCTACGAGGAATAAACGTCTTACACATTCCAACCACACTTCTTGGCATGGTTGATGCAGCTATCGGCGGGAAAACGGGCATCAATACCGATGATGGGAAAAATCTGGTTGGCGCTTTTCATTCGCCAGTCGCTGTGCTGTGTGATTTGAACGCACTTGAGACGCTGCCAGCGCACGATTACATAAGTGGCTTAGCTGAAGTAATTAAAGCTGGATTTATTCGTGACCCGAAGATTTTGGAATTGATTGAGTCAGACCCAACAGGTGCGACATCACCCCATTGGGAGCACACACAAGAAATAATTGAGCGTGCCATTCAGGTGAAAGCCGATGTTGTCAGCGGTGACCTGAAGGAGACGCTAGGCACATCTGTCGGCCGTGAGATTCTTAACTATGGGCACACCTTTGGTCACGCGATCGAGCTTGTAGAGAATTACCGGTGGCGCCATGGAGCCGCAGTTTCTGTTGGTATGGTTTTCATCGCTCATTTGGCCCGTCTGGCTGGCCGACTCTCTGATGAAGTGGTTCAGCGTCACATCAGTATTTTGAAGTCCGTTGGCTTGCCAACTACCTACGTTGACGGGCGCTGGGATGAATTGTTAGCGGCCATGAAAATCGATAAAAAATCACGTGGAGATCTGTTACGTTTTGTAATCTTGGATGACTTAGCCAGGCCAGCCTTGCTAGAAGGTCCAGATCCAACGTTGCCCTTTGCTGCGTACCAAGAGATTGTGAAAGCAGGTTCTGATGCGTAAAGTCCTAATCCTAAATGGCCCCAATTTGAACAAGTTAGGGGAGCGCGAACCTGATGTTTATGGAAGCACTTCGCTGACCGACATCGAAAATATGTGTGTCGCTTACGCTAACGAGCATGACTTCACGGTGGATTTCCGCCAGTCAAACGACGAAGTAGATTTGATCAATTGGTTACAAGAAGCCGCCGCCGACAGCACTGCTGTAATCATTAACCCTGCGGCCTACACTCATACTTCAGTTGCAATTAGAGATGCTGCGGCCATGTTGAACGCACCGCTGATTGAGGTGCACTTGAGTAACCCATTAACTCGTGAAGAGTTTCGGCACACTTCACTGATCGCTGGTGTTGCAACAGGAACTATTGCAGGGTTTGGCGCACAGTCTTACTTATTAGCTCTGGCAGCGCTTCGTAACCTGTAATGCCTTCTCGCATAGCTAAAGTGCAGAGTTTGCTTAAGGAGCGAACTTGCTTACTGGTCACTAACCCAACCAACGTTCGTTATCTCTGCGGATATTCAGGGTCAAACGGCATTCTGTTGGTTTCTGAACACAACGCCACAATTTTTACCGACGCCCGTTATGAGTTGCAAGCACAAGCAGAGTGTTTCGATGTTGCAATTCGCATTGAACCCAACCTATTCAAGGCCGCGTTGGAAAACGAAGAATCTACAGTTTGTCTGTTTGAATCAACTCACTTAACGGTTGCTAAGTTGGAAAGCATTCAAGTGATTGCGCCAAAAATCACATTTGTTCCTAGCGAGATCGCAGTCGAAGTTTTCCGGGTAGTAAAAGACGCAACTGAAATAGGGCTGATTAGACAGGCCTGCCAAATCTCTACAACTGCGTTGAACGCGGTCATAGGGCAAGTGCGAGTAGGTCTCACGGAAAAACAAGTCTCGCGCTTGCTTGAACGCACCATGATTGATCTAGGTGCGGACTCAATCGCGTTTGAAACGATTGTTGCAAGCGGGCCAAATAGTGCTATCCCACACCACCAACCAACAGATCGCGCTATCTGTTCAGGGGATTTACTCAAGATTGATTTCGGCGCCAAGCTCTCTGGGTATCACAGTGATTGCACGCGCACTTTTGTCGTTGGAAAGGCCGCACAGTGGCAGAGCGAGATTCACCAAGCCGTTCTGAAGGCACAAAGTGCCTCGAGAAGTATTCTTAAAGCTGGCGTTCTTGGTGTGCACGTCCTAGAACAAACCACAATGTCACTAACCGAATCTGGCTACCTGGAATTTTTTCGACATGGTTTGGGGCACGGGGTCGGGTTAGAAATCCACGAAGATCCGTTTTTGTCCAGAGCCCTAACCGATACACTTGAGGCAGGAACGGTTGTAACTGTTGAGCCTGGTGTGTATCTGGCTGGTCAAGGCGGTGTGCGGATCGAGGACACAGTTGTTGTGACCGAAACCGGGTACGAAAATCTCACCGTTTTCCCATACGAATTGCAAGAAATCGGCTAACGAACAAGGAGCACAGAAGTGGCAAGCACAAACGATTTGAAAAACGGTGTCGTTCTAAACATCGATGGACAGTTGTGGGCAGTTGTTGACTTTCAACATGTGAAGCCAGGTAAGGGACCAGCATTTGTGCGCACCAAGCTCAAGAACATTCTTTCGGGCAAAGTTGTCGATAAAACTTTCAACGCGGGTATTTCTGTTGAAACCGCAAACGTGGATAAGCGAAACATGCAGTACCTCTACCGCGATGGTGTGGATTGGGTATTCATGGACTTAGATTCATACGACCAGTACCCAATCTCCGACACGATTGTTGGTGACGCATCTAAATACATGTTGGAGAACCAAGAAGCCATGGTTGCAATCCATGAAGGTGCGGTGCTCTATGTTGAACTACCGGCAAGCGTTGAATTGCTGGTCACTTATACCGAGCCTGGTCTTCAGGGGGATCGTTCTAGCGCTGGTACAAAGCCAGCAACACTTGAAACAGGTGCTGAGATTAAGGTTCCACTTTTCTTAGAGTCCAATACGAAAGTGAAAGTCGACACTCGTGATGGTTCTTACCTAGGTCGCGTCAACTAAGTGCGTACCCGAACCAAAGCGCGCTCACGTGCGGTTGAAGCGCTATTTGAGGCAGAGCAGCGCGGCGTATCGATAGCTGAAGTTTTCGAACGCAACCCAGAGGTGAACGAGTACGCAGTTCAAATTGCTCAAGTGGTGGCTGACAATACGCAGCGGATTGACGAAATCATTTCGACATACCTTGCCGAGCGCACAATCGAACGTATGCCGGCGCTAGACCGGGCTATCGCGCGGGTCGCCGTTGCTGAACTGGTTTGGTACCAGGACACAGACACGTCGGTTATTGTGTCGGAGGCTATGGAAATTGCTGAAACACTGAGTACCGAAAAATCTGCGAAATTTCTAAACGGTTTACTGGGTTCTATTGCAAAAAGTCGAGGCTCAATTTCGAGCCTGTAGCAGATGGTGCCCTGAGTGGGATTCGAACCCACACTGAACGGTGTTTGAGACCGCGCTCTCTGCCAGTTGGAGTACCAGGGCGTGCACACTAGGTTACCGTGCTGAATGCAAACTCTACACATAGGCTAGGACTATGACTAAAACTCGGGTAGTAGTCGCAGATGACGAATCTATCATCAGGATGGATCTTGTCGAATTGCTGACGCATGCAGGTTACGAAGTAGTGGGACAAGCCAGCGATGGCAAAGCCGCCCTAACTGCAATAAAGGAACTCCAGCCCGATGTGGCAGTGCTGGATGTAAAGATGCCACTTCTCGATGGAATCGAAGTTGCGCATAGTGTTCGCGAACATATTCCAGTCGTATTACTTACCGCCTTCGGTCAAGCGGACATCATTGCCCAGGCCAGTAGCGCCGGTGTTATGGGCTACGTCATGAAACCTTTCACAGAGGCCGATGTTGTTGCGGCGATTGAAATTGCAAAAAGTCGGTTTGCCGACATGCGAAACATCGGTGCCGAGCGCGATAGTTTGGCCGAATCGTTAGAGACGCGCAAAGTGCTTGATCGGGCCAAAGGACTTTTACAGGCCAAACTTGCTTTGGATGAACCACAGGCCTTTCGATGGCTACAGAAAGCTGCAATGGATAAACGGTTGTCCGTTCGTGAAGTGGCGGAGTCAGTAATTTCCGAGCTGAGTGAATAAATTAGTTGGATGCAGGAAAACTTTAACGTTCCCAACTTCTTGAGTTTTCTGCGACTTCTTGGTGTTCCGTATTTCTTTTGGTTAATCGCTGCGCAGAGCAATTATGGACTGGCCATCGTGGTTCTGTTTATCAGTGGCTTCACCGACTGGCTTGATGGTTACGCAGCACGCAAACTAAATCAGCAAACACGCCTTGGCGAACTGCTGGACCCACTCGTAGATCGGCTATACGTTGTAGCGGCCATTTTGGCCCTAGTTATCACAGATGAATTGCCGCGGGTGTTTCTTGCTCTGTTTCTTATCCGTGATTTATTCATGCTTGTTCTAGTCTGGCGACTGAAACAACGGGGTTATTCAGGTTTTCCTGTCCACTTCATTGGCAAGGCTGCAACGATGAATCTGCTTTGGGCGTTCCCACTGGTACTGCTTGGAACCTACCCAACTGTCCTTGGAGTACTTGCGCATAATGTTGCCTTTGCTTTTCTGATTTGGGGGTTAGCCTTGTATTGGTACGCAGCGGTGCTTTATACAAAGCAGTATCGCGATTTGAAATTAGGTAGTGGGGCAGTTGAGCAGTAATCCGTCACTCGACTCCTTATTGTCTGACGCTGTCGCATCGGACTACGAGTCAGCCGGAGCAGACCGTCATACTTCGCCCGTAATCAGAATTCTTGCTGCGGGTTCTGCAGTGCTTCTGACCTTTGTTTTCATTGCTGCGGTAATAGACAAGCACAATCAATCGGCACAGGTTAATTCCACGCGTCAGGCACTAATCGATCGGATAACTGCAGCTGACAAACGAGTTGCTCTGGCGCAAAAAGAAGTTGTCCAATCAACTCTCGATTTGGGCGCAGCAGAGAGCGCTCACTTAGCCGGAACATCGTTGGGGGAGCAGGCACAGAAACGACTAGAGGTGTTGCGCAAAGCTACGGGCTTCACCGAGTTGTTTGGACCAGGCTTACAGGTAACACTCGACGACGCGCCAGATTCGACTGGCGTTTCTAGTTCGGGCTTTTCACTTGGTCAAGTCCGAGATCGCGACGTGCAATCGGTTGTAAATGGACTGTGGGCCTCGGGAGCTACTGGCATAGCGATTAATGGCCAGCGACTAACGGCATTATCGGCCATTCGAAATGCTGGTGAAGCAATTCTGGTGGACTATCGGCCACTGTCTGCTCCTTATCGAATTGTCGCCATCAGCCAGTCAGCAGATGCGACTGCGGGAACATTTCGTGACGGTGTGGCGGGTCTGATGCTTGAACAGTTATCGAACAAGTACGGCGTAGTCTGGAACATAGCAACACTTGGTGACACGACACTTCCGGCAGCATCAAGTTCAGTAAACCTATCTGGAGGCAAACAGTGATACCTGCTATCGGCTTAATCGTCGGCATTTTGCTTGGTTTGGTTTTGCATCCAACTGTGCCATTGTGGCTTCAGCCGTATCTACCAATCGCCGTGGTTGCAGCGCTAGACGCAGTTTTCGGTGCGTTGCGTTCGGTTCTTGACGGCATTTTCAACGACCGAATTTTTGTTATCTCTTTCCTATCTAACGTAGTTGTAGCAGCCGTGATTGTTTTCTTGGGCGATCAACTAGGTGTTGGCTCGCAAATGTCTACCGGCGTTGTAGTTGTGTTATCAATGCGTATTTTCGCTAACGTGGCGGCCATCAGACGTCATTTGTTGAAGGCGTAAAGTGGCTGGCCAATCGAAACATCGTCCGGCAAAGAGCGGCCGGATAGCCCGGTTACGCTTACGACGCTCGTTGCGCCCGCATTTAAGCCGTACTCAGGTTCTCTTGACCGCAATCTTTGTATTACTTGGTTTCGCAACAACTGCGGCCATCAGTGGCTCGAGTGCGAATGCCGTTTTATCCAACGCCCGCCAGAGTGACTTAGTAGCGGTATTAGACGATCTGGCCGGCCGTGAAGCGCGGTTACGAGCCGAATCTGCGCGCTTGGAAACCGCTCGGCAAACATTACTTGGCGGCAACGAGTACCAGGCAGTGACGGAAGCTAAAAGACGAGCTAACGCTCTGGCACAACTTGCTGGCACCCAGAAATTGGCTGGATCTGGAATCCAAGTGCGAATCTCGCGTAAGTTAATAGCGACCACATTGTTAGATGCTATCCAGGAACTTCGCGATGCTGGAGCAATCGGTATGGAGATTTCAGATAAAGACCTAGCTGTGCGCGTGGTAGGAAACACTTGGTTTGGCGATACAGCCACTGGCGTGTCTGTATCCGGCACAGAATTGCACTTACCGATCTTCATCAAAGTAATTGGTGAGAGTTCCGTACTGGCACCAGCACTGCGTATTCCTGGCGGCTTGGCAGACACTGTCCATACCGATGGCGGAAACATCAGTATCAGGGAAATGCCCAATGTGGAGATTGATTCGACGGTACCTCTGCAGATGCCGTAGGGCGCCATGGCGTACGCTTATCCCATGGCAAATACACCTGAGAATTTGAAATACACCGCTGAACACGAGTGGGTTCTTGCAGTAGACCAGAGCACAGTGCGCTTTGGTATCACTGACTACGCACAAGACGCTTTGGGCGACATTGTGTTCGTTAGTTTGCCTGCACTCGGAGCCACAGTTGCGGCCGGAGCGCAGTGCGGCGAAGTTGAATCTACTAAAAGCGTAAGTGACATTTATGCCCCGGTGTCGGGAACGATAGTTGCTCGCAACGATGGGGTAGAGACTGCCCCTGAAGTGCTCAATTCAGATCCATATGGTCAAGGCTGGATCGCCGACATTACGGTAGAAAATTCGGAAATAGCCCTCGCAGAACTGTTGGACGCGGTAGCGTATCAACAACTCACCGGCCAATAGATAGCGAAGGCGAAGATGACTACCTGCCCTACGTGTGGACACGAGAACGAAGCTGGCGCACGTTTTTGTTCATCTTGTGGTGTAGGTGTGAGTTCAATTCCACAATCAACCGGTGTGTACGAAATTGAGAAGACTTTGGATACTGGCGAGTTTCCACCTGTTAATCCGGAACACTTCCAGGAGATAGCAACAGGTAATGCGGTTCTTGTCGTCACGCGTGGCGCGCTCGAAGGCGTTCGATTTACCCTCAACGCATCTAGTTCCGAACCGGTGATAATCGGGCGTTCACCTGAGACTTCCATTTTTCTTGATGACATAACTGTTTCGCGTCAGCACGCCAAGATTGTTCGGATAGATGGCCAGTGGTTGATTACTGACTGTGGAAGTCTGAACGGCACCTATGTGAATCGTAATTTGGTAACGGACGCCGTATTGGCGAATAATGATGATGTACAAATCGGAAAATATCGATTTGTCTTCATCTCAAATCAGGATCAGGCATAGCGGCTATATGGCACAGGAACTTTCGCGTCAGACCTCGGGACATGCGCTGTTCACTATTGGCGAGGTAATCAACCGACTACTCGAAGAATTCCCGGAAATTACCATCTCAAAGATTCGTTTCTTGGAAACGCATGAATTGGTAACACCGACCCGCACAGCTAGCGGATACCGCAAGTTCAGTTTGGTAGACATCGAGCGATTACGGTACATCCTGCGGATGCAGCGTGACCACTTTCTGCCGCTCAAGGTTATTCGCGGCCACATCGACGCCATAGATCGTGGATTAGAGCCACCGGCTATTGGCGATGTGACTCCGAA
>Ga0194055_10002006_pt1 | contig 16342 bp, 16 predicted proteins | sample SepL449m_MetaG_FD_155482 | JGI IMG/M metagenome (GOLD analysis project Ga0194055, IMG submission 155482) | Anoxic zone freshwater microbial communities from boreal shield lake in IISD Experimental Lakes Area, Ontario, Canada - Sep2016-L442-9m | ecosystem: Environmental > Aquatic > Freshwater >... | reverse complement strand
TCTCCACTGAGGGCATGACAAATCAAAATTGCATTGTCTTTTTTTGAATTGAGGGTCCCCCAAGTCTCATACGCAATTGTAACTTCGTCTAGTTGCTTGCCACATTCACAATTAAGGGAACCAACAGGAACGAATTGACGTTCAGTCGCGCTTGGTGCCGTTCGATCGTTCTCTTGAAATAGGGCGGGGTCAATCATTTAGACTGGTAGCCAGGTCGAAATTGCGCACCTCGAACACCGGGAGGCGTCTGCGAACTAGTTGGAACGGCAGGCGGATTAGGTGTACTTCCTCCCTTCCCTCCCGATGGCTGCCCCAAATTGATTAGTCGCTCAAATTCGCCCTGATCCTTAGCCCGAGATTTTGCCTCTTCGTAACTAACCAGACCCATCTCAACGAGCCTTGCCATGTTTTGGTCAAGACTTTGCATTTTTGCTCGACCTCCGGTTTGAATAAGGGAACTAATCTGGAATGTCTTATTTTCTCGAATAAGATTTCGAACCGCACTGGTTGCAACCAATGTTTCAAAGGCTGCGATTCGACCTCGTCCATCAGATCTCTTGAGCAAAGTTTGCGATATTACGCCAACAAGATTTACGGATAACTGCATTCTTACTTGCTGTTGCTGATGGGTTGGAAAGACATCGACAATTCGGTCCACAGTTTGCACCGCGTCGACTGTGTGGAGAGTTCCAAACACAAGGTGACCAGTTTCTGCAGCTGTAATTGCCAAGTGAATGGTCTCCAGATCCCGCATCTCACCAACAAGGATAACGTCAGGGTCTTGCCGCAAAACATACTTAAGAGCATTTGCAAATGAATTCGTGTCATTTCCTAGTTCCCTCTGGTTGACTAGCGAAAGTTGATCCACATGAACGAACTCAATTGGATCCTCAACCGTCACGATATGGTGCGGATGTGTCCGATTGATCTTATCAATCATTGCCGCTAACGAAGTGGACTTACCAGAACCAGCCGGTCCAGTCATTAAAACCAATCCTCGCGGACGTTCTATGAAATCATAGGCCGCACCCGGAAGATGCAAATCTTCCATTGTCTGAATTTCGTAAGGAATGACTCGAAATGCTGCTTGCGTGTAGCCCCTTTGCTGATAAACATTTCCCCGGAACCGTGAAAGTCCCTCAAGCTCAATCGCAAAATCAAGTTCAAGCTCTTCTTCATAAAGTTCAACTTGCTCTGGTTTCAAATGCTTGAAAAGCTCAGTTCTGAACTCCCGGTTATGATAAGGATCTGCTTCTACAAGCTGAAGATCACCATTAACTCGAATATACACATGACCAGAATCCGTCTTAAAGTGGACGTCACTTCCACCGATTTCAACACAGCGGCGCAAATAGAAATCAACGGACAGCATTTGGTGTGCCTCCTATCAAGCCATGTTGTTGGGCTCGATGTTGGAATTCAAAGACATTGGAAGACTTAGCCAAAGCATCTTCATATTCGATTTCTCCATTTTCAACAAGGCGCAAAAGATGCCCATCTAAGGACTGCATTCCGTGTTGAGAGCCCATTTGAATGTCCGTAGGTAGCTGATGAGTTTTCCCATCCCGAATCATGTTCCGAATAGAAGCTGTCGCGGTCATCACTTCAAATGCAGCAACTCGTCCTGCTCCTTTCTTATGAGGAATAAGAGTCTGCGAAATAACGGCCTGAAGCGTCACCGATAGTTGAGTCCTAACTTGGGCTTGCTGATCTGGCTCAAACACGTCAACAATTCGATCAATAGTTTGAGCTGCATCAACAGTGTGCAATGTACTCAAAACCAAGTGCCCAGTTTCTGCAGCTGTTATCGCAAGCTGAATAGTCTCGAGATCCCGCATTTCTCCAACCAAGATGACGTCAGGGTTCTGCCGAAGCACATGCTTCAAAGCATGGGCAAACGAATGAGTGTCAGTAGATAGTTCCCTTTGGTTGATGATTGAAATATTGTCTTTATGGACATATTCAATCGGATCCTCAATAGTCATGATGTGGCAGCGCTTGGAATGATTGATATGATTAATCATTGCTGCTAACGAAGTCGATTTACCCGAACCAGTTGGACCTGTGACCAAAACCAATCCTCGAGGTAAGAGCGAAATACTCTTGCAAATTTTGGGCAAATTCAGTTCATCGATCGTTCGAATATTAAAAGGTATGACTCGAAACACGGCCCCAATATTTCCTCGCTGCCAAAACATATTGACTCGAAAACGAGCCAACCCCGGGACATTGTAGCTAAGGTCTACTTCTTTAATCGTTTCGAGTCGATGCCGTCTTTCCTCGTTGAGGATACTAAAAAGCCGGTTGTTATGCTCCTCAATTGGAATCGCCGGAATATCCAGCCTGACCAAACTTCCTCGAATTCTCATGCATGGAGCAGAACCGGCCTTGAGATGCAAATCAGATGCATCTTTTTCGACCAATTCTCTCAACAGATCATCGATTGGTAGCGCCAAAGTTCCTCCTCACCAGACTTAGTGGAGTAAGCATAACACTATGTTCCACATTTTCTAACCTATCTTCGAAGCATTTGTTTCAATTCTGATGCCACACCGGCATTATGAATAGCAATTTCTTCCGTAATAATCCCAGCCCGAACATATTTCAAAAGGCTTTGGTTCATCGTTTGCATACCCCAATAAGTCCCCTCGTTCATGTGTTGGTATAGATCGCTAAAGTGACCATCTTCAATTGCCTTAGTGACCGTTGGAGTACAAATCAAAATTTCAGAGGCGCAAACGCGACCGTTGCCATCCGTTGTTGGAACCAACTTCTGTGCAATGATTGCCCGAAGAGAGTTCGCCATTCTTTGGCAAAGGTGAAGTTTCTCGTGCGGAGGAAACATGTTGATAATTCGATCCATTGTTTCGTAGGCACTAGCAGTGTGAACAGTGGAGAAAACCAAGTGACCAGTTTCACCAGCTTGCAGTGACGCACTCATCGTTATTGTATCTCGCATTTCACCAACCAAAATAACGTCTGGAGCTTCACGAAGACAAGCCCGAAGTGCTGGTTGAAAGTCATGGGTATCAATTCCAACTTCTCGTTGGCTAATGTATGCCATTTTGTCAAAGTGGACGTACTCTAACGGGTCTTCGATAGTAACAAGGTGACAAGCCCGTTCCCGATTGACAATGTCCAGCATTGCTGCCAAAGTCGTAGTTTTTCCGGATCCAGTTGGACCCGTAACCAAAATCAAGCCCATTTTGTGCTTTGTAAGATCGCCAAGTACGCTTGGCATTCCTAGCTCTTCAAGAGATCTGATCTTGAATGGAATGGTTCGCATAACAACTGCCGGACATCCCTTCGCCATGTAAACGTTACAGCGAACCCGACACTTTCCAGGAACTTCAAATGCCAAATCCATTTCGAAGGTCTCTTCAAAAATCCTTACTTGTCGCTCGTTCATGACCTCGTAGATCATTCTTTTTGCGTTCTTTGGATCAATTTGCGGAAGATCGGGATGAAGTTCATACACAGAACTATGGAGTTTCATAGCCGGCTTTCGGTCTCCTTTAACCATAACGTCCGACGAGCCCCGGGCAAAGCCCATTTCGCAGAGTTGAACTAGTGTAATAGCGTTTACATCAAACATTGAAATTTCCTAATAAATGAAGAGCAATCAAAGACCCTTTTGACGTGGTCTCAATAGCGCCGAGTATACCAACAGACCTATCGCAATCGCACCTAGGATTATTCCTCCTAAGATGAATATATTCGAACGCCCGCCCGATTCAGGTTTACCCGGAGACTTGGTCGGCGTACCCGAGTCAGGCATATAAATTTCGTTAGGATCGCTAGAATTAACCTGAACACGATAATCTAACCCCTTTGGACTCGTCATGCTAACTCCCTCCATCATCCATGCATCATGCGGAGCAAACCATTTCTTGGGCGTATTTACATCCGGGCTCAAATCAACAAAAAAAACACTGAACGACCGAATAGGCCTTTCGCCAAAACCAAATGCAACAGCCAAAGCTGCAATATTTACTTTCGGGTTCTGGTCAGTAATCAAACCAACTACTGCAAACGAAGTTTTAACAACCTGATCACCAACTGCAGATGCAACATTTCTAGGTTCGTTCCCCAGGGCCTTTCCAAGTCGAGCCATTTTGTCGTTAATTGCGGACTGAGGATAATCGGATCCCTGAAAAGTTACCTCGACCAGATCTGATCCCATCGAATGTTTCTTGACAACAATTGTCGCCTCGGGTTTGACTGACCCATAAAATTTTGATTGCCCAAAGCCCTGAAAGGCACAAAGACCTAGCAAAATTATGGAAATTGAACGAGCAGTATTGAGCAGTTTCATGGGTTAAGATTCATTCAAATCGAGTTAATGATGACATTACTTTGCAATTTTGTTGGAATTTTTCTTTAGTTTTGAACGTCTCATAGTCAGAATTCGTATAGACCTAGTGGGGTTTGAGCTATAATTCGCCCTCGGATAGTGGGAAAACAATATGAGCGAAGCAGAAATAATCTTGGATCAGGAATCTAAAATCTACCTTACGGCTGAAGGTTATTCCGCTTTGAAAGCGGAATTGGCAAAGCTAACCGGGGAGACACGCGCAGAGATCGCAAATCGAATACGCGAAAGTCAGCAACATGGCGAATTTAGTGAGGATAACTCTGAATTAGACCAAGTGAAAACTGAACAAGCATTCGTGGAAAATCGAATTGGTGAACTTCGGTCAATATTAAGTCATGCCGCCGAACTCGATCCCGAAAGCATCCCAACCGATCATGTTGGTCTCGGCTCAGTAGTCAAAATCGAAGATCTTAGTTACGGAGACACGTTTGAGGTCCGAGTGGTCTCTTCTGTTGAAGCCGATCCCGATAAAGACTTTTTAAGTTCAGAATCGCCGATGGGAACTGCGCTTTATGGTCATGAAGAAGGAGACACAATTAACTTCGAATCTCCAGATGGAATGAAGAAGGTCAAAATCCACCGAATTTCTCGCTAAATATTGGCGTTGAAATAGGTATCCTTTTGGTTCCCCCAAACAAAAGAGGCGGGCAAAACTGTATATGTCAGATCAAACTAACAAGTCGTTACCTCTACCTAGCTCAAAAAGAGGACCCAAATCCTTCTTTCAAGGGGTCAAGAGAGAGATGCGCAAAGTTTCTTGGCCAGCCATCAAAGAGACCAATCGACTATTTGGTGTTGTTGTCGCTGTTTGTCTCATGCTTATCGTAATCATGGCTTCCCTCGGATTTTTCTTCGAAACTGTCATTAACCTCATTACAAAAACAGGTGGTCAATAATGCCTAGATCTTGGTATGCAGTTCACACAATTGCTGGACACGAAAACAAAGTTCGAGACGTGTTAACCAGGCGAGCTCAAGTCGAAGGACTCTGGGACTACGATATATTTGAAATTCTCATTCCGACTGAAAAGGAGCTTCATACTCGAAACGGTAAACGAGTAGAAAAGGATCGAAAGGTTTTCCCTGGATACATTCTCATCAACATGATGATGAGTGACGACTCATTCAAGCTTGTCAAGTCAACCAGTGGAGTAACAGGATTCGTCCAATCAGGCAATAAACCAATTCCGCTTGAGAACTACGAGGTCACTCGTATCATGTCTAATCTTGAAGCAAGTCAAGAGACTCCCAAGGTCGCATGGAACAAAGGTGAGAATATTCGAGTTGTTGCTGGTCCCTTTAGCGATTTCACCGGAAAAATTGAAGAAGTCAGTACCGAAAAAGAGAAGCTTAAAGTTCTCATCAATATTTTCGGACGAGACACTCCAGTCGAACTCGATTTCGATCAAGTCGAAAAACTTTAACACGGGTCTCCTACCAATAAGTAGGAGACTTTTCATTTATGCGATTATCTGCAACCGGTAAAAGGTGGATTCTTCCAAATGTCGACCTAAAATCGGTAGATATCCTTGTCAAGGAACTTGGTATTCACCAACTAACTGCAAAGGTTATTGTCCATCGGGGACTAACGGACCCCGCCAGTGCGTTTAAATTCCTTAATCCCTCATTAGATGACCTCGGAGCGCCAGAGAAGCTTCCGGACTATGAAAACGCCGTAAAAGAGATATTAGCGGCAAAAGAAAATGGTGATCTCATCTTCGTTCATGGCGACTATGACGTTGACGGCGTTACGTCCGCCGCAATCTTCGATCGATTCTTAAAGAAGATTGGCTGTAACGTTTACACCCACGTCCCTCATCGCACGAAAGAGGGATATGGCATCAACATCAATCTTGTCCACGAGGCACAACAGCGTGGTGCCAAAGTATTTCTAACATGTGACTGTGGCATCGGTGCCCACGATCAAGTGGAAGCCGCTCTTCAATACGGCATGAGAGTGGTCGTAACTGACCACCATGAGCTTAAGGAAACCATGCCCAACGCCCATGCCGTTGTAAACCCCCACCGATCAGACAACCAATATCCATTTCCCGCCCTCAGTGGTGCAGGCGTAGTGTTTCGCCTCTGCGAAGGAATAGCCAAAGAACTAGACTCAAGCTCAGTTTCGAGTTATCGAAAAAACTACCTAGATCTTGCAGCTCTTGGCACCATTGCCGACGTAATGCCTCTTGTCGAAGACAACCGTATCATTGCAAAGTTTGGACTCGAAAGACTAACTGAAACAAAGAAAAAAGGAATTGTCGCCCTTAAAGCGATTTCCGAGATAACCGGAAAAGTTGGCTCCTACGACGTTGGCTTTAAACTAGGACCAAGACTAAACGCTGCTGGTCGGATAGACGACGCCGCATTAGCTCTCGAATTACTCCTCAGTGAAGACGACAACGAAGCCCTTCGATTGGCTCAAGAACTCGACAAGCACAATACTGATCGTCGGGCAGTTCAAGAAGTAATGATTGACGAAGCAGTTGCCATGGTAGAAGCCATGCCTTCCCTACCCAACGCCTTACTCATCTTCAAAGATACTTGGCACGCCGGTGTTGTTGGAATCGTAGCCGGAAAACTGAAAGAACGATTTAATCGACCCGCCTTTGTAGGCTGCATCGAGCCAGAATCCGGCCGAGGAAAAGCATCTGGTCGATCAATTCCTGGACTAAATTTGGCCGCAATGATCCAAAATTATCCGCTCATTGTGTCGGGCGGTGGTCACGCAATGGCGGCAGGCATCGCCTTTGATTTGGATAATGTCGAAATCATCTCGAAAGCATTTAATCAGTACGTAAGCCAATTCCTCAAACCAGAAGATTTCATTCCGGCGATCGAGTTAACTGCCGACATCCAAACAGACGAATTAACATTCGGTCTCATTGAAGAGCTTGAGAAACTTCAACCATTCGGTATGGCTAACCCAAAACCGATATTCTATGCTTCCGACGTAACCCTTAGTTCATTACGATCAATGGGTGACGGGTCTCATGCCAACCTAACAATTTCCCCAAGTTCTGGGCAAACAAACCTTCGTGGCGTTGGATTCGGATTGTTTGAAACATTCTCAACAATCGGACAAGGTCAAAAAGCTGACCTAGTATTCGAACCTCAAATCAACGAATTCAAAGGTAATCGAACTGTGCAGTGGAAGATTTCTGATGTCCGTCCACTTGAGCATGCTGACTCCCAACCGTAACCATAATGGTCAGAAGTTCAACTTTCCTTCGAACCTTGATCGGAATCGTCGTGCCCGGAATTAGACGATAAGTTGCCCTTGAGAAATCAATTTGATTTCGAATCATAACGCCACTGATGTCTACAATTGAGTCACCAACTTCCAAGCCGGCCAATTCAGCACCACTGTCCTTGGTTATCGACTGTATTTCAACTCCACCAAACTTGCTGTCGCTAATGAATACGCCAAGTAGTCCATAACTAGCCTTTTTCTCTGGAGTCAAAAAGCCTAGCACTGCTTTATTCGTCACTTCCCATGTCGGCGAATAAGCCACGACCAGCCCTCGAGGACCGAGGTATCGATTGGTAAGGAGCTGTTGGCCACTATTGCCAGTAGCTTGCTTTGAGGATTGTGCCGCACCCTGAATATCAAAACTCTGTTGATTACTCGGCGCTTCCTGCGCCAAAGCCGCAAAAAGACCGCCAATGAGGTTTCCACTTTGGCTAAACAGCAAAGCACCACCCATCTGCAAAGCAGGTTGTTCCACCCGAATCTCTTGAACCGGAAACGTCCGCTTGGACTTCTGATCAACTCCAATCTTCTCAGCGCCGGTTAATTCTGCTCTTAAAACTTGATGCGGCAAAACAGCAAGAATATTCCCTTTCTCACCATCAGATCTATCTGCCGCGCGAACAAAAGTAATGCCAACGGGACGAATCGTTGTTTTGACCAAAGTTAGCTGAGACGCAGAATCTGTTGCCTCAACCTTTACTTTGTAAGAAATTCCAGTTTCGGTCACCAAATCGGTGATACCTTTTTGAATTACGAGGGTATTGGCAACCGCGTAGCCATCCTCGCTAATGAAAACAGCTGGACCAACGGCTACGCCATTGCGCGCAAGCACACCAATCGATGTGCGCAATTTCTGCCAGGTCGCGCTTTCTACCGCAGAAAGCTGCCCGTGCGTATTCGCCAATATTCCAATCTTAGCCGCCAATAACAACATTCTTTGTATCGTTTACCTCGGTCGCAACTGGAGCACCAACTCCAGAATCCTGATCCTTGTCAATCATAATTATCGTCGCATCAACACTTGGCAATGGTTCTGCCTTCAATACAGAATCTCTAGCGATGCTAGCAGCACCAGGACTCGTTGCCCCGCCACCACCATTTCCGCCGGTCAAAGAAGCCGAAGTCTTAACCGATTCGCTGGCCATTTCTACTGCACTCTTTTTGGATTCCATCATTGCCAAGAGCGGAGCCTTAGTTCGAGATCGTCGATCAGCGGTCCTGAAAACTTTGTCTCGCTTCTCAGTCATTCGATAAGTCGGTTTATCGGTAGAAGCATCGGATGCCCACACAGTACTTGGTATATCCGGAAATGAATTATCCGATTCACTCTTCGTTGCAACAATCGGCTCTGGCTTCGTCAACTTTTGCTCAGGCAATTTAATCCCGACTCCAGAATTGCTCGCCATCTCCGGTACACCGATCAATGTCGGATCCTTTCTCGAAGTTCCGTTCATCAAAACGTATCCTAGCGCAACCACACAGGCTGCGGCTCCAGGAGCAAGCACCCAATTAAACCAAGCGAAACCAGGTCGTGACGGTTTCAAACCTTGGCCAAGAATGGCACTTCTCAGTCGCTCTTTCGAGTACTGCATCTCAGGAATATCGCGGAACGAAGCAAGGTCACCCTTGATCGACTGCAGAAACTTAACTTCTTCAGCACTAACTTCATCCTTCAGCAACGAAGCTTCAAAGACCTGAGCATCCTGCTCGTCCAAGTCGCCAAACGCGTATCCAAATAATTTGTCTTCCTTCTTTTCAAACATAATCAATCTTCTCCCAATAAAGGAGTAATCCGATCGCGCAACGCACGTCGGGCACGGAGAACTCGTAACTTAGCTCCACCTACCGTGCATCCAAGCACTTCGGCAATTTCGCTATATTCTCGTTCTTCAATATCTCTCATTACAATCATTTGCCGGTGATGTTCCGGTAATGCCATAATCGCTTTTCGCAAGGCAACCCGTCGTCGATCCTGTTCTAAATTCTCAATCGGGTTCTCAAAACTTCCGGTGGTCATCCAGTCAAGGGCGCCTTTTGCTTCCTTCTGTTCTAAGTTATTCCGTCTTGTGCCCATTCTCGCCTGGTCAGTACACAGGTTTGAAACAATTCGGAGCAACCAAGTTGTAAATTTTGCTTCGTCACGATAACGGTGAAGGTTTTGGTAAGCGCGTACAAATGCCTCTTGAACGATATCTTCGGCGTCATCACGCTTGTTAACCATCTGATAGGCAAATCGGTACACCAGGAGCCTGTGACGGTCAAAAAGGACCTCAAAGGCATCGAAGTCGCCTTCGCGGGCACGCTTTACCAGAGACTCGTCAGAATCCAAGTCTAGTCTGGCCGTTGTTGCTGCCTTCAAACTCATCGTTAAACCGCGTATCATTTAAGTTCAGTCCTTCCTTGTAACTTTCAAAGATTTGGACGAACAATTCGAACTCTCGTTACTTCATTATCCCGTGTTTTTTGAAGCTTCTATATCCAAAACGATGGTTACCGGCCCATCGTTCACTAATGACACTTGCATATCCGCTCCAAATTCACCGGATTCTACTAGAATTCCATCCTGCCTTAAGAACGAAACGAACAGATCAAATAGTGCCTTTCCAGGTTCAAAAGGAGCTGATTCCATGAAGCTGGGGCGCCTTTGCTTTCTCGCATCCCCATAAACCGTAAAGTTGGAAATTGCTAAAACTTGGAGAAACGGATCAAAGTCTTTCAGACTCAAATTCATCTTCCCATCTGGGTCATTAAAGATCCGCAAACCGGCAATCTTCTCGGCCATCTTCTTAGCTTCAGCCTCCGTATCGTCCCGATGGACCCCAACAAGAAGCAACAAACCGTGGGTACATTGACCCACAATTTTGCCGTCAACAGCTACTGACGCACTTAAAACACGCTGGATAATTGCTCGCATGATTAATAGTTACCAATAAGGGCCTTTTCTTCCTCCCAAGGTGATTGACACTCTCGACCAACAAAAGAATTATTGATGTAATGCGCAATGCCGCTTGGCTCAATATAGCCGCCTTGAATTCCGCCATCTCCATGCTTGTAATATAAATGGACCAAACTCAACGAGGCCTCTAAATCTTGTTTGGCAATTGCGGGTATTTCTCCAATGACCATTTCTTTCCTTATCGTGTTTCGAGCTGAATTGGCGTTTCCAAGATACCTTTGCAATGTTCCCGTCAAGCCTGGTCGCTTTCCATAAATTGGTCCTAGTGGCAATGACCATGTCGGACTTACTTTTCCCTTATCAAACCGGTAGATACGGAATGGGGCGTGCTTGCCTCCCCCAATGTAGAAAAGAGTGTCCGTAACCCCATAAGGAAAAAGCACCGTATTGTCATCGTCAAAATCGGCTTGCAAAGTAAAACCCTGACTAGCCGCGTGGCGAGCAAGCCATTGTAAGAATTCCTGTCTAGCTAACGCCAAACTCCTTCCGTATGGTGTGCTTTGGTATACGGTGAATGTAGCCAGAGCCAAACCCTCGGGCTTTGAGTAGCAGATTTCAGTATTCCCTTTATTGAAGTAAATTGTTCCCACTCCTCCCTGACGATGATCCTCTATCGTCCAGTGATCGGCATTCAACTCTCTTTTGGCGTTAGTGAGGAATTGCACCCATGGCCAATTCACCGTGTAACATTCTACATTTCGAAAGTTACCTTCTGAGACAAGCCGTGATTCTTCTCCGTCGTAGACAACGTTTGGAACATTAAGAAACCCAAAAGTCGCTTGAAACACTAACAGACTCGTAATCATTGATCATTCCCCGACATGTCAGACGAATATAGTCGAAAGGAAGTACCGTTTGAAACGATTTCCCAGATCCACCCAAACCGCTATCTATTGTCGTTGGTTCACTCTCTTCCTCCTTTGTGAGGAAGAGAGTGAACGGAGGGGTTCAAAAGCTACAAGCTAGAGGCTAGAAGCTAGAGGCTCACCTCAGTCTCTCGCCCAGAACATTTCGCCGGCAGACTCTTGAATCACGCTCTGCTGGAGAACGTCCAAAGCCTTTCGCAAGCCTTCCATTGGACTCATTAAACCATCTTCATGCTCAATACTCAAGACGTAGTCGTATCCAACGGTGCGAAGAGTCGAACAGAATTCTTTCCACCACTCGACACCATGACCGTATCCGACTGATCGGAAAACCCACGATCGCCCATAAATGTCACCGTAAGACTTAGTATCCAGGTTGCCGTTCAATCCAGAAGTATAAGGATCAATTCGCGTGTCCTTGGCATGAACGTGAACCAAAGCACCTTCCTTACCAAGTTGTCGAACCGCTGCAATTGGATCAATGCCTTGCCACCAAAGGTGAGATGGATCAAAGTTTGCTCCTACGTAATCGCCATCTTTGCCTATCGCATTGCGCAGTCGAAGAAGTGAATCGTTCGAGTAGCAAACAAATCCTGGATGCATTTCAATGCCGAATTTCACGTTATGTTGCTTCAAAAAGGCGGCTTGCTCGGTCCAGTAAGGAATAACGACCGAGTTCCATTGCCACTCCAAAATATCTCGAAACTCGTCGGGCCAAGCACAGGTAACCCAGTTCGGATTCGTTGCATTTGGTCCATCTCCAGGACAACCGCTAAACCCGTTTACGCACGGAATTCCAAGAGCGGAAGCAAGCTTTACACCCTGTACAAATGCATTGTGGTGATCTTCGGCAATCGACTTAACCGGGTGAAGCGGGTTGCCGTGGCATGATAAAGCCGAAAGCATCAGTCCACGACTCTCAATCGCCTTCATCAAAGCATCTCGATCAGCCTTTGACTCTAGTAACTTATCGACATCGAGGTGAGCCTTTCCGGGGTACGCACCGCAACCAATTTCTACTGCCTGAATACCTTCCGCCACGCATGTATCGAGTGCGTCTTCAAGTGACTTGTCTCCAAAGAGAGCGATGAACAATCCAATCTTCATTCCAAGTTGAGTTTATCCAACCTTGGACCAAAATTAGCCAAATTTGACCACGAGACTTACCGGGGGGAGTCGGTTAGGCACAAACCAGAGGAATAGATGACTCCCAAAGGGGTGCAGTCGTACAGTTAACTACAAAGACACAGCGACGGCCGACTTAACCCCTTCAAAATCAATCATGTCGCCAGTGCTCGCCGTAACTTGAGAATAGCTGATCACTCCATCCCGGCCAATCACAAAAACTGCTCGTCTCGACGCCGGTCCCATTCCCGACAAACTCTCCAAGACAACATCGTAAGCATTAGTCACGCTGTGCGTAAAATCGCTGATCAAGGGAATGGTGATTCCATCGTCTTTGCCCCACGCTTCCTGACAGTGAGCTGAATCAACAGTTATTCCGTAAACAATCGCTCCTGGAATCTTCTGCGTTCCGTTGCTTAGGCTGCAAAACTGAGCCGTGCAAACTCTTGTAAAGGCTCCTGGAACAAACATCAGAACCACAACGTCCTTCCCCAAGTGATCCGCCAAACTGACGTCGATCATTCCGTCTGCCGCTTTTCTTCTCAAAGTAAACAGCGGTGCCTTTGTTCCGACCGAAAGAGCCATGACTATATTATGCTGAGACGAAGTACTCGTCCAACCGTTTGCATTGGCTCATCATCGGATCCGAATAGATTTCCAATGCCCGTACCAGCGCACTTGCCGTGTCAATTGCCGTCACGCATGGAACCCCAGTTTCAATACAGGCACGGCGAATCCTCGCTGCCTCGCTCTCACTGGTCTCAGTCAAGCTAGCCGTATTGATCATCATGCTGACCCCACCTTCCATGATCAAGTCCAACAAATTAGGAGACCCAGCTTGTATCTTATTGATTCGATCACAAGCAACTCCACGACTCTGAAGAAACTCCGCCGTACCCGGCGTCGCCACGACTTTTCGGCCGCTAGCCAACAACCGACGACCAATATCTACCGCCTGGTCCTTATCCTGATCTCTAACTGTAACGCAAACCGCGCCAGAACCCTTAAAGTTGATTCCGGCGGCAAGTAACGCCTTATAAAGCGCCGCTTCATAGGTCGAATCCACGCCCATAATCTCACCCGTTGACTTCATTTCCGGTCCCAAACTAGGTTCGACTTTTCTCAGCTTCTGGAAGGAGAAGACTGGGGCCTTCACCGCATAAACTGGCGAAACCCCAACCGTCGCTAATTGGCTTGAGACATCTTGGACAAGCCCTTTATAGATCGGAGCATACTTGACTCCTCTTTCGCCCGAATAAGGTACGCCACCTGGTTCCGACATCGACCAAAGCCCGGTCGTATACCCTAGGTCCTTCAGCTTTTCTCCCATCATGCAACGAGTTGCCAAATCAACCATCGGAATTCCCGTGACCTTACTCAAGAACGGAACGGTTCGACTGGCCCTCGGATTTACTTCCAAAATGTAGGAGACGCCGTCAACGATAACAAACTGAATATTAACCAGGCCTTTTGCCTTCAGAGCTTTACCGATAGCAATACCCATTCGGCACATATCGGTGACTTCTTGGGCACTAATCGCTACCGGAGGATAAATCGCCATCGAGTCGCCGCTATGCACGCCAGCTCTCTCGATATGCTCCATGATTCCCGGAATCAAGACATCCTCGCCATCACAGATCAAATCGACTTCCGCTTCTTTACCAAGCAAGTACTTGTCAACCAAGACCGGTTGACCAGGATTCGCCGCTTCAGCTTCGCTATAAAACCCCTGAAGGTGCTCTTCACTAAAAACGATTTCCATCGCTCGTCCGCCAAGCACGAAGCTTGGTCGAACCAAAACCGGATAGCCGACTTCCTCTGCAACAATCCTGGCCTCAGCCAACGAACGAACTGCCTTGCCTTTTGGTCGCTGAAATCCAAGTTTTTCGAGAAGGGCGTCAAACAATTCACGATCCTCGGCTTCCGCAATTGCAGTCGGAGTTGTACCTAGAACATGAATTCCTCGATCTTGCAAGCCTTGAGCCAAATTGATCGCCGTTTGACCACCAAACTGACAAACAACCCCCATCGGTTCTTCGTGACTGATAACGTCCATGACGTCCTCTAAAGTTACGGGTTCAAAGTACAAGCCGTTCGATGTGTCAAAGTCAGTGGACACTGTTTCGGGGTTGTTATTGACGAGGATTGCACGGTAGCCCATGTCTCTCAGAGACCACACGCAATGAACACAAGAATAGTCAAATTCAATGCCTTGACCGATACGAATCGGTCCTGAGCCAAGTACGAGAACCGTTTCACCCATCAAAACGTAATTTTACCTCGATTTCCAGGTTCAAAAGGGGACTTATCTTCTTTTGAGTGTGCGAAAATCTGTTTTCGTTTTGGCCCGCGAAACCTGCTTCGCTGAAACCATTCCCAAGAACATTCTAGCCTGCAAATGGGACGTCGGATTGGACCAGTTCTGTCCCCATGCACTTCGGAAAGCCCGTCAATAGCGTTCCGATCGTTTGCATCGTACTCGGATTCGTGCATTTTGGGCCAAGAATAATCTTGGTTACTAAACTTCGGGAAGCGTGTAGATCGACAACGACACCATGCCTTAAATATCCATTGCGGTTAATAACCCTTCGACGGTTATTTTTAAGAAACTTATCCAACGTGGGCCCCCAGCTTTGTGAGAAGAGTCGCCATTCGCATTCACTCTTAAATGCTTGACTTTTCGATTTTGCGCCTACAAGTGAGAAAAACGCGATATATGCCGCCAATGGCAACAGTGGTTCAAATTTCTCCTCATTCGCCACGTGGTGTTGTCCGGAGAGTGACTGGCCACACTCCTCTAAGTAGGTCTCCAAACGTTCACAAATTTCCTCTTCACCATAGAGAACGTCTGTAAAGTTCCATTTCTGCTGCTCAGAAACTTCCCAGAGCAACTCAGCATCAATTTCCAAACAAACGCCTTGTCCGAGGTCTCCGTAGATCAACCATTGCTGCAAATCATCAGGCTTGGTTGAAAAGCAAACAGCATAAGTTTCTGAAACTGTATTCAAGAAGAAAGCTCCAAAGTTGTCTAATTCTTCGTGAACCAGTTTGCCAATACGTTGGTAATCTTTGTTCTCGTGATCCGCAACGTAATTAAGAAATGCCCCTCCAGCGATACCAAATTCGTCTCGGTCGTTCTGAGTCAAGCAAGATCCAGCAAACCAAGATCCGAAACAAAAGTCGGTTGGATTGCTGAGTCCTGTTTCGAGCATCCTAGCCAAGGTGTCAAGGCTAGTGTAGTGATAGAGTCTTCTAGGTGGCCTTTCAGATTCGACATAATAGTGCCTGGCTACTATTGGGAGTAACTTTGAGGCTTCCCCAAAGATAACATCTATTTTGCTACTTTCTAGACGGCTATCCATAGGCTAGATCACTCGAATCTCAATTTCCTTCAATCGCCCAGCTTCAACAACCGTATCTAGGCAAAGCACGCCCTCAACAATCGTAAATTCTGCACCAGTTACCTCAAACGCCGTTCCCCAAAGACCATCTACCGAAATCCGAGTTTTACGCTTCATCGCCTCTGTCGGATTATCCAAAACGATCTTCGCATATTGAAGATTAATATCGAACTCTAGGCAGTCAATCTTCGCTCCTTCAACTTCAACCAAGAGATTCAAATGTCGAACCACGATTCTCCGACCCACTCCATCCCAAGGTTCTAATCGCAAGATAGTCATTCCGTCTTTCGGATAGGATTCAAAATGAACCCCGACCGGAACAAAGCCTCGATCAACTGATGATAACAAGTAGCCAGTCGAATAGTGC
>Ga0194055_10002002_pt1 | contig 16351 bp, 14 predicted proteins | sample SepL449m_MetaG_FD_155482 | JGI IMG/M metagenome (GOLD analysis project Ga0194055, IMG submission 155482) | Anoxic zone freshwater microbial communities from boreal shield lake in IISD Experimental Lakes Area, Ontario, Canada - Sep2016-L442-9m | ecosystem: Environmental > Aquatic > Freshwater >... | reverse complement strand
AACATGTATTCATAATCACATAATTCTTTTTTAATTATTTTTCGCATCATTTCTATATGCGACATTTTACCTGTTTTAATTTGTTTGTATCTACCAGTAAGGTCTAAATCTATTGTTTCGTTGCAAAAATAAATCGTACAAGGAATATCTTGATCCCAATATTTTTTCATGGACCAAAATAAATTATTCCACGCTTCTTTGTATTTGTCGCAACTCTGTATCACAACACAGCATGAATGGTTTTCCACGGTATTTTGACTCATTGCCGATGACTACCTGTTTTTGGAAACATAACATATATAAATAATATTGTCAATTTCCAATAATCGAATCAATCTAATTTTCATGAATTAAATTAATCAAATCAGACTATCTTAGAAAGTTAAAATACACTATACTTAAAAAACAACTCAACAAAAGGAATAAAATGAAAAAACAAAAATGGTATGAAATAGAAGATATGGATGAATTCGTTTCTAGAATAAGAAAAATAGTTCTAGATGACTTTTTTGCAAATGAAGATAAAGAACAAAAAACAGATTTTACAGAATTATTTCATGAAAATTATAACAATCTAGAAAACAAATTAACAATACGAGAAGCTCATAATATAATAAAATCAATGGTGGAAAGCAAACAAACTGAAATTGGAACATACCAATTAATTATATCTGCTAAAAACTTTGTAAAAATAATAGATTATTTAAATAGAAGGATTATTAGCAATATGCTAATGGAGCTTGTTTCCACAGACAAAATAGAAAGTGCTTTTGACGATAAGCAAAATGAATTTGTTTTCTGGCGGAATGACAAATTAAAAACAAAAAAAACCATAAAAAAGATGTCAAAAAAGTCTCAACCGCCACCAATATGAATTGCCTGCACCTAAATTAAATCTTTCGTCTGGCTTCGTGTACGATCATAGGATAATTTCTCGTCACCATCTTAGCCCGTGGGCTTGAAAAAGCAGCCAAAAACAATGCCAATTTATTTAACAGATGAACAAAAAGATGTAATAAGAGGCATTGTTAAGGATTTAAATAACGAACAAATAATTTGTCTCGGAGGTCATGCGGGCACAGGTAAAACCACAACAACTAAGGTTTTAACCGAAGCTCTTAAAAGAAAAGGCTTAAATTTCAGTGCATGTGCTTTTACTGGTAAAGCCACGAACGTTTTAAGAAAAAAAGGAATAGCTGCCGATACAATTCATGGCATTATTTATAAACCTTATAAAAATGAAGAATGTGAAACAATATGGCATTTAACCCATAAGTCTGATATTTTATCAAGGGGAATAGATGGGTTTATTGTCGATGAAGCATCAATGGTTAGCAAAGAAATCCATGATGATTTAGCATCATTTGGATTGCCAATAATTTACGTTGGCGATCACGGTCAACTTGAACCAATTGGAACTAAATGCAACTTAATGAAAGATCCACGCCATAGATTAGAAAAAGTTCATAGAAATGCTGGAGAAATTGCTTTCTTCGCAGAACATTTAAGAAAAGGAAATCCAGCCATAACTTTCAATGATGCTAAAAAGGTGCAAATTGTCAAAGAATCTCTTATTGAAAATATACATCTATCAACAGTTGATCAAGTAATTTGTGCATTTAATAAAACACGTTCAAAATTAAATGAACGAGTCAGAATTCATAAAAATATACAAAATACTTATCTTACAAAAGGAGAAAAGGTAATATGTTTAAAAAATAATAAACAATTAGGTCTGTTCAATGGAATGCAAGGTATTGTTACAAAGATCCACAAAAAAGAAAGATTTGATTTTACATCAGATAATAAATTATTTGAAAATATTCACTTTGATGAAGATCAATTTGGAAAAGAGACAAATCAATTTGTTTTTTCGCAAACATCAAATCCTTTTGATTATGCGTATGCAATTACAGCACATAAGTCACAGGGAGATGAATTTGGATCTGTTATTGCATTTGAGCAAAGATGCGATAAATGGGATCACATCCGTTGGTCATACACGGTAGCTTCCAGAGCTAAAACTTCATTAATTTGGGTTTATTACGAAACCTTTTTGCCAAGTTATTTAAAATAATGTCGGATTATGATTTCTTGGAACGAACTGGAGGAGAAAATAGCTTAATAAGACCAGATGCTAGATCCGAACCCAGTAATTCTAAGACCCTAGCCTCCATAGATGCTTGAGTATAATCCCCAGCGGACACATAAGCTTCTTTTTCCCATAGAACAAGAGGATAAGGACATGGTCTAATTTGTGCGACAACGCTTTGACGTTTGTTATCATCAATTATAATGACATTAAGTTCTGAAAGCGTTATGGGTTTTTGAACTCGCACTTCACCATTTACTCTCGTAATAGTGGGTGGGGTAAAAGTTACGGGCTGGGCTAAAATCATAAAAACCTCCTTTTGATTAAATTAAAACATACCGAGAATATTGCTGCCATTGATGCCGCTGCCGTGTGCTATTACTATAGTATTAGGAGCAGAAGGAGCATTATCTCCTATACCATATAGATTCTGTGAGTTTCCTCTAAATGTAATAGAATTAACATCTATAGGTCCCAGTAGTTGGGCGTTCTGATTAAAAAATAAATTCGTTCCAACATTGAAAGATGCAGAGTTAGCGGAATAAGAATTGTGGTTAAATGTCGCATCTCCATTTATAGTACCGGCGTTATATGAACTATTATTGAATGTAGCATCGTTAGACACTGTGCTGCTGGTGCTGTTGTATGAACTGTCGTTAAAAGTAGCGTTGTTAGATACTGTGCCTTCGTTATGTGAAGTGACGTTAAAGGTTGCATCGTTAGACACTGTACTGTTGGTGTTGTTGTATGAGATGCCATTGAAGATAGCATTGTAAACTGTTCCGTAGTCGGTATTAAATGAACTTTCATTAAAAGTAGCTTCGTTAGACACTGTTCCGTTGTTGGTTGAACTGCTGTTGAACGTAGCGTCGTGGGACACTGTGCTGCCGCTGTTGTTGTATGAATTGTTGTTAAAAGTAGCGTCTCCATTCAAGATGTTGTTGTTATATGAACTGTTGTTGAATATCCAGTTTTGACCAGGCGTAGTAGTGAATGTCCATGCTGTAGAATCGTAAGTCCAACTGCTCCAGCCAGTATTTGAGTCGAGCGTGAAAGTTACAGCAGTATTTGAGGAAAATGTTACGCTTCCGCTGAGGGTTCCAAGCGGAATCACACCGGATACTTCAGAGAACGATGAAGCCGAAAAAGTAGCGGCTCCAGATACTGTGCCGGTGCCGTTGTGTGAAGTGTCGTTGAAGGTGGCGGCGTTAGAAACCAACCCGCTGTTGGTTGAGCTGCCGTTGAAAGTGGCATCGTGTCCCACTGTGCCGTACATTGCGTTGTATGAACTGCCATTGAACGTAGCGTCGTTAGATACCGTGTCTTCGTTGTGTGAACTACTATTGAAAGTAGCGTTGTTAGACACTGTGCCATCGTTATGTGAACTACCGTCAAACGTAGCGTCATGAGTTACTGTGCCAGTGTTATTGTATGAGCTTTCGGTAAAGGTGGCATCGTTAGACACTGTGCCGTCGTTGTATGAACTGCCGTTGAACGTAGCGTCGTGGGACACTGTGCTGCCTCCGGCATTGTATGAACTGGTGTTAAAGGTAGCATCTCCATTCAGAACACCGTTATTATATGAACTGTTGTTGAATATCCAGTTTTGACCCGATGCCGTAAATGTCCATGCTGAGGAATCGTAAGTCCAACTGCTCCAGCCAGTATTTGAGTCGAGCGTGAAAGTTACAGCAGTATTTGAGGAGAACGCTACACTTCCGCTGAGGGTTCCAAGGGGATTCGCACCGGTTACTTCAGAGAACGATGAAGCAGAAAAAGTAGCGGCTCCAGACACTGTGCCGGTGTTGTATGAAGTGTCGTTGAATGTGGCGGCGTTAGACACGGTTCCGCTGTTGGTTGAACTACCGTTGAAAGTGGCATCGTGTCCCACTGTGCCGTACATTGCGTTGTATGAACTGCCGTTGAACGTAGCGTCGTGGGACACTGTGCTGCCTCCGGCATTGTATGAACTGGTGTTAAAGGTAGCATCTCCATTCAGAACACCGTTATTATATGAACTGTTGTTGAATATCCAGTTTTGACCCGATGCCGTAAATGTCCATGCTGAGGAATCGTAAGTCCAACTGCTCCAGCCAGTATTTGAGTCGAGCGTGAAAGTTACAGCAGTATTTGAGGAGAACGCTACACTTCCGCTGAGGGTTCCAAGGGGATTCACACCGGTTACCTCAGAGAACGATGAAGCCGAAAAAGTGGCGGCTCCAGATACTGTGCCAGCATTATATGAAGAATCGTTGAAAGTGGCATTGCCAGCTACTATGCCGTAACCGCCGTTGTAATCATTCCATGAAGAACTATTGAAGATAGCGTTGCCAGACACTGTGTTCCGGTTCGCTGAGCTAGCGCCATTGAAGGTGGCATTTCCAGAAACAGTGCCTCCTTGAGATCCTCCGTCATTGAAGGTAGCGTCGTTGGTTACTGTGCCATTGTTGAATGTGGAGCCGTTAAAGGTCGCGTCATTAGACACTACGCCGCCCGTATCGTTGTATCCACCGTTGAAGATAGCATCGTTAGATACTGTGCCTTGGTTATATGAGGTGCCGTTAAAGGTCGCATCATTAGACACTACGCCGCCCGTAGCATTGTATGAAGAATCATTGAAGGTAGCATCTCCATTTAGAACACCGTTATTGTATGAACTGTTGTTGAATATCCAGTTTTGACCCGATGCCGTAAATGTCCATGCTGAGGAATCGTAAGTCCAACTGCCCCAGCCAGTATTTGAGTCGAGCGTGAAAGTTACAGCAGTATTTGAGGAAAATGTTACGCCTCCGCTGAGGGTTCCAAGGGGATTCGCACCGGATACTTCAGAGAACGATGAAGCCGAAAAAGTAGCAGCTCCATATACTGTGCCTGTGTTGTATGAAGTGTCGTTGAAGGTAGCATCTCCATCTAGAGTTCCGGTATTATTAGTACCACCACCGTCAAAAATCCAAGTGGGGTCAGCCGTAGTAAAAGTCCATGAGGACGAATCATAAGTCCAGCCATTACCCATGTCTGTGGTGAATACTACGGCAGTTGCTGAGGAGAATGTTATTGTTCCAGAAACTGTTCCTGTAGAGAAATTTGTAAATGCTATTGCTGACCAAGTGGCGTTGCCAGATACTGTGCCAGCATTATATGAAGAATCGTTGAAAGTGGCATTGCCAGCTACTATGCCGTAACCGCCGTTGTAATCATTCCATGAAGAACCATTGAAGATAGCGTTGCCAGACACTGTGTTCCGGTTCGTTGAGCCATAGATATTGCCATTGAAGGTGGCATTTCCAGAAACGGTGCCGCCTTGAGATGCTCCGTCATTGAACGTCGCATCGCCGGTGACGGTGCCATCGTTAAATGCGGAGCCATTAAAAGTAGCGTTTCCAGTAAGCGTTGCGCCATAACTTAAAGAACCGCTAAATGTAGCCATCGTCGTAACGGTAATATTAATAGATATTGAACTAGTAAGCGAAGTTGAACAATTAACAACTGTTGGTTCACTGCCGCCATTTGTAGTCACGGGAGCATACAGTTCCACATCATCGCTGGATGTCGGGAGTGCCGATGCTGGGTCGCTCAATACACCTGCGGTGTTTGTAGTCCACCAGTTTCCAAGCGTGTTCCAATCGGAGTCTGTTGTGGCGTTGTTGTAATAAAGTGTTGCCATAATTTAGTACCCCGCTACAAAGGCTATGATATCCCACTCGTCACGTGCAAAACAGTAAGTAGCAGCAAGAAGATCTGTAACATTTGCTGCTGTGGAAAAAGGTAGAGGGTCGGTTGCTGATGAAGGAATTCTAAACTTAACACCTAATGCTACTGTGCGACCTCCAGAACCATCTTGTTTTATTCTCCATCTGATACTTTTACCGTCAGTTGGATTTGTTGGATTTGCTAAAGTAAAATTCTCTGTGGCTGCAACATCAAAAATAGCCCCAGCAGATGCATCTGTATCAACAATGGAAGAAACTATAGAAGCAGCAATGACATTTGTGGTTGCTTGCGATCCAGTAATACCTTGAATACCTTGCCTTCCTTGAACTCCTTGTATACCTTGAGAGCCAGTAACTCCTTGCCGTCCTTGTATGCCTTGTTGTCCTTGAGTACCTTGTGATCCAGTGATTCCTTGTTGTCCTTGAGTACCTTGTGATCCAGTGATTCCTTGTTGTCCCTGTGTACCTTGTGATCCAGTGATTCCCTGAATTCCTTGAGTACCTTGTGATCCAGTGATGCCTTGGATGCCTTGTTGTCCTTGAGATCCAGTGGTTCCCTGAATTCCTTGCGTGCCCTGTGATCCAGTGATGCCTTGTTGTCCTTGAGTACCTTGTGATCCAGTGATTCCTTGTTGTCCTTGAGTACCTTGTGATCCAGTGATTCCTTGTTGTCCCTGTGTACCTTGTGATCCAGTGATTCCTTGTTGTCCTTGAGTACCTTGTGATCCAGTGATTCCCTGAATTCCTTGAGTACCTTGTGATCCAGTGATTCCCTGAATTCCTTGAGTACCTTGTGATCCAGTGATTCCTTGTTGTCCCTGTGTACCTTGAGATCCAGTGGTTCCCTGAATTCCTTGTGTGCCTTGAGATCCAGTGATGCCTTGTTGTCCCTGAGTACCTTGTGATCCAGTGATGCCTTGTTGTCCCTGTGTACCTTGAGATCCAGTGATTCCTTGTTGTCCCTGAGTACCTTGTGATCCAGTGATGCCTTGTTGTCCCTGTGTACCTTGAGATCCAGTGGTTCCCTGAATTCCTTGTGTGCCTTGAGATCCAGTGATTCCTTGTTGTCCCTGTGTACCTTGAGATCCAGTGATTCCTTGTTGTCCCTGAGTACCTTGTGAACCAGTGATGCCTTGTATTCCTTGTCGTCCTTGAACACCTTGAACACCTTGAATGCCTTGTGACCCAGTAATTCCTTGAATACCTTGTGTTCCTTGTACGCCTTGAGATCCTTGATTACCAGTAATGCCTTGAGCACCAGTAATACCCTGTTGTCCTTGAGTGCCTTGAGTGCCTTGAGATCCAGCGATGCCTTGTTGTCCTTGAGTGCCTTGAGATCCTTGTATGCCTTGGATTCCTTGCACACCAGTAATTCCTTGAGACCCAGTAATTCCTTGAGATCCAGTAACTCCTTGAGATCCAGTAATTCCTTGAGATCCAGTAATTCCTTGAGATCCAGTAACTCCTTGTTGTCCTTGTGTGCCTTGAGATCCAGCGATGCCTTGAGATCCAGTAATACCTTGAATACCTTGTGATCCTTGTGTTCCTTGTGTTCCTTGTACGCCTTGAGATCCTTGGGTTCCAGTAATACCTTGGATGCCTTGAGCACCTTGATAAGTACCTTGTGCTCCTTCAATACCCTGAATACCTTGTGAACCTTCAATGCCCTGAATACCCTGAATGCCCTGAATCCCTTGAATGCCTTGCCTACCTTGTACTCCTTGAATGCCTTGCCTACCTTGTATTCCTTGTGGACCAATAATACCGGCCGTGCCTTGGGTTCCTTGAGCACCTTGGGTGCTGTTTAAGGAAATTAATTCACCTTCTTCCCACAAACGATTTAAGCTATCTTGATAGAAAAAATTATATGGTAAGTCTCTATATGAATAATTTCCATGGCTTTTAGCATCATTGCCAGGAGTTAATGGTGTAGACAATATAGATTTAATGTTTAGTTCTTCTGATCTTCCTTTTCCTAATTCTTTTATAGAATATATGTTACTCATGCCTATGTTATATTTAAGAGCAGGCAATGTAAGTGCGGATAGTTGGTCAGATTGGGCTGTAACTGTAGATTGAACATTGATTAAAATCGTTAATTCTGATTCTTCCCATAAACGATTTAAGCTGTCTTGATACAAAACATTAGAAGTTAATTTTTTATTGTTTTTAGCATCATTGCTAGTATTTAATGGCTTCTTAAATATAGCTTTAATGCTCAGTTCGCCTGCTTTTCTTCTTTCTATTTCTTTTCTAGAGTATATGCCACTCATTCCTACTGCGTACTTAAGGTTAAGCAGTGTGAGTTCATCGACTGGAATTAACTCATTTTTTTGCATTAAAAATTTACCTGTTATTGAAGTTTGTACAATATATATATAATATTATACAAAAAGGTAAATAATCCGACCTATTGAATGAATTTAGGTGGAGGAAAAATTTTTCCAAATCACTTCTGACTTCTTCCCTTTTTTCTTTATTTTACACCGATGCATCGACCAATTCTTATATAATCTATTATAAAGAGGAGATGTGACGCCACTTATAATAACTTTCCCTTTAAAAGAATTAAGTGCATGAGATAATTGTATGTGATCATTTGTATCCATATCAGAGAAATAAACTGTTTTACTATTTTTATTTTCGTAAAGGTGTGGAGGGTCACAGTACAGTAATGTTTTATCTGAGTCGAAAACCTTTATAATATCAATTGCTTTATTATTAAAAAAGAAAACCTCTTGCAGTCTATTTGACAAACAATTCAAGTTTAATAATGATTTTTCCCATTCAATGGAAGACTTTTTACAAAAATTCTTTTTTAGTTCTAATTGACTCATTTTTCTTAAAACATATTCACTAACTGCTCGCTCTAAATAGTCTTTTGCACTAGTTTTATTTTTCATTTTTATGAAAGTTTCTTCGCAAAAACTGAAACGTTCTAATCTTTTTAAAAATTCTTTTGGTTCATCTCTTAAACATCTAAAAATTTCTAATGCCAAAGCATCAGAATCATTAAGAATTTCCATATAAGACTTTTCTTTGGATATCAATAAATTAGCCCCGACACAATACGGTTCTAAATAGCACAAATCCTTATAGTTTTCTGGCAAATGTGTTTTTATCCATTTTGCAATTATTTGTCTATTATGATTTGCTTTGAAAATAGATGTAATGTTTTTAAGTTTCACTTTCATTCGTGACTTTCTGTTCGGCTTGATATATTACGTGTTGGCATAAACAACATACAAAACTAAATGGTCCGTATCCAAGTTTTGAACCTTCCCAAAACCAATGTGCATTTGTATCTTCTTTTTTTTCAGTAACGCAATTCAAGCAAAAAACATTTATTTTTTCATCTTTGGCATCTACTCCAAAATAACAATCTTCCATATTAAATATTCACTGGTTTTGTGTTTTGTCTAAAATAACATAGTGCCAAATTTGTATTTTTCTAAAATAGCCTTGGAACATAAGATTTTTTGCCGGATTATGTGAATATTGCATATATACGCTATATAGTTTTGTTGTTAATAACGAAAGATTAATATGGAAATTTCTTTTCATGAGCTTTGGGAAAACTTAAAGAATTCTGACGAATCTGTTGAGAATGATTCAATGGCTGCTATTAGAAATGGTATTGGTATACGTGAGGATTTTTGGACGGACTTTTTATTGTTTTTAAATGATGCTAAAGGCATTTCTTCTTTACTGGATATTCCAATTGAAAAAATCAGCTCTTGGCATGATAAAATCAAACATAATATTAAAAAGGTAGAAAAAGCTGATAATAATGTAGTAACTAAAGATCGAGGGAAAGTAATGAAAACTGGGGCAAAAAACAATGTTTAAGCGTTGGTTAAATATAGATGAGATGGCGATTGCACAATTTGGTAAGCATGGACCAAAAGATGGAAAGCCACCTAAACACATTAATGACATTGATACGGGATATTTGAATTGGCTGCTTCAACAAATTGAACAAGAAAAAAGAGGAGTCATTGATCCCAAAACCGGTCTTCCAATAAAAACGAGTTTTAATTTTATGGCAGATGATGGATCCGGTAGATTAACGAAACAACAGGTAGAGGATGCTATTAAAATTCGTATTAACGGCAGCAAAATAGCGAGCACAAGTGCGAACAGCCCAATCGTTGCTTTCTCAGAAAAACCAACAAAAGAACCAACTCCACCTCAAGAAGAACCCAAACAACCCGCATTGAACAATGTTGATAAAAGCAAGTATTTAATTTCACCAGAAAAAATAAGTGAATATCAAAAAGATATAGAGGAAGCTTTTTCTAGAACGAATAAGCACATGGTCATTAACGCTCTTGCCGGAACGGGCAAAAGCACTGTACTAAAACATCTAGCAGCTAAATTCCAACATGGGAAAAAATGGCTGTATCTAGTCTTTAATAATCGCAATGCTGCTGAGGCAACATCAGGAGAAAAAGCATTTCCTCCTGGCGTCGAAACTTTCACAAGTCATAGTTTCTTGGGTAGAGTATTAAAAGATACAAATAGATACAAACCAGAGGTTATGAAAGATACATCGTTGCCTCTGAAGGGGGACAAAGGTACCAAATTAGGAAAAGTTTTAGATAATAATTGGTTTAAGAGTATAGCGAAACAAATACAAAGTCAACGAGGTTTTCCAGGAAGAGAAAGTGAATTTGTTTACTATAGTAAGGTCAAAAATTCCGAACAAGTTAATTATAATTTAAAAACAAAAATAACAAAATTAGTTTCATTGTCAAAAGCTTTTGCTATCAATCCTGATAAACAGGACGCCAGAGATAAAATTGCTTCGATTATGAGCAAATATAGTATGGATGGATACTTGGTAAAACCAAGCAATGATAAAGATGATGAGATGCCAACAGATTTCACGGATCAAATTATACAATTATCTTTGGAAGTTCTCAAAAAATCGAAACCCTCAGAATCTATGGGAGATACATCTTTAGATTCAATGAGAGATCATGATGATACTGTGTGGTGGCCATCTTTAAACCCAGATAAAATGGTTTGGCCTACGAATAGAACTTACGAAGTAGCTTTAGTAGACGAAGTTCAAGATTTCAATGAAGCTCAAAAAATAATGCTTGAACATTTAGCTAAAAACGGCATTAGAATTATTATGGTAGGTGACAAAAATCAATCTTTGTACAGATTCAGAGGAGCAGATGCTAATTCTTTTTCTAACATAGAAACCATGTTAAAAGGCACAAATCTCGGAGCAACATCTCATGAACTGCCAGTCAATTACAGAAGCGGCAAAAAAATTATTGATTATGTAAATAAAAACACCCACGTTAAAGACCTAAAGTCGGGACGGGATCATGAAGGTGAGGTTAACAATACAACTTATGAAAAAGTAATGGGTGACATTGAACAAGAATGGGAAGAAAACAAAGAATTAAAACATGAGACTGCTTTTATTGCTAGAGGAAACAAGCCTTTGGCTGCGGCTGCTATGGAACTGTTAAAAAATAATATTCCTTTCATCATTATAGGAAAAGATTTTTCTAATGAGATTACAGATTTTATTTATAAAGTAGTTGGAAACGATAAGGTTGGACTTGGGAAAAGTAACGCACGCTCTTATAAAGCAAAAGAATTTGGTCAAATAATGACCAATTATATTGAACAAAAAAATCATAAATATGAAGGCGAAAAAGATAAAGAAAAATATTTAGAAGAACTTTCTCAAACCTATGAAGCTCTAAGCAGTTTGCTTAGTCATATTCAAGACAATGAATGGAAGGACCAATATTCCAAAGAAATAAAAAATGTAGAAGATTTATGCGAATATATCAGAAATATATTTAAAGGAATAGACCCTCAAGATTCAGAGAAAGACGCCGAAAATTATGCCAACAGAAATAAAAAGCGTGCTGTAATTTTAACTACTGCTCACAAATCTAAAGGGCTAGAATTTGAAAGAGTAAATATATTAGAAAATGATAAATTCCCTGCCGGAGACACTTACAACCCATCAGATGAAGAAGCAGAGCAAGAGCACAATGCTAAATACGTCGCATATACAAGAGGAACGCATGTTCTTAACGTTGCTGATTAACTGTACAAATTTTTTACATTAAAAGATACTATATACATTAGACAAAAGGAGGTGTCATGAATATAGATATACAAATTGATCCAAAAGTTTTATCTGAATTAAATATTTATTTAGATACATTAAAGAAGAAATGGGATGATCAATATCCTGATAAAAAGTCTTGGTTCTCACTTCATAAGACTTATGTACTTAATAGCACAATATTTTTAATTTCTGTTTTAGATGATCTTATAGTTTTTGTGCAGTCATCTATACCACGAGGAGCAGATAAAAAATTGGCTGTTATGGCTGTTGTATCAAAAATATTTGATTATATAGTAGTTCAAGCGTTCCCAGTGTGGATGACTCCATTCGCTGCTATTATCAAAGAAATGATTGTAGGAGTTGTCATAAGTCAGTTAGTTGAATTCATAGTTTCTAAATATAAAAATGGAGAATGGAAAACAAATTCGAATTTGAAAATTGAGGTGAAAAATTAAGAATAAAACCATTCACTTGTTGCCATATAAAAGAGAAGACATTCTTAGCATACAAGATGCAAAACAAAAATTAGGCTGGGAAATAACAGCATTTGACTTGCCAAAAACATGGAATTTGACACAAGGGGAAGGCACGGTTGTTGCTGTTTTAGACACAGGAGCAGACTTACAGCACGAAGATTTAGTGGAAAATTTACTTCCAGGAAAGAATTTTGTAAATAAAAAATCTTCCCCACAAGATGACCAAGGACATGGATCGCATGTTACAGGAATTATTTGTGCTTCTAACAATGAAAAAGGTATCGTTGGTGTGGCACCCAAAGCGAAAGTTATACCTGTTAAGGTTCTGGATAAAAGCGGGTCAGGAGATGTGAAAAATGTAGCTGACGGAATTAAATGGGCAGCAGATCAAGGTGTAGACTTTATAACTATGTCTTTGGGGTCTCCATCGCCCGTGAGTATCGTCCATAAGGCAATTCAGTATGCCGTATCTAAAGGAGTAGTTGTGTGGTGTGCAGCAGGAAATGCTGGACAAACACATAATATATTTTATCCAGCAGCATATCCAGAAACAATTGGTATTGGAGCTATTGACGAAAAATTTGATAGGGCTAATTTTAGTTGTACAGGACCGGATCTTGATTTCTTAGCACCAGGTGTAAAAATATTGAGCACAGTGCCAACTAATTGGTATGCAATTCTTTCTGGAACAAGCATGGCAAATCCATTTGCTGTTGGAATTGGATGCTTACTTCTTTCTTATAAAAGAAAAAATAATTTACCTTTAGCTTTGTCATCAAGTAAAGATTATATAGATTTTTTGAAAAACCACACTATTCCGACAAGCTCTTTTGCAAATAAATCTTTTTTTGAAGGATTTGGTATTATAGATCCTAGAAAAATGCAAGAATGGCTCTTGGCTAAATAACAGATATTTTTTCCATCGCTTTTCTAACTTTATCTGCTAATTCATAGTCTTCCATCGCCAAGGCAGAACGCATTGCTTTTTTAAGGAATTCTTTTTTTTCTTCTAAATTTAATTTAGATTTTTTATCTTGATTTGAAAGAATGAAATCCAATTCTATGTTTTCTAAAGTTTGAATTATATTAAAAGATTCTTGTTCAAAACAATTAGAAACACAATCCTTACAAATATTTATTTCTGTTACAATGCCTTTTTTAAAGTTAATTACATTGATAGCTTTTTCACTTGTACACTTTTTTTTGTCAAACGGGCAATTCATTTATTCCTTTTCAATTTTCAAGGACTCTGTGATGTTTCTGTCACTGTTGCCGTTCCGCCGACATACCCAGTCCTCGTTGTCGTTATCGTAGCCGTGGAACTCGTAGCGGCGGCAACACCGGTCACAGTGACCAAGCCCGAGCCGTTGACAACTACTGTTCCCGATGCTGTTGCCGTACCAGCCCATGTGTAGGCGGCGTCATAGTTGCTGATCACGACAGTGAAACCATCAGCCGTTGCTGTTGTGCTTCCAAATGTTGGAGTCAATGCAACAGCCAGCGAGGTTGCCGTAACTGGTGCAGTTCCACCTGCATACCCCGTCCTCGTCGTAGTAATTGTAGCTGTTGAACTCGTAGCGGCGGCAACACCGGTTACCGTGACTAAGCCCGTTCCGCTGACAACTACTGTTCCCGATGCTGTTGCAGTACCAGCCCATGTGTACAATGCGTCATAGTTGCTGATCTGGACTGTGAAACCAGAAGCCGTTGCTGTTGTGTTTCCAAATGTTGGTGTTCTCGCAGCAAGCAGCGAGGTTGCCGTAACTGGTGCAGTTCCACCGACATACCCAGTCCTCGTTGTCGTTATTGTAGCAGTTGAACTCGTAGCGGCGGCAACACCGGTTACCGTGACCAAACCACTTCCGCTGACAACCACTGTTCCCGATGCTGTTGCAGTACCAGCCCATGTGTAGTCAGAATAGTAATTGCTGATCTGCACTGTGAATCCATCAGCAGTTGCTGTTGTGCTTCCAAATGTTGGTGTGTGTGCAGGACCAAAAGTTTCACCTGTTAGCCTAAAAGTGAATCCGTCATCATCAATTGCATTTGTGTCTGCCGGAACAATTCTTTTAACCCAAACTGGTACACTATCTAAATACTTAAAATTTCCAATACTATATGGTGTATCAATCATATAATCGCTAAAACTTACGCTTGCTGGAGCCGTTGAGTCTGATGATATTTCGTCGGGTATGTAGTTTACAGGTCCTCCAGAAATATTTCTTGTAATTGCAATAGACGGCTGAGCACCAGTTGTTGTTAAAGACGATGAATCTAACGCCAACATTTCATGGAATCTATTTCCAGATGTTCCTGTAAAAACTATTGTAAATACGTAATAATTAGATCCAGAATCAACTCCAGTTACGACAACGTCTTTTAGTGCCTCAATAGTTCTTAAAGACGTTTGCAAGTTTCCCGCCCACGTAGCAACAGAAGCGTTCCAACTAATAGTTTTAGATGAGGTTCCGTCAATATCTGTATATGCTATATCAAAAGATCCTCCATTTATTAACAAAACATTTTGTATTGTGATATTTTGTTGTTCGTCTTGTGTTATAAATCCAAGTTCAATTTGAATTTCACTTTCGGCTTTATAAGAAAAATATAATTCGGATGTCCATAGCGTTGAATCTTCCGAGTCATTATTTATGTAAAAACATCTGTAATCTGTTTTGCCTTCTTTTGCCTCAGCATCGGATACATTTGAAAACAACCTTTCTGCAATTATAGGATGAGTCGAAGATTCTCCTCCTAAGGATAAATTGTGATTTAAGTTGTTTTCCCCGCCAGATAATGTAAATCTTATGTCTGATCCAAGAATAATAGTCATGTGTAAAATCTCTAGATTTTATTGTTTCCATATATAGATAATTTTAGTTAATTTCCATCTTTTAAAAAATATAAAATTTTGTTATTATAGCAATTAGGAAATAAAATTATGCATACATTTGGTTTAGATCCAGAATTCATGCTTGTAAGTAGAGGGCAATTAAAAAGTGCTATAGGAGTATTGCCTAAAAAAATAAAAGCCAAGCATTTTGAAGGTAATTATTTTTATTATGATAATGTTCTTGCAGAAATAGCGGTTAAGCCAGCATATAGCAAAGAAAACACTATTTATAATGTAGAAAAAGCTTTAAAAGGATTAGTAAAAATAATTCATCCGATTAAATTTGATTTATGTGCCGCAGACAACTATCCAAAAAAAGAGCTAAATAGTTTTGATGCAAGACTTGCAGGGTGCAATCCAGAATGGAATGTTTATACGCTGCAATGTATTCTCCCTCCAAAAGATATTATTTCTGAAACTTCTTTCCGAACAGCAGGAGGGCATATTCATCTTGGGTCAAAATCTTTGCAAGAACCTGATATGGTTTTCAAAGCAGTAAGAATGTTAGACCTTTTTGTTGGAATTCCTTCTATTTTATTGGATAGAGATCCTACATCTAAAAAAAGAAGAAAAATTTATGGTCAAGCAGGATCACATAGAATAACAAAATATGGATTAGAATATAGGTGTTTAGGAAATTTTTGGCTTTCTTCGCCAGAACACGTTGGTTTCATATATGATCTGTGCTGTTTTATTTTAGAATTTATAGAAGGCAGTGGTTATGAAAAGTTTTGGTACACAAATGAGTTATTACTAGAAAAAGAAAATCCAAGTGAAGCGTATGCCTGCTATGGATATGATGTAGCAGCATTAATTAAATGCATAAATTGTTGTGATATTTTTGTTGCAAAAAAGTTTATGAATTTTCTGAGTCATTATCTGCCAAAGTGCCTTTTAATAAACTTTGAGGAACTAATGGAAAGGGAAAAAACTGATCCTTACTGTTCTTGGCATCTTTGAAGCTCTACTCTGCACTTTTTGCATATCCACATCATATTTTTTTTCTTAAAATAATTTACTTCTTTAATAAGTCTTTTCTTATGGATACAAGTTTCTCCTTGGCAACGGTTACAA
>Ga0194055_10002001_pt1 | contig 16353 bp, 16 predicted proteins | sample SepL449m_MetaG_FD_155482 | JGI IMG/M metagenome (GOLD analysis project Ga0194055, IMG submission 155482) | Anoxic zone freshwater microbial communities from boreal shield lake in IISD Experimental Lakes Area, Ontario, Canada - Sep2016-L442-9m | ecosystem: Environmental > Aquatic > Freshwater >... | reverse complement strand
GCGTGTTGATGTCGAATGTGCAGCAGCAGGATCAGGAATTGAGCTACCGGTTGAGGGTGCGGATGGCCCCGTCGGACGGCACCTACAAGATCGACAACATCGAACCGGTGAGTAAGTGACGGTGACAATCGACCCGGAACTGGAGGCGGACCTCGACACTGCGCCCCCTGCCGATGCCACCGAACCGGTGGCGAACTGGTCGGCCCGTGCGGGCGCATTCACCATCGATGTGTTGTTCGGCCTCGGCCTGCTGATCGCCGCCGGACTGGTGGCGGTATCGGCCAGGCCGCAAAGCTGGCTCTGGTGGTTGTGCGTGGTGGTGGCCGTCGGTGCGCTTGCGGTGATCGCGGTCAACCGGTATTTCCTACCCACGACGCGCGGGTGGAGCATGGGCCGTTCGGTCTTCGGTATCGCGGTGGTGGGCGCCGATGGTGCCAGGGTCGGTCCGGTGCGTCTGGTCCTGCGCGATCTGGCGCACCTGCTCGACACCGTTCCGGTCCTGCTCGGATGGCTCTGGCCGCTCATCGACTCCCGCGGCCGCACCTTCGCCGATCTGCTGACCGACACCGAGGTTCGCCGGGTCGACGGCCCGCGACCTGACTGGCGCCGGCGCGCACTCGTTGCACTCGCCGCGGCCGCCGCCGTGTCCGCCGCGATCGCCGGTGCCGGATACCTCGGGGTGTACCGACCGGAGTTGGCTGCCGCCCAGGCGCGCGAACAGATCGCGGTGCAGGGCCCCAAGATCGTCGAAGAATTGCTCACCTACAGGGCCGCGACCATCCAGGACGATTTCGCCCGGGCGCAGACGCTGGTGACCGACGGCTACCGGCCGACCTGGACGGCCCAGCAGGAGGCCACCCGCAAGGCCGCTGCGGTGGACAACGAATACTGGGTGACCAACGGTGCGGTGCTGAACTCGACCGCAAACCGGGCGGTGATGCTGATGCTGCTGCAGGGCCAGCGCGGCGCGGCGGGCGGCCCACGCTTCATCTCAGCATCGGTCCGGGTCTCCTTCGAGAGGTCCGGATCGGGACAGTGGCAGGTCTCGGACCTCACCGTGCTGGCGCAGCCCAAGTCCGGCGGAGCCGGCGGATGAGCCCGCGCCGCAGGATCTCCCCGGACGCGCCGGATTCATTCGAACTTCGCCCACTGCCGCCCGGGCGGGCCAACCCGATGCGGGGAGTGTGGTCGTGGATCGCCGCGCTCACCGCAGTGATGCTGGCCTCCGTCACGGCGGCCGCGTTGATCGTGACCAAGCATGAGACGATTCGCCGCGCACAGATCCGGGACGCAGACGTGCTCACCTTCGTGAACTCGTTCGTCACCGCGTACACATCGCCGGATCCGTTCAACGCCAACCGTTACGCCGAGCAGATCCTGGCGCAGGGCACCGGCGAGTTCGCGACCCAGTTCGGCGACAACATGAACGCTGTGGTGTTCCAGGTGGCCCAGGCCGAGCGTGGATTCGGAACCGTTCAGGATCTCGGCATCGAGCGCTGGAACGACGACGGCAGCGCTGACGTCATCGCCGTGTCGAAGATGACCACCAAGATGCCGAACGGCAAGACGGTCGAGAGCGGAAACCGATGGGTGGTCACCGCGACCAGGAAGGGGGAGCAGTGGAAGGTCAGCAACCTGTTGCAGGTGATTTGAGCGAGGAGGCTCCTTCCGAGGCGGGCTCGCCCGAGGAGGCTCTCCGCGAGGAAGGCCCGCCTGACGAGACTCTCCCCGACGAGACCCTTTCCGAGGAGATTCTCGCCGAAGATAGCCCGCCCGCCCCGTCGTGGTTGCGGCGCAACTCGCGGCGCGTCGCGTTGCTGTCGTCAGTCGGCCTTTTCGTGGCGTCGGGCGCATTCGCCGGCGCGACGGCGCAGGCCTACCTGAGGGACCGCGCCGCGGTGGCGGTGAAGGAGGAGGTGGCCCGGACCGCCGCCGAGGCGATCACCACGCTGTGGAGTTACACCCCGGCGGATATGGATAAGCTCTCCGAGCGCTCAGCCAACTATCTCGGCGGAGACTTCGGGCAGCAGTACCGCCGCTACGTCGATGCGATCGCCCCCGAAAACAAACAGGCCGAAGTGACCAGCAGCACCCAGGTCGTCGCGGTGGCGGTGGAATCGCTGCGCGGATCGGACGCCACCGCCATCGTCTACACCAACACCACGTCGACCACGCCGAAGAGCAACAACATCCCGTCACTGAAGTACCTGTCCTATCGGCTGGAGTTGCAGCGTCAGGACCGGGATTGGCGGGTCACGAAAATGACGACCGTGACGTCACTGGACCTCACACCCAAGCTCTAGTTGAACGCCAGCCAACTCGGTAACGCGCGTTCGCGGGCGTCGCACAACACCGCCGTGGTGTCGCATGATCCGCGCGGTGAGCCTGCCCCGGCCCACATTCCGCCGGAGTCGCGGCGCAGCACGATCGACGAGGAACCGCCGCCGTCGAGCAGTACCGCGGTGTCGCTGCCGAGTCCGCGGAACAGGTCTTGCATCTGATCAGGTGTGTAGCTGCCGCCCTGGAAGACGTACATCTCGTCCTTATCTCTGGCGTAGGCCACCGCGGTTCTGGCCGCGCTCGGACCCGGATCGTTCAATTGTCCGGTGTCTCCGGGAGCCAACAGTTTCAAGCCGCTGACGGCGACGAAACGGGTCCCGGACTCGACGAGCTTTCCGATCACCGGGGATGCGGCGTCGTAGTCGTTCGGTGCCCTCGGCGTCACCACATACGGTGCGCCGCGCACCGGGAGGATCAGCGTGCTCAGCGCCGTCCACACCTCGTCGCCACCCGAGAGGGCCTGCTTGCCCGCGTAGGCCAGCGTCCCGGTCACCGCCAGATTGGCCCGGCCCAGCGATCCGGTGGTGTCGATGTAGGCCCCGAGTGGCGAACTGCACCCGGTGGTCTTCCAGGAGCCGGCCTGCTGGGACCGCACATCGAAGAAGTTGGCGTTGATGGCGATGGTCGGCTGCCCGAGTGCCTGCCAGGCCTGCAGGGGCGAGTAGGTCTCGGACGCCTGCATCAGACCCTCCGACGTTCGCACTCCCGGGGTTCGCTCGCAGCGCGCCTGGACACCCTGATGGGAGTCCACCAGCAATCGAGGTGCGATCCGCTGTGAGGCAGCCTTGACGACCATCAGATGCCCGCCGCGGGTAGCTTCGCTCCAGTCACCCGCCGCGTTGAGTAGCGGGACCGGAAAGCCGTTGCCGAAGTTGTACACCAGGTAGCTGCCGCGGGTGGTCGCGATGGCCTGCGCCAACTGCTCGCGGCCGTCAGCGGCGCCGGCCGGGGGGCAGGTGGTCACAGCTAGCGTCAGGCATGCGAGCACTGCCGTACTCCCGCGGCGAAGAGTGGCGACAGGGCGTGGCACGGGTTGCCTTTCGGGCGTGGACGGTACCGGACAGCGCCACTAACGATAGCCACGCACGTACCACTGTCAACATCGGTAACAGGCCGGTCACCGTTCGACCGCGACCGTATTACGAAGTGCCCCAGCCTAATTGACCGAGGACCTGCGATTGAACTAGGACCTGCGAGTGACCCAGCACCTAGGTCAGGAGGCGTCCTTGTTCCTCCAACGATCCTTGTAGGCCTCGATCTCATGTGGCTCGTCCATGTCCTCGTTGATCATTGCCCGGTCGCGCCGGATGATCGAACGCATGGTGAGCCAGATGAGTCCGATAATCAGGCTTGCCGCCAGAATGATTAACACCGGTGTCCAGGTGAAGCTTTGCATCGTCAGCCCCGATCGTCGTGTTGCACGCTGAGTTAATGGTGGGCGCGATGTCTGATTTGGGGAGCAGAAAAGAATGAATTCTTAATAAAGACGCCAACTGCCGGTGCCAGGACGGCTAGCCAGCCAAACCCGCGTGCATCTCCCACACCAGGATCTCGGCCGGCTCGATCGCGCTCACCCGCTGACCGCCCGAAGCGGCCAGCCGCGCGGCGTCCCCGGCACCCAGCGCGCCCGCGCCTTCGAGTGCCACCTCGCCGCGTGCCACGTACAGGTGCAGGTAGGGCGCCTCGGGGAGTTCGACGCCCTCGCCCGGGCCCAGCCGGGCGCCGTGCAGTGCGGCATGCGGGTTGCCGATGGTGATCGCGGTGGTGGTGCGGTGGGTCGGCCTGCCGGAGGCGATCGTCACCAGGCCACCGCGCAGCAACTCGTCGTCGATCTCCAACTGCTGGTAGTCGGGAGTGCCCCCGGAGGTGTCCGGGACGACCCACATCTGCACGAAATGCACGGGCTCGGTGTGCGCCTCGGCACCGGTCAGAGTCCAGGAGTCATTGCGCTCCGAGTGCAGGATCCCGAGTCCGGCCGACATCCGCTGCGCGAGGCCCGGATAGATCACCCCGGAGTGTCCGGTCGAATCCTGGTGTACCAGTGACCCGGTCAGCACCCAGGTGATGATCTCCATATCGCGGTGCGGGTGGGTGTCGAAACCGGTACCCGGTGCCACCACGTCATCGTTGTTCACCAGCAGCAACCCGTGGTGGGTGTTCGACGGGTCGTAGTGATCGTTGAACGCGAACGAATGCCGGGAGTCCAGCCACGGCGTCCGGGTTGCGGCGCGATCGGTGGATCGTCTGATGTCGACTGTGGGCACCGTTCCACCACCTCTCCGGGTCCGGCTAATCCTAATGCCCCGACTAGTCTCGGCTGATGGCTGTAGAGCGATCCGAGCGAACGTTTACCGGTGTGGGCGGGGTCACAATCGTCTACGACGTCTGGACACCGGACGCCGAACCGCGCGGCGTGGTGGTGCTGGCGCATGGCTACGGCGAGCATGCACGTCGCTATGACCACGTGGGGAAACGATTCGCCGACGCCGGATTGGTGACCTACGCCCTCGACCATCGCGGCCACGGGCGCTCCGGCGGCAAACGGGTGCGGGTACGGCAGATGTCGGAGTTCGTCGCAGACTTCCGATCGGTGGTCACGATCGCGACTGCCGAATACCCCGGTCTCACGCGAATCGTGTTGGGGCACAGCATGGGTGGCGGGATCGTGCTCGCCTATGGTGCGCAGTATCCGGGTGACTACGATCTGATGGTGCTCTCCGGACCGGCGATCGCGGCCCACACCGGGGTGTCCAAGCCCAAGGCGCTGCTGGGCAAGATGGTCGGGTCGATACTGCCTGATCTGCCGATCGAGCAGATCGACCCCGATGCGGTCTCGCGCGACCCGGCCGTGGTGGCCGACTACAAGGCCGATCCGCTGGTGTATCGCGGAAAGATCCCCGCCGGCATCGGCAAGGCACTGCTGCTGGTCGGGGAGACCATGCCCCGGCTGGCCGGTGCCATCACCGCACCGCTGCTGGTGGTGCACGGGGAGCAGGACCGGCTGGTGTCGACTGCGGGTAGCGAGCACCTGGTGCAGTGCGTGGCATCGCGCGATGTCGAACTCACGGTGTACCCGAAGCTCTATCACGAGATATTCAACGAGCCCGAGCGCGATCGCGTGCTCGATGACGTCATCGGCTGGATTACGGCGCGACTGTGATGCGGCGCCTGCTGGCGGTGACGGTGGCGGTGGCTCTTGCGCTGCTGTGCGGATGTTCGCGCGACGGCGGTGGCGGCCGAATGTGGATTGAGGATGAGGTGAGCTTCGATGCCGCCGGCCTGACCGTGCACGGCACCTACCGGCACCGCCCCGGAGACGGCGCCAGCCCCGCCGCCCTGCTCATCTCCGAGAGCGGGCAGACCGACCGCAACGGCGATAACAATGTTGCCGGACCGGTGGGCAACATGCGTCAACTCGCGGAGTTCCTGTCCGAACACGGTGTGGCGTCACTGCGGTACGACAAGGTCGGCACCGGCAGCACCGGTCTGGGCCCCTACACAGACCGGCCCGCCGACGTCGGCAGTGCCATCTATACCGGTGGTGCCACGGCGGCGGTGCGGTTCCTGGCCGCACAACCCGGTACCGACGCACAACGAATCTCGGTGTACGGCTTGGGCGAGGGCACCATTCACGCGATGACCCTGGCCGACAACACCGCGCCCGGCGCCCCGAAGATCCACTCACTGGGACTGCTGCAGCCGCTGGCGGCGCGCTACCTCGACCTGATTTCGGGACGGGTCGAGGCCGACGTCGCCGCCGCGGTGCGCTCCGGTAGCAAGACTGCGCAGCAAGCCCAGGCGGTCGTCGGCGCCTGGCAGGCCGCGGTCACCCAGGCCCGGACGTCGGGCACCGCGTCGGGCACGCTGCCCGACGGTCTCAGCGCGATTCTCAACCCGTCCAACGTCAAGGCTGTCGTCGAATCCGACGCCATCGACCCACTGGCCCTGGCCGCCGCGATCCCCGCGGGCACGCCGGTTCTGCTCACCTGCTCAGACTCCGACGGCCAGGCCGCCTGCTCGGATATGCCGCCGCTCACGGCCGCGCTGACGCAGACCGCCCTGCAGTTCGTCCCACTCAGCGGGGTCAACCACGTACTGCGCGACGACCCGACCGACAACGTCGCCAACTATGCCAAGAAGGATCCGTTATCGCCGCAACTCACCGCCGCACTGGAGGTGTTCGTCGGCACATGACGCACTAGGGTGGCGGACGTGATCGTGGTGGTTGTGGACGAATTGCGGTGTGGGGAAAGCTCACCCGGCGCACGTTCCGGGATCGCCGTGATGTCGTCGTCGTCCCTTAGCGTGGCGCCATGACCGATGACAGGATGCTCTCCCGGATCGCCGCGCTGCTGCGCCAGGCCGAAGGCACCGATAATGCCCACGAGGCCGAGGCCTTCATGGCCGCCGCGCAACGCTTGGCGACCATGACGTCGATTGATCTCGCGGTGGCCCGCGCGCATTCGGCCGCCCGCACCGGTGCCCAGACTCCGACCCAGCGGACGATCACCATCGGTGAGCCGGGCAGTCGGGGCTTGCGCACCTACGTTCAACTGTTCGCCGCGATCGCCCTCGCCAACGACGTCCGCTGTGATGTGGCGTCGAATTCGACCTACGTCTACGCCTATGGATTCGGTGAGGATATCGACGCCAGCCACGCGCTCTACGCCAGCCTGGTGGTGCAGATGGTGCGGTCCTGCGACGCCTATCTGGCCACCGGTGCGCACCGGCCCACGCCGACCATCACCGCGCGGCTCAATTTCCAACTCGCGTTCGGCACCCGGATCGGCCAGCGCCTGGCCGATGCCCGCGACGAAGCCACGCGGGAGGCTACCCAATCCCGCACCGCGGACCCCGGCACCGCGATTGCGTTGCGCAACAAGGAGGTCGAGCTTCGCGACCACTACCGCACCGAGTCCAGGGCCCGCGGCACCTGGCGGGCCAGCAGTGCCTCGGCGGGGTACTCCTCGGCCGCACGGCGGGCCGGCGACCGGGCCGGGCGGCAGGCGCGGCTGGGATCGAGCCCCGAGTTGCCGGGCGCGCGGACCCGACTGCCCCGGTGACCACCCGGGACAGCCAACGCTCGCGGGTCTATTCAGCCGAGCAATTCGTGCGCACCCTCTTCGATCGCGCCGCCCAGCACAGTTCGCGCGCCATCGACTTCTTCGGTGAGGCGATCACCCTGCCGCCGGAAGCACGGTTCGCCTCCCTGGAGTCGGTGGCCCGGTACCTCGGCGAGGTTCTCGCGCTACCGAGCGTGATGGCGCGCTGGCCGAATGCCGGGCCGATCACCGTGCGCCCCCGCCGCGCCGCGACGGCCGCCCACTACGAAAACCATGACGGCACAGGCGTTATCGCCGTCCCGGAACGTGGGGCGGCCGGGTGGGCGATGCGGGAACTCGTGGTGCTCCACGAGCTGGCCCATCATCTGGCCGCCGGCACCGGGCCGGCACACGGGCCGGGGTTCGTCGCGACGTTCTGCGACTTGGCCGGTGCGGTGATGGGTCCGGAGGTAGGTCACGTGCTGCGGGTCGTCTACACCAAAGAAGGCGTCCGGTAGCCGGCCGCGTCAGCCCGCGGCGGCGACCTCCACCGGAACGGCGTTGAGCACCGCGTTGCCGGACAACGGATCCAGCAGCGAATCGTCGAAGAGACTGTTGACGTTGACGCCTGGATTTCGCGCGGCGACCGACATCCGGGTTCCGGGCGCGGTGTGCCCCCAGCCGTGTGGCAGTGACACCACGCCGGGCCGGATGGCGTCGGTGATCTCCACCGGCACCTCGAGTTTGCCGCCCGGGCCGGTCACCACGGCCAGATCCGTCACACCCAGCCGGAAGGCATCGTCGGGATGGATCTGCAGGGTGCACTGATTGGAACCGCCGGAGAGTGCCGGCAGGTTGTGCATCCAGCTGTTGTTGGAACGCAACTGCCGGCGTCCGATGAGCAGGAACCCGTCGTCGCGGCTCCCCAGTGCGGCATGCAGCCGGGGGATGTCGGCCAGGATCGGTTCGGGCGCCAATTCGACCATGCCGGAGGGGGTTCGGAGGATTTCCGGAATCCGAGGCGTGAGTGGACCGAGGTCGATTCCGTGCGGGTTGTCTTTCAGCCGCTGCAGTGTCAGGCCATCGGGTGTGGCTCCGAAGGCGTCGCCGTAGGGGCCCAACCGCAGCAACATGTCGAGCCGGCGCTCGTAGCCGGGGCCGTCGGGCAGCATCGCGGTCAACTCCTCGACCGCGCGCCCAGCGACCGGGGAGTCCGGGTCGGCCACCTCCCGGCCCAGCTTCGACTCGATCGCCTGGTCATCGACCAGTGCGGGGTCGGCGTCGGGCCCCAGGCCCTTAATGATCAACGTCAGCCGGGACAGGATCTCGCACTCATCGGGCCGGCCTTCGGCCAACGGCAGAACGGCCGGGGTGTACCGGGCGTTGTTGCGCACCGATGCGGCAGCGAACGCGATATCGAAATGACCGGCGCGCGATGGCGGCGGGGGCGGCAGGATCACGTCGGCATGCCGGGTGGTCTCGTTGAGGTAGGGGTCGACCGACACCATGAAGTCGATCGCATCGAGCGCATCGGACAGGCGCGGGCCGTCGGGCGCGGAGAGCACGGGATTGCCGCCGATGGTGATCACCGCCCGGATCTGACCGTCGCCGGGTGTCTCGATTTCCTCGGGCAGCGCCACGGTGGGCAGCTCCGACATCACCTCCGGATAGCCCGATACCCGGCTGTGCCAGCGGCCCGTCGTGAAACCGCGGCCCGGGCGCGCCGACCGCGGTGCGGCGGCCACCGATGACGTCGCGAACATCACCCCACCGGGCCGGTCGAGGTTGCCGGTCAGGATGTTGACGACGTCCACCAGCCAACTGGTGATGGTGCCGAACTCGACGGTCGAGGTGCCCATCCGGCCGTACACCGCCGCACTGGGGGCCGCCGCGATCTCGCGGGCCAGGGTTCGGATCACCTCCGCGCTCACTCCGCAGTGTTCGGCGACCGCCTCGGGCGGGAAGTCCACCGCCGCGGCCCGGACCTGCTCCACACCGACGACGTAATCGGTGAGGCGGCCGAGGTCGACCAGATCCTCGTCGAACAGAACGTTGACGATCGCGAACAACAGCGCACCGTCGGTGCCGGGCCGCGGGGCGATATGGCGGTCGGCCATCTCGGCGGTGCGCGTCCGGTTCGGATCCAGCACCACCAACCGACCACCGCGCCGACGGATCGCTTTGAGCTTCCCGACGAAATCGGCTGCGGTGGCGAGACTTCCGTTGGAGACCAACGGATTTCCGCCGATGATGACGAGGTAATCGGTGCGGTCAAGATCGGGAATCGTGAACGGAACCGGCGCACCGTACATATAGCCGCACGCGACGTGTTTGGGCATCTGATCCAACGTGCTTGCGGAGAAGATGTTCCGGGTTCCCAGGGAACGGATGACGCCGGGTGTGTACAGCCCGCCGGCGATGGTGTGGGCGTTGGGGTTGCCCAGGTAGATCCCCACCGACGTACCGCCGGTCGCGCCGATGACGCGCCCGAGGCCCTCCGCCGTGGCGGTGAAGGCTTCTTCCCAACTGGTCTCCACGAGTTCGCCGTCACGGCGCACAAGTGGGCGTTGCAGGCGGTCGGGGTCGTTGTCGAGCTCAGCGAAGCTGGCGCCCTTGGGGCAGATGAATCCGTGACTGAACACGTCATCGTGGTCGCCACGCGCGCCGGTGACCCGGTCGTCGTCGATGGTCAGCACCAACCCGCAGGTGGCCTCGCACAGTGGACAGATGCGCAATGCGGTGCGGGTCATGTGAGTTACTCTGCGGCACCGTCGGCCGGCAGGCAAGAAACTCCCCGATCGCCGGCCGAACGAAAACAGTTCGCAATCGCCGACAAGTTTGCTATGTTTCCGATGGCTTCAGTGAAATCACCAGGAAGGGCGGGGACCATGAACGCGAAGAAAGTTGCCCACAAGCTCAAGTCGGCCCGGAAGCCGGCCACCAAAATGGCCCTCATGGGCGTCACCGCGGCCACCGCGGCCGCTGTCGCCGTGGGTTCGGCGCCGCTGGCAAGTGCACTGGATGTCAACCAGCAGGTCTACACCGCCGGGCCGCTGCTCAACCTGCTTCCGCTGCTCGGCGTCGATACCCTTCCCATCCCACTCGGGGTCCTGCCGGTGGTCGGTGACACCACGCTGATCCTGGACTTCGCGCCCATCGAATACGACACCCCGAACATTTACAACACGGTCAACGCTCTGCCATTCGCCAAACGTGGCATCTTCGGTTCCACTTACGACCGGATATTCGGCGCGCCGGTCGACCCACCGGGCCAATTCCCCGCGGTGCTGGGTTCTGGCATTGGCACCCTGAACCTGGTGAAGTCCTACCGGGCGCAGATCTCCAGCGTCAACGGTGTCACTCCGCCCGGGTTCACCCCCTATCAGCCGGCGCAGGGCGCTTCGAGCACCCTGACCAACCAGGCCCTGCTGTATCTGCGAAATCCGTTGCGGCCCAACGGCGGAATCGGTCCCAGGTTTGCGCCGATCTTCGACCTGTTCGGTCTTGACTCGACACTTCCCGCGGCCGGTGTCAACACCGGGGTCTCGGGAATGGGGCTCAACACCGCCACCCTCGACGTGACGTGGGCTTACGACTTCTTCTCCGACTTCCCCGTCACGCTCAATCCGTTTTCATTGGTGAACAGCCTGTTGACCATCCTGCCGGTCAACCTGGCAGGCGGCGTTGCGCTGGAGGCCCTCGACATCACGGCGGCGGGCGTCAACATCGCCAGCGTGCTCGGCATCCTCAACAGGCTCAGCGGAGGTATTGCTGGAGTTTCGGACGGTCAGGCCTGGTACGGCACGCTGCTGCCGAACGACCTGCCGATCCTGGAGCCGCTGCGGTTCCCGTCGCGGCTGATCAACGCGGTCTTCGGGACCAATCTGGGTACGCCATTCGCTGATGCGCTTCAACCGGCCTTCAAGATCCTGGTGAACACCGGCTACTCCGACGTCGTCACGCCTGCCGACATTGCAGCTGACCCCACCTTGGCGGACACCTATCAGCCCTACGATCGCACCTTCCTGACCTCGGCCACCCCGGAGCCGTTCCTGTCGGTGAATCCGCTGACCCCGGCGGAGTGGCTGCAGGTTCCCGGTGACGTGGTGCGTGCGCTGTTCACCGGCTTCGGCGACGTGTTCTTCCCGTCGGCGCCGGCGACTCCGCCGGCATCGGTCATGCCCAGCCTCGCGCCGTCGGTGTCGGCCGCTCGGACCCTGGCCGCCGCCGAGACGCAACCCGATGTCGTTGCCGATGATGCAGCAGCGACGGATCCGGCACCGGTGGTGTCGGCGCGCAAGGCCCGCGGTGCGGCACTGCGGGCTCCGGCGGCAGTGAATGCCCCGGAGGCTTCAGAGGCTGCGGAGGCTTCGGAGTCACGTGGCGACACGGTCCGGGCGACGGCGGGTCAGGCCAGGGACGCGAGCACGCCGAAGCGCGCCGCTAGGGCTGCAGCCAGGGCGGCCGACTAGTCGCAGACCGCGCCCTGAGCGGCTGAGCCCACCAGTTTGCAGTATTTGGCCAGCACGCCGCGGGTGTAGCGCGGCGGTGGCGGAGTGAATCCGGCTCGGCGCGAATCGAATTCGGCGTCTTCGACGAGGATGTCGAGGGTTTGGTTCGCCACGTCGAGTCGAATCCGGTCACCGTCGGCGACGAAGGCGATCGGTCCGGCGTCGACGGCCTCCGGAGCGACATGGCCCACGCACAAGCCGGTGGTGCCGCCGGAGAACCGGCCGTCGGTGAGCAACAGCACGTCCTTGCCCAGGCCGGCGCCCTTGATCGCACCGGTGATGGCCAGCATCTCGCGCATTCCCGGACCACCCTTGGGGCCCTCATAGCGGATCACGACGACATCACCGGCGGTGATCGTGCCGTCCTCGAGGGCATTCATGGCCGCGCGTTCGCCGTCGAAAACCCTTGCGGTTCCTTCGAATACGTCCGAATCGAAGCCGGCGGACTTGACCACCGCACCGTCGGGCGCGAGTGAGCCGTGCAGAATCGTGATACCGCCGGTGGGGTGGATCGGGTTGCTTAGCGCGCGCAGCACCTTGCCGTCGGGATCCGGCGGATTGATGTCGGCGAGGTTCTCCGCCATGGTTTTTCCGGTGACGGTCAGGACGTCGCCGTGCATCAGGCCGGCATCAAGCAACGCCTTCATGATCACCGGCACGCCGCCGATGCGGTCGACGTCGCTCATCACGCTCGAGCCGAACGGCTTGACGTCGGCCAGGTGAGGCACTCGTGCGCCGATCCGGTTGAAGTCGGCCAGCGACAGTTCCACCTCGGCCTCATGCGCGATGGCCAGCAGGTGCAGCACGGCATTGGTGGATCCGCCGAACGCCATCACTACCGCGATGGCGTTCTCGAACGCCTCCTTGGTGAGGATGTCGCGGGTGGTGATACCGCGACGCAGTAATTCGACAACGGCTTGCCCACTGCGTCGCGCGAACCCGTCGCGGCGGCGGTCGGTGGCCGGCGGGGCGGCACTGCCGGGCAGCGAAAGCCCCAGGGCTTCACCTGCACTGGCCATGGTGTTGGCGGTGTACATCCCGCCGCAGGCGCCCTCGCCGGGACAGATCGCCCGCTCGATGGCGTCGACATCCTCACGCGTCATCAGGCCGCGCGCGCAGGCACCGACGGCCTCGAACGCGTCGATGATGGTGACCTCGCGCTCGCTGCCGTCGCTCATCTTGGCCCAGCCCGGCAGGATCGAACCGGCGTAGACGAATACCGCGGCCAGGTCCAGTCGCGCAGCGGCCATCATCATGCCGGGCAGCGACTTGTCGCAGCCGGCCAGCATCACCATGGCGTCCATCCGCTCGGCCTGCATCACCGTTTCGACACTGTCGGCGATGACCTCCCGCGACACCAACGAGAAGTGCATACCCTCGTGCCCCATGGCGATGCCGTCCGAGACCGAGATGGTGCCGAACTTCATCGGGAAGCCGCCGGCCTCGAACACGCCCTCCTTGGCCGCGTTCGACAGCCGGTCCAGGGAGAGGTTGCACGGGGTGATCTCGTTCCACGACGAGGCCACGCCGATCTGGGGTTTGGCGAAGTCCTCGTCGCCCATCCCGACGGCGCGGAGCATGCCGCGGGCTGCGGACTTCTCCAGACCGTCGGTGACGTCTCTGCTGCGGGGCTTGATGTCCGGGGTTTCGCTCACCGGACAAGTATGACCTGCTCGGGGTGGCCGCCAAAATCGTCTGCTTATACCCCCAAGGGGTATGCGGTACTGTGGTGTTATGACTTCTTCCCACACCCGGGTGATAGCCGCCATAGCCACGCTCGCCGCCGCCATCGTTCTCTCGTCCTGCGGCACCGCTGCCAAGGAGGATCACAGCACCCTTGCGTCTGGCACGTCCACCGGCGCGGCGGCTGCCCATGACGCCGACGACGTGCAATTCGCCCAGATGATGATTCCGCACCACCAGCAGGCGGTCGAAGTCGCGGCGATGGTGCCCGACCGTTCGAACAACCCGGATGTGATCGCCCTCGCGGCGAAGATCGCCGGCGAACAGCAGCCCGAAATCGACACCATGAAGGCGTTGCTCCTGCAGTGGAATGTCGACCCCAATGAAATGTCCCATGAGAGCGGTCACGCCGGGATGGCCATGACGGGGATGGTCAACGACGCCACGATGGTCAGGCTCGACAGTCTCAAGGGTGCGAGTTTCGACATGCTGTGGCTGCAGTCGATGATCAGCCACCACCAGGGTGCCATCGAGATGGCCAAGACCGAGATCGCCGATGGAAAGAGCGCCGATTTGATCACGCTGGCCAAGAACATCGTCGCCGCACAGCAGGCCGAGATCGATCAGATGAAACAGATGCTGGGAGCGTAAATGACTGGGCCACAGGGATATTCGGGAAACAAGGACAACTATGCCAAGCGGTTGCGCCGGATCGAGGGCCAGGTGCGCGGCGTCGCCAAGATGATCGACGACGAGAAGTACTGCATCGACATCCTGACCCAGATCAGTGCGGTCAACAGTGCCCTGCAATCGGTGGCGCTGGGCCTGCTTGACGAACACCTCAACCATTGCGTGAGCCACGCCGTCGCCGAGGGCGGCGCCGACGCCGAGGCGAAGCTCGCGGAGGCTTCCGCGGCGATCGCCCGACTCGTTCGCTCCTGAGGTCTCGGCACGGTCTCGAACCTGTGCTCCCGGGGTGTCGGGAGGCCATATCGCAGGCGCGCACCCGATACCGTGAGTCGTGCCCACTCAGACCGTGACGGTCGACGTCGCATCTCAGCGGCGTCCGGGCCCCTGGACCCCCAGGGTCGCTCTCGCATTGGCGGTACTGGCCGCGGCGGCCTTCGTGTACGTCACCGCCGAGATCATGCCGGTCGGAGCGCTTCCCGAGATCGCCGCCGACCTACGGGTGAGCGAAGCCCTAGTGGGCACCCTGCTGGCCAGCTACGCATTGGTCGCGGCGGTGGCCACGGTTCCGCTGGTGCGCTGGACCGCCCGGTGGCCACGCCGCAGCACATTGCTGTTCACGTTGATCTGTCTGGTGGTGTCGCAGCTGATCTCAGCGCTGGCACCGACATTCACGGTGCTGGCCATGGGGCGGGTGCTGTGCGCGCTGACCCACGGATTGATGTGGTCGGTGATCGCTCCCATCGGTGTGCGGCTGGTGCCTCCGACCCACGCCGGCCGGGCCACCGCCGCGGTGTACGTGGGCACCGGTCTCGCCCTCGTCGTCGGAAGCCCACTGACCGCATTGATGAGCCAACTGTGGGGCTGGCGACTGGCCGTGGCGGCCATCACGGCGGCGGCCGTCGTGGTCCTGGTGGCCGCCCGGTTCGCCGTGCCGATGATGGCGATGCCCGAAACCGCATGCCGCCCGCGCCGGATCCGTCACCACCGCAACCGACGACTGGTGACGATGAGTGTGCTCACCCTCATCGGAGTCACCGGTCACTTCATCTCCTACACGTTCATCGTCGTCATCATCCGCGACATCGTCGGCCTGCGCGGCTCCGATCTGGCCTGGCTGCTGGCCGCGTACGGGATCGCGGGCCTGGCCGCCATGGCGTTGTTGGCCCGATCGGGTGACCGGCGACCGAAGGCGGCCGTCATCGGGTGCATGGCCGGCTTGGCGGCGGTGTTCGCGGTACTTGCCGGACTGGCGTCCGGCGATCGCCATACCGCGGCCACAGTGCTGGTCGGAATCGGGGCCATCGTGGCATGGGGCGCGACGGCCACCGCGATGTCGCCGATGCTGCAGTCGGCCGCCATGCGGCATTCGCCCGAGGACCCGGACGGCGCCTCAGGTCTGTACGTGGCCGCGTTCCAGGTCGGCATCATGGCGGGTTCACTGCTGGGCGGACTGCTGTTCTCCCATGGCGGCGAGGCTGTGATGCTGACCGCGTCGGCACTGCTGATCGTCGCCGCCCTGGCGTGTGTAATAGCCGATCGCCGTCTGCTCGTCGACTTCGGCACCGCCGATCAGAAGTAACGCTCGTCACGTCCGAAGCGATGATCTCTACAGGTCAGCCGGTTTACCTGGGGTTCTGATCGGGTTTGCGGTGCACCTGGGTACCAAATACCGGTGCCACAGCTATGTCAGACTGGAAGTGCTACAGAGCATGGGAGGACATTGGTGAAGCGGGTTAGAGGCGTCATGGCCGCCGCGTTGTGTGTCGTGGGCGTTGTGGGCGCAGGCCTGGGCAGCGGTCCGGCGCTGGCCGATCCGGACCAGCCGCCGGTAGACCCACAGGCCGTCGACGCCGCGCCGGTTCCCGTTGAGCCGGCACCGATCGAATTCCCGCCCCCGCCACCACCGCTACCGGGCGATCTGGCAGCGCCCGTCGACGTGCCTCCGCCGCCGCCGTTCGATGCTCCGCCGCCGTTCGATGCTCCGCCGCCGGCCCCAGCGCCGGTCCCCGCACCCGCACCTGTCGCCTCGCCGGTGGTCATGAGCGCGGCCAAGGGCCAGAACTCCGCCCCCTTTACCGGTGACCCGG
>Ga0194055_10001999_pt1 | contig 16362 bp, 14 predicted proteins | sample SepL449m_MetaG_FD_155482 | JGI IMG/M metagenome (GOLD analysis project Ga0194055, IMG submission 155482) | Anoxic zone freshwater microbial communities from boreal shield lake in IISD Experimental Lakes Area, Ontario, Canada - Sep2016-L442-9m | ecosystem: Environmental > Aquatic > Freshwater >... | reverse complement strand
GTGTAGGCGTGATTGCCAGGAGAGGCTGGGTAATCTTGGCGACTGATACGAGGTTGAAACAGACGCGGACTGAACCGCAAATGTGCGGGTCGCTGGGATTGTTGCCACTACGGTGTGCTGTAGGGTTGACAATCGACGTGACAGCGCTCATTCTTTGGGGTTCGCGACTTCCATCGGCTGCCCTGCTGCTGTAGCTCAGTTGGTAGAGTGCGTCCTTGGTAAGGACGAGGTCAAGGGTTCAAATCCCTTCAGCAGCTCTTGCGGTCTCAGTTCTTTTGTTGCGTCGGGGTCGGGGTGTTCCCGGCTTGTTGTTTGCGAAGTCGTATCATTGGGTTGGTGGGTTTCTAGACAAGAGAAGCGAGGTTAGGGATCAAATGGCGAAGGAAGTTTTTCAGCGCACCAAGCCGCACGTAAACGTTGGGACGATTGGCCACATCGACCATGGTAAGACGACCACAACGGCGGCCATTCTTGCAGTTCAGACTGCCAAAGGTCTGGCGAAGTTCAAGAGCTATGCTGATATTGCGAAGGGTGGAACAGTTCGCGACGAAACCAAGACGGTCACCATTGCGGTGAGCCACGTTGAATACGAAACCGCGACTCGCCACTACGCTCACATCGACTGCCCAGGTCACGCAGATTATATCAAGAATATGATCACCGGCGCTGCTCAAATGGACGGCGCGATCCTTGTGGTTTCGGCTGCTGACGGTCCAATGCCTCAGACTCGCGAACACATCCTGCTGGCCAAGCAGGTGAACGTTCCTGCTCTGGTGTGCTTCCTCAACAAGTGTGACCTTGTTGATGACGAAGAGTTGCTCGAACTCGTCGAAATGGAAATTCGCGACTTGTTGAACAAGTACGAATTTCCAGGCGATGATATTGCCATTGTTCGCGGGAACGCCAAGGGGGCTTTGGATAACCCTGCTGATCCCAAATTCAATGAATGCATTGGTCATCTGATGGACGCACTGGATCGGGATATTCCTGAGCCAGCACGCGAAACCGACAAGCCAATGTTGATGGCGATTGAAGACGTGTTCTCGATCGAAGGTCGTGGTACCGTCGTTACTGGCCGTATTGAGCAGGGTGTGCTCAAAGTTGGTGACAAGGTTCAGTTGCTGGGTCTGGCTGATCCGATGGAATCAGTCTGTACCGGGGTTGAAATGTTCAACAAGACCCTCGATCAGGGGATGGCTGGCGACAACGTCGGTGTTCTGCTGCGTGGTCTCAAGAAGGAAGATGTTCAGCGCGGTCAGGTTCTGGCGAAGCCAGGGTCAATCACCCCGCACACCAAATTCGAAGCTCAGGTCTATATTCTGAGCAAAGAGGAAGGTGGCCGTCATACTCCGTTCTTCAGTGGATATCGTCCTCAGTTCTACTTCAGAACAACTGACGTCACCGGTGAAGCGAACCTGCTCGACGGCGCTGAAATGTGTATGCCTGGCGATAGCGTGAAGCTGTCCATTACGCTCGGTAAGCCAATTGCAATGCAGGAAAACGTCCGCTTCGCAATCCGCGAAGGTGGTAAGACGGTCGGTTCCGGCGTTGTTGTGAAGATTCTCGAGTAGTTTTGCGTTCAGCGACGAAACAAGGCGAACCCGACGCCTGCAAGGTGTCGGGTTCGCTGATTCTCGCGACTGGCGTTGCTGGTTGATAATTGGCTGAGATTTTGAGGTTGTTTCATGGCACGCGAGTTTGTCTGGCTGGAATGCACGGAAACTGGACTTCGGAATTATCGCGTCATTAAAGAAACGCGTGGTACCGAACGGCTGGAGCTGAAGAAGTACAACAAGAAGTTGCGCAAGCACACTTCTCACAAGGAGTCGCGCAAGAAGTAGGCGGGTCGAGCGGCTCGGGCTTCGCACGGCGAAGTGATACGAACGGGCGTAGCTCAATTGGCAGAGCACTGGATTCCAAATCCAGGGGTTGGGGGTTCGACTCCCTCCGCCCGTGTTTTTTGGTGAGTCTTCGGTGGCTCGTGGCGTCTCGAGACCGTGAGTTCTGCGACAACTGGGGTTTCAACGGTGAATCAAGCGAAAACGGATACCTTGTGGTCGACGCTGTCCAGCGTCACACTTTACAAGAAGAACCAGGGACGGTTGGCGCGGCAGCTTGTCGGCGGAGCGGGTGCTCTGGCGGTGTGTCTGCTGTGTTGGTCGATGAATCAGTCGCTGCTCGCAGAGGCGAATTCGGCCGTCCGAAATGCAGTGACGGCGGTTCTCGGATTGGCCGGTCTGTGGGTGATGTTTCGCGTGGTGAATTTACCGCAGTTTGCGGAGTTTTTGATTGAAGTTCAGCATGAGATGGCGAAAGTATCGTGGCCGAGCTGGCCGCAGCTGCAGCGATCAACCGCTGTTGTGTTGTTCACAATGGGTATGCTGAGCGTGGTTTTGTTTTGTTACGACATTGTCTGGCATTGGGTGCTCAGGCTCGTGCATGTCCTGCAGTTTTAAGGTGGCGCCAGCCCATTGTGGGCGATGGTGAAATGTAACGGTGGTTACGGTAGCGTCCATGGATCTGCGTTTGGCGGACGGGCCCGGGGGGTTTAGTGGCCATGACGGAAGGTGCTGAGCAGCAGATGCAATGGTATGTGCTGAAGGTGCAAAGCAATCGTGAGCGAACGATTCGCGATTCGCTGAAGCGCCGGATCGGGCAGGAGGATCTGGGCGAATTCTTCGGGGAAATCATGATCCCCGTGGAAAAAATCGTAGATAACAAATCTGGCAAGCGCCGGGTGATTGAACAAAAGTTGTATCCTGGCTATCTGATGGTGCAGATGGTCTTGAATGACGACACTTGGTATCTGGTGCGCACAACAAACGGTGTCGGTGACTTCACCGGTTCGGCTGGACAACCGATTCCGATGCAACCGCAGGAAATCGAACGGATGCTCGGCGCGGCGGTCACAGCGCCGGCAGAGCCAGCACGAGTAAAGATCGAATTCAATGTCGGTGATGGTGTAAAAATCAAGGACGGTGCATTCGAAGGGTTTGACGGTCAGATCGAGGGTGTGGACGAGCACAGCGGTAAGATCACCGTTCTGATTGAGATTTTCGGCAGGCCGACGCCTGTGGATCTGGAATCGTGGCAGGTCGAGCGAACCTGAGACTGGTTCCATGAAAGAGGAGATGGGTGGTGGCTAAGAAGCAGGCAAAAATCAAGGCTCAGGTTAAGGTACAGATCCCAGGGGGTAAGGCAACGCCTGCACCTCCAGTCGGTACTGCACTGGGTCCGCACGGTATTAACCTCGGTCAGTTCGTCATGCAGTTTAACGAGAAGACTCGTGATCTGAACGGCATGATCGTGCCCGTGGTGGTAACGGTCTTCGAAGACCGGTCGTTCACATTTGAGTTGAAGAGCCCTCCAGCTTCCGTTCTGTTAAAGCAGGCGGCGGGAGTTGCCAAGGGTGCAGTCAATGCGAAGACGGATCGCGTCGGCAGTGTAACTGCTGCTCAGATTTTGGATATCGTCAAAACGAAGTTCGAAGATTTGAACGCGCGGGATCACGCACATGCTGCCCTGATGATCCGGGGTACGGCACGCAGCATGGGCATCGAAGTTTTGGACTGAGAATTCGGTAATCTTTTTAAGTTCTGGGTGTTCCATGTCACGTTGTTCAAAGCGTATTCGGATTCTGCGTGAACAGATTGCCGATGTTGGTTCAATGGAAATCGGTGCTGCGGTAACTCTGCTGAAGTCTCTTGAAGAGAAGCTTCCAGTGGGTGTGAAGCGATGTCGTTTCGATCAGTCAGTCACAGTCGCTGTCCGCTTGGGGATCGATCCTCGACAGGCAGATCAGATTGTGCGCGGTTCGATCGTACTGCCGAACGGTATAGGCCGATCCAAGCGAGTCATCGTGTTTGCCCAGGGAGATGCTCTGGCGGCCGCGAATGCAGCTGGTGCTGACGTTGCCGGCGGCAAAGAGCTCGCAGAGAAGATCAAGGGTGGCTGGCTGGACTTCGACGTTGCAATCGCATCCCCAGACATGATGGGCGTTGTCGGTCCACTTGGTAAGGTGCTTGGTCCACGTGGCTTGATGCCATCACCAAGAGCTGGAACGGTAACAACCGATGTGGCAAGTGCAGTGAAGGAATATAAGGCCGGTAAGGTCGAGTTCCGCTGTGATTCAGGCGGTAACGTTCACTGCGTCGTTGGAAAGCTGTCGTTCACAGAAACTCAGTTGAGCGAGAACGTTGACGCTCTGCTGAAGTACTTGCGATCGATCAAGCCAGCCTCTTCCAAAGGCCAGTACGTCCGAAATATCAGCCTTTCGGCAACGATGACTCCCGGGGTCTCGATTGCCGGTTGATTTTCGTGGATATGATTCTGGATTGCGATCAACAGCCGGGGCAGTCCCGAGCGGCGTTCGTTGCAGCGGAAGCAAGCACAAGACGACATAGAGAACAGTGATCATAAAAAACAGTGATCGCGGACTGAAACAATCAACCTGGACAGGCCGGTCGGCTTAACCAGTGTGGAGCGCGTCGATGAGTAAAGTAGTCAAGCGAATGATGATCAACAGCATTCAGGGTGCCCTCGGCGAATGCCGGGAAGTACTCGTCCTGGATGCATCCAAGCTGGATGCTGTCGCAGCGAACAAAATGCGAAACACATTGCGTAAGAAGCAGATCACCCTGCTGGGTGTCAAGAATGCGGTAGCTCGCCGGGCGCTGAGTGAAATCGGCTTGACTGGTGCGGCCGATGTTCTGGCGGGTGCTTGTACTCTCGTCTTCGGTGGCGAAGACATTGTGGCACTCTCCAAGGAGCTGACCGAATGGTGTGAAAAGATCAAAACGATTGAGATTCGTGGAGGCGCGATCGGTGCAACACCGCTGCGACCCGCGGATGTCGAATCATTGAGCAAGAGCCCCGGACGCGCAGAGCTGCTCAGCCAGATTGCGGGTTTGATCAAGAGTCCAGGGGGCAGGCTGGTGGGGGCGATTACGTCGGCTGGAGGCAAGATCGCTGGACAAGTGAAGGCTATTGCGGACAAGGCGTCCTGAACGCCGAACGGGTGTGTTGTCGACACCAAATTCTGACCAAACTGACGTCGACTTGTTGTAGCGTCTTGACCCAGAGTGTTTGTTTGAAAGGATGAGTTCGATGAGCGAGTTTGATGCGGCGATTAAAGTGCTGGGCGATCAAATTGTTGGGTTGACCCTGCTGCAAGCCAAGTCGCTGGCAGATTACCTGAAGGAAGTTCACGGAATCGAAGCCGCGGGTGGCGGTATGATGATGGCAGCGGCACCAGCCGCAGCAGCAGCCGCTGTTGTGGAAGAAAAAACCGAGTTCGACGTGATCCTCACCGGTTTCGGCGAGAACAAGATCGGCGTGATCAAGGTTGTTCGTGGTTGCACGGGCCTGGGTCTGAAGGAAGCCAAGGACCTGGTCGAAGGCGTGCCCAAGCCGCTGAAGACCGGTGTTTCCAAGGAAGACGCGGCCAAGTTGAAGGCCGAAGTCGAGCAGGCTGGCGGGACTTGCGAAGTCAAGTAATCAGCCGGTCACGGATGCAGCCAGCGGGCGTTCAACTCGAACGTTCCGCGGGAAGCCGACGAAGAGTGAGAAGTCTGGGCAGTGACGCTGGTCGTGGCGCGGCAGAGGGGATAATCTGACGCGCCTGACGACCCCGGCACAAATTGGGTTGACCCTTGTGCTGGGAATGATTGTTCGGCACAATCCGCATGCGGGTTGTGGCGACACAGGGCGCCGGTACGACTTTTCGTACCTCGCGCAGGTTCCGGGGCACCGTCACTGATCTGGACATTACGGATGTCAAGAGGCGGGTTCAGAGGTCACGCTTTGACAGTCGTGTGCGAAATTTTCCAGGCGAACCCTGCGCTGCCAGTCGGCAGCGACAGTGGGTATCGGTGCGCACGGTGGCGCGCTCACGTCAGAAGTTCGCAATTCTTCTTGAAGCGGGCTCGTATTCATTTCCGGCATGCCCGCCAAGCACCAGCGACGCGACTGGTTCGTTGAGACATTTGTTTCAGCAACCGGCGGCGAGCGGCCTGTTCTCGCAAGATCTAAACTGAGTTCGACGAATCAATTTGGGATTTAGGAAGCAACCTAATGGCAATACCGGCCACCCGTATCATCGAAACGACTGAAGTCCGGTCGTTTGGGTCGCTGCAGTCACAGTTCCCGATCTCTGATCTCACTGAGATCCAAGTCAATTCTTATATCCGGTTTCTGCAGCTGGAAGAGGACCCCCGTGAACGTAAAGACGCGGGACTCGAAGCCATCCTGCGTGAAGTGTTCCCGATCGAGAGTTACGATCATAGATATCGGCTGGAGTACGTCAAGTACGAGTTGGGCAAGCCGCGCTATACGTCGCTGGAATGCCGTCAACTGCGATTGACCTATGGCCGCCCATTCCGGATCTGGCTGCGACTTCAAAAAGAGCAGGCCATCGAGGAAGAAGTATACCTCGGCGACATGCCGATCATGATCGGGGGCGGCGAGTTCATCATCAACGGTGCTGAGCGTGTTGTCGTCAGCCAGTTGCACCGATCACCCGGCGTCGACTTCGTGCAAGGTGCCGAGCCTGGTGAACGTAAGCAGTTTTCGTGTCGCGTGATTCCCGAACGCGGAAGCTGGATCGAAATCGTCATCAGCAAGCGAGAAACGCTGGGCGTTCGCATCGATCAGAGCGGTAAATTCTCGGCGATGACGTTCCTGCGGGCGATGGACCCCAGCTACGGAACAAGTAACGCACTGGTCAAGCTGTTCTACGAAACCAAATCGGTCAAGATTGGCAAGGGAGACGAAGTTCTCGTTGGCAAGCATGCGGCTGAAGACATTGTGTATCCCGCTGGTCACGAACGTGTCGGCGAAATCATCGCCGAATTGGGTGACAAGCTGACGGAAGCGTCGGTTGCTGAGATCCGTACGTCATTGCTCAAATCGGTGGAAGTCATCGACAAGGCTGACGATCTGTTGGCGCTGTCGAGCATTCTCGAAGATCCCACGAGCACTCACGAAGATGCATTGCTGCGGATTTACCAGCGCCTGCGACCGGGAAATCCGCCACAGCTTGAAAAGGCTGTCGAGCTGTTCAAGGAAAAATTCTACGACGTCAACCGATACCGCTTGGGACGCGTCGGTCGATTCCGAATCAATCGCAAGTTCGACCAGACGATTCCCGACAGCGAAATGACGCTGAAGGCCGAAGACGTTGTGAACGCGATCCGCTACGTCATTAAGTTGCGAATCGGTGATAACAGCGCCCACGTCGACGACATCGATAACCTCGGTAATCGCCGGCTGCGAACGATCGACGAACTTGCATCCGAAGAAATTCGTAAGGGTTTCTTGAAGTTGCGACGAACCGTTCAGGAACGAATGAGCCTGAAGGACGTGGAGGAAATGACCCCACGGACACTCGTGAATCCCAAGAGTGTTTCGGCTGCGATCGAGTACTTCTTCGGTCGAGGTGAATTGTCACAGGTCGTCGACCAGACGAATCCTCTGGCCACGCTGACCCACGAACGCCGATTGAGTGCTCTCGGTCCTGGTGGTTTGAACCGGAAGCGAGCAGGCTTCGAAGTGCGCGACGTTCACATCTCGCACTATGGTCGTATCTGCCCGATTGAGACGCCTGAAGGTACGAATATCGGTTTGATTTCGAGCCTCAGTATTTTCTCCAAGGTCGACGACTACGGTTTCCTGATTACTCCATACCGCTTGGTGAAGAACCGCAAGGTGCTGGAAGACGTCGAGTGGCTGCGAGCGGACCAGGAATCGCGAGTCTTCATCGCACCGGCAGATACCCCGGTCAAAGATGCGTACATCTCCGAAGATCGCGTGATGGCTCGATTCCATAACGACGTGGTGTGGATGCCATCTGACGAAGTCGGCTATATCGACGTTGGCTCCTGCCAGATGGTCGGTGTGTCGGCCGGTTTGATTCCATTCCTTGAACACGACGATGCAAACCGTGCCCTGATGGGTTCCAACATGCAACGGCAGGGGGTTCCGCTGTTGATCGCCGAGTCTCCACTGGTTGGTACTGGCTTGGAGCAGGCCGTGGCGGAAAGCTCGGGGATGGTGTTGCGTGCCGAAAAGAGCGGTAAGATCACCTATGTCGATTCGACCTGCATCGAACTCGATGGTAAGCGAACTGAACTCCGTAAGTACACGGGACTGAACGAACGAACCTGCTTGAACCAGACTCCAATCGTCAAGGTTGGACAGCGGGTCAAGAAAGGCGAGATCCTCGTCGATAGTGCAGCGACGTCCGCCGGGGAACTGGCCCTGGGGCGAAACGTGCTGGTGGCATTCATGTCGTTCGAAGGATTCAACTTCGAAGATGCGATCATCCTCTCTGAACGCCTCGTGAAGGAAGACGTCTACACGTCGATTCACATTGACGAGTTCGACGTGGAAGTCCGCGAAACGAAGCTGGGTCGCGAAGAATTCACCCGTGATATTCCGAACGTCAGCGAAAAAGCTCTGCGGAACCTCGACGAAGGTGGGGTTGTTCAGATCGGAACTCGCGTTGAACCGGGCGACATTCTCGTCGGTAAGGTCTCTCCAAAGGCGAAGACCGAACTGACTCCCGAAGAAAAACTGTTGCACGCGATCTTCGGCCGGGCCGGTGAAGATGTGAAGAACGAATCTCTGGAAGTCCCCAGCGGTACCGAAGGGATCGTCATTCACACCGAGAAGTTTTCGCGACGGATGAGTCTGTCGGAAACCGATCGGAAGAAGTTCGAAGCCGAATTGAAGAAGTCCGAGGACACTGGCAATGCAAAGATCGCAGAAGCGTTCCGCGAGTTCCTGAAGGAATTCGAGAAGGTTCTGGATCGTCGCGTGACCGATGCGGATGCCCGCGAACTTCGCAGCATCACCGATGACAAGTTCGTGGCGATGTACGCCGAAGATTTCCGCTCAAAGCTGGAAGGCTTCGACATTCGCAGCCCGCAAAAGAAGGCCGATTGCCGTCGTGCGTTCAAAGAAGGCTGGGGTTCTGTTGAAGAAGCGATCGATCAGCGTGACCGCCAACTCAATACGATGAAGCGTGGGGACGAACTCCCCAGCGGCGTGTTGCAGATGGTGAAGGTCTACGTTGCGTCGAAGCGTCAGATTTCGGTCGGCGATAAAATGGCAGGTCGCCACGGGAACAAGGGGGTTATTTCTAAGGTCCTGCCGATCGAGGACATGCCGTTCCTCGCCGACGGAACACCTGTCGACATTATTTTGAACCCGCTGGGCGTTCCGAGCCGTATGAACGTCGGTCAGATTCTCGAAACCCACCTCGGCTGGGCAGCCGCGAAGCTCGGCTTCAAGGTACGTAGCCCCGTCTTCGACAGTCCTTCGGAAGACGTCGTCAAGCAGTTACTGCGAGACGCCGGACTGCCGGACGATGGTAAGGCTCAGTTGTATGACGGACGTACCGGGGACAAGTTTGAGCAGAAGACGACCGTCGGTTACATCTACATGCTCAAGCTGCACCACCTGGTTGAAGATAAGGTGCATGCACGAGCCACCGGTCCTTACTCGCTGATCACGCAACAACCGCTGGGTGGTAAGGCGCGATTCGGTGGTCAGCGATTCGGGGAAATGGAAGTGTGGGCATTGGAAGCTTATGGTGCCGCATTCATTCTCCAGGAATTGCTGACGGTGAAGAGCGACGACGTCGAAGGCCGTACGAAGATTTACGAATCGATGGTCAAGGGTGAGAACACGCTGGAAGCGGGAACGCCAGCCAGCTTCGAAGTCTTGAACAACGAAATCCGTGGTCTCTGCCTGAACATGCAATTGGAAAAGACATCGATCTGATTGGAAAGCCCTTCCCCATGCAGTCGCGTGGGGTGGGTTCAATCGGGATGATCCCAGTTGGGCTCAGATAACCGGTAAAGACATCATTGAAATACTGGCACCGGACAACGGTTGCCCTGACGAATCAATAAAGCAGACAGATCCTTATCCAGCGGGGGAGGAAATCACGTGAGTGTTGCCGAATCTTCATATGACCGCGTCAACGAGTACTCCGCGATCAAGATTGGCTTGGCCAGTCCGCACGACATTCGCAGTTGGTCGTTTGGTGAAGTCAAGAAGCCTGAAACCATCAACTACCGGACCTATCGTCCGGAACGAGATGGTTTGTTCTGTGAACGTATTTTTGGCCCTGAAAAGGACTGGGAATGCGCCTGCGGAAAATACCGTGGGATGAAATACAAGGGGATGATCTGTGACCGCTGTGGGGTCAAGGTCACTCACAGCCGCGTTCGCCGCAAGCGAATGGGCCACATCGAACTGGCCGCTCCCGTTGTACACATCTGGTTCTTCAAGACGATGCCCAGCCGCCTGGGTGCTTTGCTGAACGTCAAGACGACATCGCTGGAAAAGGTCATCTACTTCCAGGACTACATCGTCCTGGATCCCGGTGACACTCCGCTGCGAAGCGGTCAGTTGCTGACCGAAGAAGAAGCCCGCCAGGCCCGTTCCAAGTACGGGGAAGGGACCTTCACGATCGAGATGGGTGCTGACGCAGTGAAGAAGCTGCTCTGTGGCCTGAATCTGATTCAGCTCTGTGATCAGTTGCGCATTGAACTGCGTAAGACCACCAGCCAGCAGAAGAAGAAGGAACTGATCAAGCGACTGAAGATCGCGGAAGCCCTGCGTGACAGCGAAAACCGTCCTGAGTGGATGGTTCTCGACTGCATCCCGGTCATTCCACCAGATCTCCGCCCGCTGGTTCTGCTCGATTCCGGGAACTTCGCCACCAGCGACCTGAACGATCTGTATCGACGAATCATCAACCGAAACAACCGGTTGAAGAAGCTGGTCGATCTGAACGCTCCTGAAGTCATCGTTCGCAACGAAAAACGAATGCTGCAGCAGTCTGTCGACGCCCTGTTCGACAACAATCGCTGTAAGAGACCTGTGCTCGGTTCATCAAACCGACCGCTCAAGTCACTGACCGACATGATCAAGGGGAAGCAAGGTCGCTTCCGTGAAAACCTGCTCGGTAAGCGAGTCGACTATTCGGCACGAAGCGTGATCGTCGTCGGTCCGACGCTGGAACTGCATCAGTGCGGTCTGCCCAAGAAAATTGCTCTGGAACTTTACCAGCCATTCATCATCCGCCGCCTGAAGGAACTCGGTCATGCCGACACCATCAAGAGCGCCAAGCGAATGCTGGAACGTCGTGACGAAGAGGTGTGGGATATTCTCGAAGAAGTCATCCGTAACCATCCGGTGCTGCTGAACCGAGCTCCTACGCTGCACCGAATGGGTATTCAGGCGTTCGAGCCGACCCTGGTGGAAGGAAACGCCATCCGCCTGCATCCGCTGGTCTGTAAGGGTTTCAACGCCGACTTCGACGGCGACCAGATGGCCGTTCACCTGCCGCTGTCGATCGAAGCTCAGGTTGAAGCGACCACGCTGATGATGTCGACGAACAACATCTTCAGTCCATCCAACGGTGCACCGATCATCAGTCCGTCACAGGATATCGTGATGGGTTGCTACTACGTTACCTTGAAGAAGCCAGGCCTGGTCGGCCACGGCATGAAGTTCTCTTGCCTGCAGGAAGTGCATACCGCGTTCCTGCAAGGGAAGGTCGCCCTGCACGCCACAGTCCATGTCCGTCTGCCGAAGGGCAAACGCGTCAAGGGGGATGGTGCGGAAGGTTTCTCGTCCGGTGGCCTGATCGAAACCAGCGTTGGCCGTGTCATGTTCAACGACTTCCTGCCAGACAAGATGGCGTTCTACAACCAGTCGATGAAGAACCGCGACCTGGCGAACGTGATCTCGGACTGCTACCTGGAACTCGGACGACGTCACACGATTCGTCTGCTCGACAAGATGAAAGAGTGCGGTTTCCGCGAGTCCACCCGCAGCGGTCTGTCATTCGCAACCAGCGACCTGAAGACCCCCAGCAACAAGGAAAAAGTGCTGGCCGACGCAGAAGCCAACGTGCTGAAGCGACAGAAGCTGTATGAGAAGGGGATCATCACCGCCCAGGAACGTTACAACGAAGTTCTGGACATCTGGACTCACGCCAGCGAAGAAATTCGAGGCGAGATGATGGAAGCGTTCAAGAACGACGTCCGCGACGGCGGTGCCTATGTGAACCCGATCTTCCTGATGGCAGACTCTGGGGCACGCGGTGGTCAGGAACAGATCCGTCAGTTGGCCGGTATGCGTGGTTTGATGGCTAAGCCGAGCGGCGAAATCATCGAAACCCCCATTAAGGCGAACTTCCGTGAAGGTCTGACGGTCCTCGAATACTTCAGTTCGACACACGGTGCCCGTAAGGGACTGGCAGATACCGCACTGAAGACCGCAGACTCGGGTTACCTGACCCGTAAGCTGGCGGACATCTGTCAGAACAACGTCATCACCACCCACGACTGTAAGACCACCAAGGGGATCACCCGAGGGGTTGTCTATCGTGGTGAAAAGGTCGAAGTCAGCCTGGCCGACGCCATCCGTGGTCGTGTCAGTCGTTCGAATATTGTGAATCCGATCACCGACGAAATCATCGTTCGTGAAAACGAGATGATCACGGTGGAAACGGCCCGCAAGATCGAAGCGATGGGACTGGAGAAGATCCAGGTCCGCAGCCCGATGACGTGCGAAGCCGACTTGGGGATCTGCCGCCTGTGTTACGGGATGGACTTGTCCACCGGTGCACTGGTGGAAGAAGGTCTGGCTGCAGGGATCATCGCCGCACAGAGCATCGGGGAACCCGGTACTCAGTTGACGATGCGTACGTTCCATATCGGTGGTGCGGCATCCCGCGACGTCGAAGAAAATGAAATCAAGGCTCGCCGCGCTGGACGTGTGAAGTTCGCACGTATCCGCAGCGTCGTGAACTCCGAAGGCTGGGGCGTGGTGCTGGGCCGTAACGGCGAAGTCACCATCCTCGACAACAAGGAACGTGAACTCGAAAAGTACACGATCCCGAACGGTGCTGTGCTGGCCGTTGCCGAAAACGATCTGGTCGAAGCGGGACAGGTCATCTGTACGTGGGACCCTCACTCAGTGCCGATCCTTTGCGAAGTCGGTGGTCGCGTCCGGTTCGAAGACCTGGTCGAAGGTCAGTCCGTTCGTTCCGAAATGGACCCGAACGGCAACATGCGACGAACGGTTATCGAACATAAGGGCGATCTGCATCCGCAGGTCATCCTGGAAGATACGACCGGCAAGATCCTGGACTTCTACTACCTGCCTGAACGTGCAAGTATCGAAGTTTCCGAAGGCCAGGTCATTACAGCAGGCTCGGTGCTGGCCAAGAACCCACGTGAATCGACAGGGACGCAGGACATCACCGGCGGTCTGCCACGAGTCACCGAACTGTTCGAAGCCCGTAAGCCAAAAGAACCTGCTGTTATCGCGGAAATCGATGGGGAAGTGGAACTGGTTGCCGAACGTAAGCGTGGCAAGCGAGTCATCATCGTTCGTGGTACCGACGGGACCGAAGTCGAGCACATCATTCCGCACGGTAAGCAACTGTTGGCTCACGCCAAGGAACAGGTGCGAGCGGGTGATGCCCTTGTTCGTGGTCCGCTTGTTCCGCACGACATTCTGCGTGTCAGCGGGGAAGAAGCCGTTGAGCAATACCTGTTGCACGAAATCCAGACCGTGTACCGGTCGCAGCGTGTGGTGATCGACGATAAGCACATTGAAATCGTCGTTTCACAGATGCTGCGTAAGGTGAAGGTTGAAGACGTCGGCGACACGACCTTGTTGCCAGGCTTGCTGATCGACCGGTTTGAATTCCGCCGCATCAATCGTCAATTGCAGGACAGTGTCCGGATCGTCGAACCAGGTGATTCCGAATTCCACGAAAACGACGTTGTGGTTGCCACGACAGTGGAGCAAGTGAATCGCGAAATCGAAGCATCGGGTGGCAAGCCGATCAAGACGGCCAAGGCTCGACCTGCGACAGCAAGCACTCAGTTGCTGGGGATCACGAAGGCAGCCGTTCAGAGCGAAAGCTTTATCTCGGCAGCCAGCTTCCAGGAAACGACAAAGGTGTTGACCGAAGCCGCAATCGCCGGCAAGATCGACAACCTGGTCGGCCTGAAGGAAAACGTCATCCTGGGTCACCTGATTCCAGCGGGAACGGGCTTCAGCCTGCATCGTCAGTCTGAAGTGAAGATCAAGCCAGAAGCCCTGGCCGAAATCTACGCCGAACGTGATCGCATCCTGGCCGCTCGAGCCAACTTGCTGAACGAACCCGGACTCAGCAACAAAGACAACGACTGACCATATGGCTAAGTTCGAAAAGGACGGGCAGAAATGCCCGTCCTTTTTTTATGGACTATTGGTGACCAAATCGCATTCAATAGATCCCGATTCCTGCTGCGTTGGCCAGATTTGAAACAAACCACTCGACTGACGGTGGCGAGAGTGGTATACGTCGAGTTGCTCAGATCATGTACACGATGGGAGTTAATACCAATGCCGACCCGTGAAGCTCTTCTGCAGGATGCCCTTCTATTGTCGCCTGGGGATCGGGCGCTTCTCGTAGACGCACTGGAAGAGAGTCTCAATCACGGCGAATTCGCTACACCGGAAATTGCCGCCGCGTGGTCGGAAGAAATCGACCGTCGACTGGCTGCATACCAACGCGGTGAAACGAAGGCGCTGACGGTCGATCAAGCTTTGGATCACATCCGGCACTCGCTGGACGAATGTCGCGCAGGACAGAAGACGCCGTGATTGTTCGCCTGTTGTCTGAAGCGGTCGAAGAGGCCAATGATGCCGCGTTGTGGTATGGCAATCGGCGCCACGGTCTCGGTGACGAGTTCCTCGCCGACCTGCAATCCGCGCTGGCAGCAATCGCGGAGCGGCCGCGCGGGATGCCTGTGCTGGAGTGCTACTCTGGTTCACATAACATCCGACGTTACATCCTCCGTAGATTTCCCTACATCGTAGTCTTCACACACGACACGGAAGAGTGCCTGGTCGTCGCCGTGGCGCACACCCGTCGGCGTCCATTCTATTGGCGGAGCCGTTTGGTGTGACATCGCCAGCGATCGGTGGGGAACAAACATACTAAAATGAACTGGCCTGATGATTTTCGGTGTGAACCTGTGCCAGGCGCAACGATTGAACAGTTGCATGTGTTCATGGAGAGTGTGTTCGCCCCTCTGACGCCTGAGGAAATTAAGGAGCTATCCGACGAACACCGCAAGATTGTCGGAGATGGCAGTTTTGACGCACCGTTCTGCCCAGAGAAATGGACCTTGCCGCAGGCTCCGTTACCGGTTGAATACCTGGATTTTCTACGATGGTCGAATGGTGGATACTTTCAAGGGATTGGCCACGACCTTGATCCGTTGTTTTCGACACATGAGGTCCGTGATTATATGCTGGCTTACAACATCCCTCATTGGATGCCAGAGACATGTCCAATTGGGTTCGATGGCGGCGGTGGCTTCTACCTGCTCGATATGCGTAATGCGTTACAACCAAGGGAATTCCCCGTAGTCTGGGCTCATGCGTCCAATCTCGGCTTTCATGATGCAAGACCTTTGGCAAAGTCGTTTTCTGAGTTTATCGAAAAGAGACTGGGCGAGTAAATGTATGCGTGAGAGCTCCACTCTTCCGTTGACGGTCACGTTGTCGACCAATAGAGTTTGACAGAACCCCGTTGGGCGACATCTCACGGTTCTACGGCGAGTTATAAACGGTGATCGTAAAGCAACCGACGGAAGGAGGCATCCTGAATGGATGACGTCGACTCAACCAAGCCTTACATCTTGACCATTCGCGACGTGCTTTCGCCAACGGAATGCTCAGACCTCATTCGACGGATTGAGTCCCTGAAGCCTCGCGTCGCCACAATCAATACAGCATCCGGGCCCGTTGTCAGTCGTGACATCCGAAACAATGAGAGGGTCATCTTCGAAGATCGGCCGCTGGCCGATATGCTTTTTGATCGCATTCGGTCACAGGCTCCGGCCGAGATTCATGGCATGACGCTGGTTGGTGCCAATGAGATGTTCCGTTGCTACCGCTATAAGCCCGGCATGCGTTTTGCGCCGCATGCTGATGGTCCGTTTGTTCGAAATGACAATGAGCAGAGTTTCTATTCGTTCCTCGTCTATCTGAACGACGGATTTAAAGGTGGGGCACGACGTTCATGACGCAGCCAGAGGTTGCAATTCAACCGGAGACTGGCATGGGACTGTTATTTCAGCACCCGATCATTCATGAAGGGAGCATTGTAACCTCCGGAGTCAAGTACGTCGCAAGGAGTGACCTGATGTATCGTCGCACTCCTGCTTAAGCACAGGGTGGCCCGGCTTGCGTCTCTTTAGACCGGGCACAAGGGTAACAGGTGTTCGGGGACATAGGTAACAGGTTGAAGGGGACGAGAACTGGTTCCAACGTCTGCGG
>Ga0194055_10001998_pt1 | contig 16366 bp, 13 predicted proteins | sample SepL449m_MetaG_FD_155482 | JGI IMG/M metagenome (GOLD analysis project Ga0194055, IMG submission 155482) | Anoxic zone freshwater microbial communities from boreal shield lake in IISD Experimental Lakes Area, Ontario, Canada - Sep2016-L442-9m | ecosystem: Environmental > Aquatic > Freshwater >... | reverse complement strand
GAGTCATGTGTTGAAAAATCAGTCCCCATGACGGCCTTGACTGAAGAGCACCATGTTCGATGCGTCAGGGTTCATGATGTCGGACTGCAAGCCCTGTCACTTCCACCCTTGCTTGATCGTTCAAGCATTTTGTCTGTTGACGATTCGGTCTTGCTCGCAGTACAAAACCTGTCTGTGACTTATTCAATGGGCGGCGGCGTAATGGGGGGGCGTCAAACGTTTCAGGCCGTTAAAAATGTCAGTTTTGACATTCAAAAAGGCCAAACTTTGGCGCTGGTGGGTGAGTCCGGGTGCGGTAAAACCACCATTGGCAAAGCACTGCTTCAATTGCTCACCCCTCAAACCCAAGTGTCTGGCGCTGCGGTCCTTCAGGGTCAAAATTTGTTCCAGCTAAAAGGACGCGACCTGATGGCATCACGGCGTCAGCTGCAAATCATTTTCCAAAATCCCTTTGCCTCGTTGAATCCTCGGATGCGAGTTCAGGAAATATTGGAGGAGGGGATGAAGAGCCTTCACCCCGAGTGGTCTTCAGAACAGCGTCAGGCTGACTTGAAACTTTTGATGGACCAGGTGGGGCTGCGTAAGGATGCCCTAGACAGATACCCTCACGAGTTTTCAGGTGGTCAGCGTCAAAGGATTGCCATTGCCAGGGCCTTGGCCGTCAAGCCAAGTTTGATCGTTTGCGATGAACCTACATCGGCACTGGATGTGTCCGTACAGGCTCAAATTTTGAACTTGCTCAGAGAGCTTCAAGATTCGCTGGGTGTCAGTTTCCTTTTTGTGACCCACAACATAGGGGTTGTGGCTTATTTGGCAGACAGAGTCGCAGTCATGCATGCTGGGGAAATTGTGGAAATTGGGGATGCTTCTCAAATTTTGAACAATCCGCAGGCAATGTATACAAAAACATTGCTTTCAGCCGTCCCTCAACTGAACCCAGCACTGGCTTAAGGTTCCGCTTTTTTCCAACAAAATCGTTCCAAATCAAGTATTTATGGATTAGAATGCGAACTTCACGACCAAACGGGCGGGTTTTCACCGCCCGTTTTTTTTGGTCGATCGATTAGTGAGCAGGGTTTTTACTGCTCCAAAGTCGTGTGAAAAATGAACAAATTTTGAGTCAACCCTTTTTAAAAAGATCCTTTTCGCGTGGCATTGCAGCAGATTGTTGAAGAAACCGTAGCCGGATTAGGGTACGAGCTGGTTGAGATTGAACGCTCAGCCGGCGGTCTTGTGCGCATCACCATCGACAACCCTTGGCAAGAGGGTGTGGACCGATTTGAAATACCCTTGGTTACTGTTGAAGATTGTGAGAAGGTCAATCGGCAATTGATGTTTGCTCTTGAAGTGGATGGTGCTGAATACCGTCGATTAGAAGTGTCATCGCCTGGTATTGACCGCCCGCTCCGCAATGAAAAAGATTTAGCCCGCTTTGAAGGTGAGTTGATTGACATTACGCTGAAGGCCCCCATGGGTGAGGCTGCTGCAGGTTTGGTCAATGCCACGCGTAAGAAGTTCAGGGGATCGCTTGAAAAAGGCGATGCCGAAAATACATGGCAAATTGTTTGGTCAGATGCACCAGAGCCAAAGCCTGGTGCTCGTGTGAGCAAGAATCGTCCGCCAGTGCCGATGCAGGTACTTGGCTTTTATTTGAATGAATTAAGAGAGGCGCGTCTCGCGCCAGTGGTTGATTTCAAGGGCCGTAAGGCCAAAACAGACTTAGGAGAGAAATAACATGAACCGCGAACTGTTGATGCTGGTTGAAGCCATCTCACGTGAAAAGAACGTAGAACGTGACATCGTCTTTGGTGCCGTTGAATCTGCTTTAGCCCAAGCCACCAAAAAGCTTTACGAAGGCGACGTCGATATTCGCGTGGCCATTGACCGTGACAGCGGTAACTACGAAACTTTCCGCCGTTGGCATGTGGTGCCAGATGAAGCCGGCCTGCAATTGCCTGACCAAGAAATCTTGCTGTTTGAAGCTGTCGAGCAAATTGCGGACATTGAAGTTGACGAGTACATCGAAGAGTCCGTTGAATCATTGCCCATTGGCCGCATTGGCGCCATGGCGGCCAAACAAGTTATCTTGCAAAAGATTCGCGATGCCGAGCGCGAAATGTTACTCAACGAGTTCATGGCGCGCGGTGAGAAAATTTTGGTCGGTACCGTCAAGCGCATGGACAAGGGCGACATCATTGTCGAGTCTGGCCGTGTTGAAGGCCGCCTGCGTCGCAGCGAAATGATTCCCAAAGAGAACCTTCGCAATGGCGATCGCGTTCGCGCCATGATCATGGAAGTCGACCTCACCTTGCGCGGTGCGCCCATCATCTTGTCACGCTCCTCACCCGAATTCATGATTGAACTTTTCAGTCAAGAAGTTCCTGAAATTGAACAAGGCTTGTTAGAGATCAAATCTTGTGCACGCGACCCCGGTTCACGCGCCAAGATTGCTGTGTTGTCTCATGACAAACGCGTTGATCCTATAGGCACCTGCGTAGGTGTTCGCGGTACACGTGTCAACGGCGTTACCAACGAATTGGCTGGCGAGCGTGTTGACATTGTGCTTTGGAGTGAAGACCCTGCACAATTTGTCATTGGTGCCTTGGCACCTGCCAACGTTCAATCAATTGTGGTTGATGAAGAAAAGCATGCCATGGACGTGGTGGTTGATGAAGAGAACTTGGCTATAGCCATTGGCCGTGGCGGACAAAATGTTCGCTTGGCTTCTGACCTGACCGGTTGGAAAATCAACATCATGGATGCCACCGAATCTGCTCAAAAACAAGCGGAAGAAACAACCGGTATTCGCGCGTTGTTTATGGACAAATTGGATGTTGATCAAGAAATTGCAGACATCCTGATTGAAGAAGGTTTCACAAGCTTGGAAGAAGTAGCTTATGTGCCTATTCAAGAAATGTTGGAGATTGACAGCTTCGATGAAGATACTGTGAACGAACTGCGCACTCGCGCCAAAGACGCTCTTCTCACACAAGAAATTGTGCGAGAAGAAAGTGTTGAAGATGTCTCTCAAGATCTTCGCGATCTTGAAGGCCTAACCCCTGAGCTGATTGCCAAATTGGTTGAAGCGGGCGTCAATACACGTGACGACCTGGCCGACTTGGCCACTGACGAACTGACCGACATCACCGGACAAACCGATGGTGAAGCCACCGCCCTGATCATGAAAGCCCGTGAACATTGGTTCACTGGTCAGGCCTAATCTCAAGGAGGCTAGAACCCCATATGTCCAGTAATACTGTCGCCGAGTTCGCTAGCGAACTCAAAAAATCACCAGATACTTTGCTAGAGCAATTGCGCTCGGCCGGTGTCGACAAGTCAGCGGCCACCGATGCGCTGACTGAAAACGACAAGCAAAAGCTTTTGAGCTATTTGCAAGCCAGCCATGGCACAGTCGCTGGCGAGCGTAAAAAGATCACGTTGGTGAAAAAATCTACCAGCGAAATCAAACAAGCCGATGCCACAGGCAAAGCAAGAACCATCCAAGTTGAAGTGCGTAAAAAACGCACATTCATCAAACGCGATGATGAAGCTGAAGCGATTGTCACGCAGGCTGCTGAACCCACCGCCCCTTTGATCGATCATGCTGAATTGGCAAGGCGCGAAGAGGAAGCCCGCAGTCAAGCGGAGTTATTAAGGCGTCAAGAAGAAGAATTGGCTGAAAAACGCCGCGAGCGTGAAGCCAAGGAACTGGCCAAGCGTGAAGAGGCCAAAGCCAAGCAAGCAACGGAATCCGATGGAGGCGCTGTAGCGCAATCACCTGAAGAGCTTTTTGCACAAGCTGCTGCCATTCGCAGCGCCAAGGCCGCCGCGGCTCAGCACGAGGCAGACAGTATCAATGCGGCTTCTAAGCCCGTTGATCCCTCTATTGCCCAAACTGCTGAAAGCGACCGCGTGAATGCAGCTGCCTTGGTCAAAGCCGACAAGGCTGCCAAGATCAAAGCTGAAGAAGATCAGGCTGATGCTGATGCCAAAGCGATCATCGAAGATGAGGCAGTTCGTGAGCGTGATCTGAACCAGCGACGTAATAAAGCACTGGCAGAAGCAGAAGCCATTCGGGCCATGATGAGTGGTCCGGCTAAAAAGGCACCTGCTAAAGAAGTTCCTAAAGTTGATCCTAAAGTCGCTAAAGGAACGCTGCACAAGCCAGCTCAAGTTCCAGGTGCTGCTTCTAAAAAAGCAGCCGTGCCCACAGAGGCCAAAGATGCTGCGCCAGGCGGTAACAAGGAGGTTAAATCTGCCAAGCTTTCATCAAGCTGGGCGGGTGATCCTGCAAAGAAGAAAGCCATTCCAACACGTGGCGATACCAGTGGTGGCGTTGGCCGAAACAACTGGCGCGGTGGTCCTAAAAACCGCAGAGGCAACGAGCGCGATCGCGAAGAGCATGTGCAAGCAGCACCTGCAGAAACACGCGTCATTGAAGTCCATGTGCCAGAAACCATTACGGTAGCCGAACTGGCTCACAAGATGGCCATCAAGGCTTCAGAGGTCATCAAGCAGCTCATGAAACTGGGTCAGATGGTCACCATCAACCAGCCTTTGGACCAAGACACCGCCATGATTTTGGTGGAAGAGTTGGGTCACAAAGCCGTCATTGCTGCGTTAGACGATCCCGAAGCATTTACCGATGAAGAAGTGTCGCAAAGTGATGCGCCATTGTTGCCGCGTGCCCCAGTGGTCACCGTCATGGGTCACGTCGATCACGGCAAAACTTCATTGCTCGACTACATTCGCCGTGCCAAAGTGGCTTCTGGCGAAGCCGGTGGTATCACTCAACACATTGGTGCTTATCACGTTGAAACAGCACGTGGCATGGTGTCCTTCTTAGACACGCCTGGCCACGAAGCGTTTACGGCCATGCGTGCACGGGGTGCACAAGCCACCGACATTGTGATCTTGGTGGTTGCCGCCGATGACGGTGTGATGCCGCAAACCAAAGAAGCTATCAAGCATGCCAAGGCTGCGGGTGTTCCTATCGTTGTGGCCATTAATAAAATTGACAAGCCCGATGCCAACCTTGATCGCGTTAAAGGCGAATTGGTGGCAGAAGAAGTGGTACCTGAAGAGTTTGGTGGTGAATCACCTTTCGTGGGTGTTTCTGCTAAAACGGGTGCTGGTATTGATGCCTTGTTAGAACAAGTTTTGTTGCAAGCTGAAGTGCTAGAGCTCAGGGCGCCTGTCGCGGCAGCTGCCAAAGGCTTGGTCATTGAAGCGCGTTTGGACAAAGGTCGTGGTCCTGTGGCCACTATTCTTGTTCAGTCGGGCACGTTGTCTACGGGCGATGTGGTGTTGGCGGGTCAAACATTTGGTCGTGTTCGAGCCATGTTGGATGAAAACGGCAAGGCCATCAAATCGGCAGGCCCCTCCATTCCTGTTGAGATCCAAGGTCTGACTGAAGTGCCGCAAGCCGGTGACGAATTCATGGTGCTCAGTGACGAACGTCGCGCCCGTGAAATTGCCACTTACCGTGCTGGCAAATTCCGCAATACCAAACTGGCCAAGCAGCAAGCCGCCAAGTTGGAAAACATGTTCACTGACATGAGCGCTGGCGAAGTCAAAACTTTACCTATCATTGTCAAAGCAGACGTACAGGGTTCGCAAGAAGCCTTGGCCGCTTCTTTGCTCAAACTCTCTACCGACGAGATCAAAGTTCAATTGGTCTATGCCGCTGTGGGTGGAATTAGCGAGTCCGACATCAATTTGGCCATCGCATCCAAAGCGGTCGTCATTGGCTTTAATGTGCGTGCCGATGCAGGCGCGCGCAAACAAGCCGAAAGCAATGGCGTCAGCATCAATTACTACAACATCATTTATGACGCTGTGGATGAACTGAAAGCTGCCATGTCAGGCATGTTGGCACCCGAGCAAAAAGAAGAAGTCATTGGCATGGCCGAAATTCGGACCGTGTTTGTGGCTTCCAAAATTGGTACGGTTGCGGGTTGTATGGTCACCACCGGTCAGGTTACGCGTTCTTCCAAGTTCCGTTTATTGCGAGACAACGTGGTGATCTATACCGGCGACATTGATTCACTCAAACGCCTCAAAGACGACGTTCGCGAAGTCAAAGAAGGCTTCGAGTGCGGTATCAAACTCAAAAACTACAACGACATTTCAGTGGGCGACCAACTGGAGTTCTTTGAAGTCAAAGAAATCGCCCGGACGATTTAATTCAACCCATCAGTCGAAAATTAAGTCACCATGGCTCGCAAACCTACCAGCTCAGCCCATCGCGGATTCCGCGTGGCCGACCAGATCCAAAGAGATCTGTCGGAGCTGATTGCGCGCGAGCTCAAAGATCCCCGTGTGGGCATGGTCACTTTGAATGCAGTCGAAGTCACTCCCGATTACGCGCATGCCAAGGTGTTCTTCAGCCTGATAACTGGCAAGCCTGAGGAAGCCACAGAAGGCTTGAATGCTGCCGCTGGCTTTCTGCGAAATGGTTTGTTCAAGCGTTTGCAAATTCACACTGTTCCCACGCTTCATTTCATATTTGATCGCACCACTGAGCGCGCATCCGACATGAATGCCTTGATCTCCAAGGCAGTGGCTTCACGTTCTAAAGACGAGGTCTAACATGAACGCGCCACGCACCAGGGTGCAACGGCGCCCTGTGCATGGGGTGCTTTTGTTAGACAAACCATATGGTTTGTCGAGTAACGACGCCTTGCAAAAAGCAAAGTGGCTCTTGCGCGCCGAGAAGGCAGGACACACAGGTACTTTGGATCCATTGGCCACGGGAGTTTTGCCCTTGTGCTTTGGTGCTGCCACCAAATTCAGTCAGTTGCATTTAGACGCTGACAAAACCTATGAGGCCATTGCTGTTTTGGGTGTTCAAACCAGTACGGGCGATTTGGAAGGTGAAGTCATTGCAGAAAAGCCAGTGAGTTTCACACCTGCCCAATTGCAAGACGTTCAAACTCAATTCACGGGGCCGTTAGAGCAAATACCACCCATGTACAGCGCTTTGAAAAAAGACGGCAAGGCCTTGTACGACTATGCGCGTGCCGGTATCGAAGTCGAGCGCGAAGCGCGTCATATCGTCATTCATGCATTGGCTTTAGAAGAACTTCCGTCTGAAAACCAGCAACGTCGTCTGAAAATCAGGGTCACTTGCAGCAAGGGCACCTACATCCGAACTTTGGGTGAAGACATTGCCGTCGCCCTAGGCACTTGCGCGCACTTGAGTGCCTTGCGACGTGTTCAAACGGGTCCCTTTGTGGCCAAAGAATGCGTCAGCCTTCAAGCGCTAGAAGCTTTGAGTGAAGCAGAGCGCGAAAATAAATTGTTGTCTGTCGATGCCTTGCTCGACGGTCATACCCCTGTCACCTTGCCCCCTGATGATGCGGGCAGATTCTTAAGCGGCGTGCGCCGTCGGGGCGAATGGCCCGATAACCTGCATGTCGCTGTGTACGGCGAATCACCGCGAGCGCTTCTGGGCTCTGCACACGTGAAAGCCGGTGAACTTATTCCTGGGCGCTTATTAAGCCCCCTAGAAATTCAATCAATTTTGGAGAAGACCTTAGCATGACAAAACAAATCCGCAACATTGCCATCATCGCCCACGTTGACCACGGCAAAACCACCATGGTCGACCAGTTACTGCGCCAGTCTGGCACCTTTGCCATACACGAAAAAATTGTTGACACCGTCATGGACAATAACGCGATTGAACGCGAACGTGGCATTACCATTTTGGCTAAAAACTGCGCTGTCAGTTGGGAAGGCACCCACATCAACATCGTTGACACCCCAGGCCACGCCGACTTCGGTGGTGAGGTCGAGCGGGCTTTGTCCATGGTGGACGGCGTGGTGTTACTCATTGACGCACAAGAAGGCCCTATGCCCCAAACGCGTTTTGTGACCAAGAAAGCTTTGGCTTTGGGCCTCAAGCCTATCGTGGTTGTCAACAAAGTTGACAAGCCTGGTGCGAATCCGGACAAAGTGGTGAATCAGGCTTTCGACTTGTTCGACAAATTAGGCGCGACTGACGAACAGCTTGATTTTCCAGTGGTTTATGCCTCTGGCATTAACGGTTGGACTTCATTGACAGAGGGCGCTCCCGGAGAGCAGTGGGGCCCTGACATGTCTGCGCTTTTCAACACGGTATTGAAGCATGTGCCCGCACAAGCAGGTGACCCAGAAGCGCCTTTGCAATTGCAAATTTCAGCACTTGATTTTTCAACCTTTGTGGGCCGCATTGGCGTGGGCCGTATCAGCCAAGGCACCATCAAACCCATGATGGACGTCATGATGATGGAAGGCCCTGATGGCACTGCCATCAAGGGTCGTGTTAACCAAGTTCTGACTTTCCGCGGACTCGACCGCGTTCAAGTGACCGAGGCTGGCCCTGGCGACATTGTGCTCATCAACGGCATTGCCGATTTGAACATTGGTGTCACCGTCACAGACCCGGTTAATCCTGCGCCATTGCCCATGCTTAACATTGACGAGCCCACTTTGACCATGAACTTCTGCGTCAACACCAGCCCCCTTGCTGGACGCGAAGGCAAGTACGTGACCAGTCGTCAGATATGGGATCGTTTGCAAAAAGAACTTCAACACAACGTGGCTTTGCGCGTGAAAGAAACTGACGAAGAAGGTATCTTTGACGTGGCTGGTCGTGGCGAATTGCACCTCACCATCTTGCTTGAAAACATGCGCCGCGAAGGTTACGAATTGGCTGTCTCTAAACCTCGCGTGGTTTACCGCGATGTGAATGGTGAGCGCCATGAGCCGATCGAATTGGTGACCGCGGACATTGAAGAAACCCATCAAGGTGGCGTGATGCAAGCCCTGGGTGAACGCAAAGGCGAACTCGTGAACATGGAACCCGATGGCCGTGGCCGTGTGCGTTTGGAATACCGAATTCCTGCTCGTGGCCTAATTGGTTTTACCAATGAGTTCTTGAACTTGACGCGTGGCTCTGGCCTGATTTCCAACATCTTTGACAGCTACGAAGCTCACAAAGGCGAAATTGGCGGTCGTAAAAACGGTGTGCTGATTTCCATGGACGATGGTGAAATCTTCACTTACGCCTTGGGTAAATTGGACGATCGTGGCCGCATGTTTGTGAAGGCCAACGACCCTGTGTACGAAGGCATGATTGTGGGTATCCACAGCCGTGACAACGACTTGGTGGTAAACGCAACACGTACCAAGCAGCTTACCAACTTCCGCGTGTCTGGCAAAGAAGACGCCATCAAAATCACACCACCCATCGACCTCACGCTTGAATACGGCGTGGAGTTCATTGACGACGATGAATTGGTCGAAATTACGCCCAAGAGCGTTCGTTTGCGCAAGCGCTTCTTGAAAGAGCATGAGCGTAAACGCGCAGGCCGCGCTTAATTTCCGATACAGTCGCCAAGACTTTGAAGCACCCAAGTGCTGAAACTCAAACACGGTTATGCAGTCGCCTTGATGGTGCTGGTAACCGCATTGTGGTCCATGGCGGGTGTGGTTGCGAGGCACCTTGATCAAGCCAGAGGATTTGAAGTCACCTTCTGGCGCAGCGCCTTCACTGTGCTGGGCCTGATCGTCATTTTGACGGCTTGGCAAGGATGGCGAGTATGGACTCGGCTGCCTTGGCGCAGTCCTTATTTTTGGTTGTCAGGTTTGTGCTGGAGCATCATGTTCACAGCCTTCATGATGGCTTTGACGCTAACAGCGGTTGCCAATGTTTTGATTACCCTTGCATGTGGCCCTTTGTTAACTGCATTAGGTTCTTGGCTTTTTACCTCACACCGTCTGCCCCTTCGAACTTGGCTTGCCATTGGTGTTGCTGGTGCAGGCATCGCCATGATGTTTGTGAGTCAATTGCAATTGGGTGATCCCAATTTCTTATTGGGTGTGAGCATTGCGTTGTGTGTGCCATTGGCGGGTGCCACCCAATGGAATTTGACACAGCAGAGTCAAAAATTCGGTGTTTCCATTGATTTGGTTCCATCGGTTTTATTGGGTGCAGTCCTTTCTAGCACCATGACGCTCCCAATGGCTTGGCCCTTACAAGCTAACGCACACGACATCAGTTTGCTGGCCTTGTTGGGCATTGTGCAGTTGGCAATTCCTTGTACGTTGTCAGTGATCTGCGCCAGGGTCTTAAAGGCACCTGAAGTTTCTTTGCTGGCTTTGTTGGAAGTTATTTTTGGTATTGCGCTGGCTTGGTGGGGAGCTCATGAAGAACCTCATCTCAGTGTTTTAATCGGTGGCAGCTTGGTCATAGCAGCCTTGTTTGCCAATGAATGGTTTGGATGGAGACAACGCAATGTCTGATGTGAATGTGATCAATCCCTCAATGAGTCCTAAAGCCTTAGTCGTGCATGAGGTGTCAGGGCGAGTGGGTTGCATCACTTTAAACCGACCCAAGGCCTTGAATGCGCTGACGCTTGACATGGTGCGCTTGTTAACCAATGCCTTATTGGAGTTTCAGGAAAACTCGCAGGTGTTGGCTGTCTTGGTAAGGGGCCAGGACAAAGAAGAAGGATTCGGTCATTTTTGTGCTGGCGGCGACATTCGTTTTTTCCACCAAGCGGCTCTTGCTGGTGATGACAGCTTAGGTGACTTCTTCACTGAAGAATATGCCTTGAACCATTTGATTCACACCTATACCAAACCCTACATTGCTTTCATGGATGGTGTTGTGATAGGTGGTGGCATGGGCATCAGTCAGGGCGGCAGTGTTCGCATCGTGACAGACAGAACGCAGATGGCCATGCCTGAAACGCATATTGGTTTGTTTCCGGATGTTGGCGGCGGTTATTTTTTAAGCCGATGCCCTGGGCATCTGGGTGAGTACTTGGCATTGACGGGCCAAAAAATCAATGGCCATCAGGCCATCTTGGCGGGGCTTGCCGATGGCCTGATCGAGGCCCAGAGGTTGCCGCTCATTTGGAAAACATTGCTCAGCACGCCCTTTGAAAGTGGTGACGCCGTGGAGCGATGGGTGCAAAGCCAATTCACGAAGTTTGAGCCTGCGCATTTCCCTGACAAAGCGGTCATCGACAAATGCTTTGCACTTTCTAATCCCTTGGAAATCAGTCTGGCTTTAGCGCAAGAAAATTCTGCTTGGGCCGAACAAACACTTGCGAGCCTCAACAAAGCTTCGCCCTTGATGGTGCATGTGGTCTTGGCCCAAATTCGAAAAGCGCGCAGCATGGGTTTGGCTGACGATTTGCGCATGGAGCGCGACATGGTGCACCATTGTTTTCATTTGCGTCAAAAGAGTGAAACGGTGGAAGGCATTCGCGCATTGGCGATTGACAAAGACCACCACCCCAAGTGGGCTCATGCGCAGTTATCCGATGTTGGTCAAGATGAATGGCCGCTTTTTTTCGAGAGTCCTTGGACGCCACTGACGCATCCACTGCGTCATTTGAACTGATTCAGCTTAGCGGTTACGGCTTTTCATGGCCCGCTCCACTTCGCGCTTGCCTTCGCGATCTTTGATGGTGTCGCGTTTATCGTGTTCAGCCTTGCCCTTGGCAAGCGCAACTTCGCATTTGATGAAGCCGGTCTTCCAGTGAAGGTTGATGGGCACCAGCGTGAAACCTTTCTGTTCGACTTTGCTGGTCAGGCGATCAATTTCTTCGCGCTTTAAAAGCAGCTTGCGGGTGCGGGCCGCTTCGGGATTGACATGCGTTGAGGCGGTTTTCAGGGGGTTGATCAAACAACCGATGATGTACATCTCTTTGTTCCGAATGACCACATACCCATCTGTCAGTTGAACTTTGCCTTCCCTGACAGCCTTCACTTCCCAACCCTCAAGCACCATTCCGCACTCATGCCGCTCTTCAAAAAAGTAGTCAAAGGCTGCTTTTTTGTTTTCGGCGATGAGGCCAGATTTACCGGGGCCTTTGTTTTTGGGAGGTGGCGTTGCCATGTGTGAGAATTTGCGAAGTGCTTATGCTAGTTGTATTTGCAACCAGGGTCTTTGAGAAATTACAATCTGCAGAACAAGTCTTATTGTATGAAGAAACTCCTTAAATCTGTCCTGATCTGGTACACCCCAGAGGAAATGTACCGTCTTGTGACGGATGTCGACCAATACGTCCAATTTTTGCCTTGGTGCAGCCACTCCAAAGTGCTGAAATTCAGCGAACTTGAAATGGATGCCGAGGTTGGCATCGGCTTGGCAGGTTTCAGCCAAGTTTTTGTCACTCACAATACGCACGTTGAAAACCACGAGGTGCGCATGAAATTGGTGAAAGGACCCTTTTCCAATCTAGATGGCACATGGACCTTTGATCCCGTGGGTGACAATTCTCAGAGGGCTTGCAAGGTCACCTTGTCTTTAGAGTATGGTTTTTCAAGTGTTGCTTTGGCCGCAGTTGTGGGCCCCGTGTTTGACAAAATAGCTGCCAGCTTGGTGGATGCTTTTGTCAAGCGCGCAGAACAAGTTTACGGTACCGAAGGGGCATGATGCAGATTCAATGCCTTTTCAGTCCCGCAGCCAAACTTTTAATTGACGTCACCTTGACCTTGCCTGAAGGGTGCACTGTGTTTGATGCCCTTCAGTCTTTGAAATTGCGCCCAGAACTGAAAATTCATCTTGAAGCCCTAGAAATGGCCCTTGAAGCTGATCGTGGGAAGGGCATTTGGGGTCGCAAGACTTCATTGACGCAGGCTCTCAAATCGGGAGATCGTCTAGAAATTTACCGCCCACTTTTGGTAGACCCCAAAATGGCCCGGAAAAAACGTTTTAAGGGTCAGGGGAAAGGCAGAACTGGCCTTTTTGCTAGACGCAGAATAGGTGCTGTCGCTGGCTATTAAGCCTAATCGGAGGTGAGGCTCATTCGGGCATCGACGAGGGTACAATCCTTTTTTTGGAGCCATCCCTTATGCGCCTGCTCGGTAAAGCCCTCACTTTCGACGATGTTTTGTTGGTGCCAGCCTACTCTCAAGTCCTGCCCAAGGACACATCTTTGGCAACCCAATTCACACGAAAGTTGCGGCTCAATTTACCCCTTGTGTCGGCGGCCATGGACACCGTCACAGAATCCCGCTTGGCCATTGCCATAGCCCAAGAAGGCGGCATTGGCATTGTTCACAAAAACCTCACTGCCCAAGAACAGGCCGCGCAGGTCTTGAAAGTGAAGCGCTACGAATCAGGCGTATTGCGCGACCCCGTGTTCATCACGCCCGATACCAAAGTACGCGCTGTGATGGCCTTGTCAGATGAACTGGGCGTTTCTGGCTTTCCGGTGGTCGATGGCGGCAAAGTGGTTGGCATTGTGACCGGACGCGACATGCGTTTTGAAATGCGCTACGACCAACCTGTCAGCGAGATCATGACACCCCGGGAGCGTTTAATTACTGTGCCCGAAGGCACGACACCCGAAGAAGCCAAAGCCCTGCTGAATAAATACAAATTAGAACGCTTGTTGGTGGTTAACGAGGCCTTCGAGTTGAAAGGTTTGATCACTGTCAAAGACATTACCAAGCAGCTCAATTTTCCGTTAGCCGCCCGTGATGCATCCGGCCGTTTATTGGTTGGCGCTGCAGTGGGCGTGGGCGAGGGAACTGAAGAGCGAGTCGAGGCATTGGCCCGTGCGGGTGTTGATGCCATTGTGGTTGACACGGCCCACGGTCACAGCCAAGGCGTCATTGATCGCGTACGTTGGGTCAAGAAAAACTACCCGCACATCGAAGTCATTGGCGGCAACATCGCCACCGGCGCTGCGGCTTTGGCTTTGGCCGAGGCGGGTGCAGACGCCGTCAAAGTGGGCATTGGCCCAGGTTCTATTTGCACCACCCGAATTGTGGCGGGCGTCGGTGTGCCGCAAGTGATGGCCATCGACAATGTAGCCACAGCGCTGCAAGGCACCGGCGTGCCGCTGATTGCAGACGGCGGCATTCGCTACAGCGGTGACATTGCCAAAGCCATTGCCGCAGGTGCCAACACTGTCATGATGGGCGGCATGTTTGCGGGTACGGAAGAAGCGCCAGGCGAAGTTATTTTGTTCCAAGGTCGCAGCTACAAAAGCTACCGCGGTATGGGCAGCATTGGCGCTATGCAGCAGGGCAGTGCCGATCGTTACTTTCAAGAATCAAGCACTGGCAATCCCAATGCCGACAAATTGGTTCCCGAAGGCATCGAAGGCCGCGTGCCTTACAAAGGTTCGGTAGTGGCCATCCTTTTCCAAATGGCGGGCGGTTTGCGCGCCAGCATGGGTTACTGCGGTTGTCCCACCATTGAGGACATGCGCAACAAAGCCGAGTTTGTTGAAATTACGACAGCCGGTATTCGCGAAAGCCACGTGCACGATGTGCAAATCACCAAAGAAGCCCCCAACTACCGCGCTGAATGATTCAGTGCATCGCTTTCTTTGAAACTATTTTTTGATTCTGAACGTTCCATGCAGCATTCCAAAATTCTCATCCTCGACTTTGGCTCACAAGTGACGCAACTCATTGCGCGCCGAGTTCGTGAAGCCCATGTGTTTTGTGAAGTGCATCCTTGCGATGTGAGCAGCGATTGGGTGCGTGACTACGCCAAAGATGGCAGCCTTAAAGGCATTATTTTGTCGGGCTCACACGCCAGTGTTTATGAAGTCGACGATCGTGCGCCCGATGCTGTTTTTGAACTAGGCATTCCTGTTTTGGGAATTTGCTATGGCATGCAAACCATGGCCGATCAATTGGGTGGCAAAGTGGAAGCGGGCCAAACACGAGAGTTTGGTTACGCTGAAGTTCGCGCGCATGGTCACACCGATTTGCTCAAGGGCATTGAAGACTTTGCCACGGCTGAAGGCCACGGCATGCTTAAGGTTTGGATGAGCCATGGTGACAAAGTGACTCAGTTGCCCGAGGGTTTCAAAGTGATGGCTTCTACACCTGCTTGTCCCATTGCAGGCATGGCCGATGAAGCGCGTCGTTTTTACGCTGTGCAGTTTCACCCCGAGGTGACACACACCCTTCAAGGGCAAGCCTTGCTCAATCGTTTTGTGTTGGACATTTGCAAGGCAAGCCCCGACTGGATCATGGGCGATTACATCGACGAAGCCGTTGTCAAAATCCGCGAGCAAGTGGGCGACGAAGAAGTTATTTTGGGTTTGTCAGGTGGCGTAGATTCATCCGTAGCTGCAGCCCTCATTCACCGCGCTATTGGCGATCAACTGACCTGTGTGTTTGTGGACCATGGACTGCTGCGCTTGAATGAAGGCGACATGGTCATGGAAATGTTCGAAGGCAAATTGCATGCGCGCGTGATACGCGTCAATGCCAGCGATTTGTTTTTAGGCAAGTTGGCAGGCGTCAGCGAACCCGAGCAAAAGCGCAAAATCATCGGTGGCTTGTTTGTGGATGTATTCAAAGATGAAGCGGCTAAATTGAAGGCGGGTTCGGGCGGTCACAAGGGCGCTACCTTCTTGGCGCAAGGGACCATTTACCCTGATGTCATTGAATCGGGCGGCGCCAAGAGTAAAAAGGCTGTGACCATCAAGAGCCACCACAATGTGGGCGGCTTGCCCGAGCAATTGGGTTTGAAGTTGTTAGAGCCTTTGCGCGAATTGTTCAAGGACGAAGTTCGCGAACTGGGTGTAGCGCTGGGTTTGCCACGCGAAATGGTTTATCGCCATCCATTCCCAGGCCCAGGCCTAGGCGTGCGCATTTTGGGTGAAGTGAAAAAAGAATATGCTGATTTACTGCGACGTGCCGACGCCATCTTCACTGAAGAGTTGCGTAACTTCACCAACGACAAAGGCACCTCTTGGTACGACCTCACCAGCCAAGCTTTTGCCGTGTTTCTGCCAGTTAAAAGCGTAGGCGTCATGGGTGATGGTCGCACTTATGATTATGTGGTGGCTTTGCGTGCTGTCCAGACTTCTGACTTTATGACTGCCGATTGGGCAGAATTGCCGTATGCATTGCTGAAAAAAGTATCTGGTCGGATCATTAACGAAGTACGCGGCATTAACCGCGTGACCTACGACGTGAGCAGCAAACCGCCTGCCACCATTGAGTGGGAATAAGTCTTTTAAAACATGAAACCATCGACAAAATTCAATGGTGTCAAGTCCTTGTGGCTTGTCCTTGAATTTTGTTTTCTTTTAAGTTTGGTGGCTTGTTCGCAATCGCCACTTTCCTCTCTGACTTCGTCATTGGATTTTGGCAATGTCGAACCTAAAGGGGCCGCTGCCGAATGGCGTGCCATTAACCGACTCACCTATGGCCCAACACCTTTTTTGCTAGCTGACATCAAGTCAAATGTTCAGCCAAAAGACTGGGCCTTAAGCCTGTTAAATGCTGCTCGCATGGCTAGCCTAGAAAGTCCTAAACTGCCAACTGATTTGGCGTCCATCAACGACAGTTTGCCTGCCATTTTTGATGGCGCACGCCATGAACGAGAAGC
>Ga0194055_10001995_pt1 | contig 16374 bp, 13 predicted proteins | sample SepL449m_MetaG_FD_155482 | JGI IMG/M metagenome (GOLD analysis project Ga0194055, IMG submission 155482) | Anoxic zone freshwater microbial communities from boreal shield lake in IISD Experimental Lakes Area, Ontario, Canada - Sep2016-L442-9m | ecosystem: Environmental > Aquatic > Freshwater >... | reverse complement strand
ATAGTGCACCCGCCTTTCGAGGAACCGGAACTGCAGCAGCGTCACGCTGAGCAGGATCGCGAACAGCACGATGGATAGCACCGCGGCGAGACCTGGATCGTTCTGCACCGAGAGTGCCCGGTAGATGTAGAAGAGCAGCACGTTGGTGTGGGTGAACTCAGCGTTCTGCGATCCGATGAGGATGTCGATCTGGCCGAAGCTCTGGAAGGCATAGATGAATCCGACCACGAGGCCGAAGAAGATCGTTGGCGACAGCAGCGGAATGGTCACTCGGAAGAACATCGTGGGGGCCCGTGCGCCATCGAGGCGGGCGGCCTCGAGGACCTCCTCGGGCAGCGACTGGAGGCCAGCAGTCATGATGATGAACGAGAGGCCGAGGAACTGCCAGATGGCGATCACGGCGACGGCCGGCAGGGCCCAGGTGGGATTCGACAAGATGGCGGGGTGCGGGTCGAGGCCCAGCCAAGGCAGCAGGCCCACCACGGGGTCCATCAGGGTGCCGAACACCACGGCGGCCACTGCGACCGAGGTCACGACCGTGGACGAGAAGATGACCTGGAATATGGCCATCCCCTTGAGCGCCTTGTGGGCGGCGAGGGCCAGCACCAGGCCTCCGAGAAGACCGGTGGGGACCACCATCACCACGAACAGCAGCGTCGAGATCAGGCTCTGATGGAAGGTCACCGACGACAGGACGTCGCCGACCTGGCTCAATCCGACGAAGGTCGAGGGCAGCCCGGGGTACGGAGGGTTCTGGTAGAGGGCCAACTTGAAGTTCTGGAGAAATGGCCAGAAGGTGAAGATAGAAAATATGACGAGGCCCGGCAGCAACAGGGCATAGGCCAAGGCCCAGTCCTTGTGCCGACGCGTCGCCCGGGTCCTCATTGGGATCCTTCGATTCGGTCCCCGGTCGCAGCGTCGAATGCGTGGAGGCTCGAAGGATCCACCGAGACCAGCACCGAGTGGCCAAGGTCAGGGCGGACCTGGTCATGGCCCTGGCGGACCACCAGGGTGGTGCCTCCCTCGAGCTTGCAGTGCACCTGAGTCTCGGCCCCGAGCATCTCGACCAAGCTGACGGTGGCCCGGAGGCCTTCGGTGCCCAGCGACAGCGACTCGGGTCGAGCCCCGAGGGTGACCTCCCCCGGCGCGATGCCCGAAAGCTCAGCGGGCACCGCCAGCGATCCGCTGGGCGTGACCAGTTCGTCGCCCTGACGACTCGCCGGGATGAGGTTCATCCCCGGACTGCCAAGGAAGGTGGCCACGAAGGTATTGGCCGGGCGCTCATAGAGATCCTGAGGCGCAGCAACCTGCTGGAGGCGGCCGCCCTGCATCACGGCAATGCGGTGACCCATGGTCATGGCTTCAACCTGATCGTGGGTGACGTACAGCGTCGTTGTACCGAGGCGTCGCTGCAGCGCCACGATGTCGCCCCGGGTCTGCACTCGGAGTTTGGCGTCGAGGTTGGAGAGTGGCTCATCCATGAGGAAGACCCTGGGGTCGCGCACGATGGCACGGGCGAGAGCCACCCGCTGGCGCTGGCCGCCGGAGAGCTGGCCCGGCTTGCGGTCCATCAGGTCCTCGAGACCGAGGGTCGTCGCCGCCTCGAGTGCACGTTGCTTCCGCTCGGCTGTCTCGATCTTGCGCTGGCGCAGCGGGAACTCGATGTTCTTGGCCACGCTCATGTGGGGATAGAGGGCATAGCTCTGGAAGACCATGGCCACGTCACGGTCCTTCGGGTCCACGTCGTTGACCAGGTCATCGCCAATCGTCAGTGAGCCCTCGGTGACGTCTTCAAGGCCTGCCACCATGCGCAGGGCAGTGGTCTTGCCGCAACCCGAGGGCCCGAGCAGCACGAGGAGCTCCCCGTCGGCCACCTCGAGCGTCAGGTCGTCGACGGCGGCCACGTCCCCGTAGCGCTTCGACACCTTCGCAAAGTGAACCCTGGCCACAGTGGACTGACCCTCCTCGATAGCAACCTTCGTGGGAAACCTAGCCGCAGACCTCTACGCGCTGGCGGTTCGTCGAGAGGACCTTCGGCCCTCGTCAGTCCGAGGAGTGATCTCTCCCGTGATCAACAACAACTCCACCCGCCACCTTCGGACAAGGAGCACCATCGACGCGACCCGACCCCGCCACGACATCACTGTCCTCGACCAGCTCGAGATTCGGGATCTGTTCGAGGAGCTCTCTCGTCGGTTCCTCGACATGGCTGTCGTTGAGGGAGCTCGGCCGTTCTGGGGTAACTCCACGCTGGTCCATCCCATCGAGTCCCTGTCGGTGCCCTTCAGTACTTCGGTGACCTCCAGTACTGAGGCCAGCCGACCAAGGCGATCGCCTTGGCCCTCGGGTGCGCCCGGAAGTAGGGTGGCAAACATGTCGATTACACGTGTGGGAATCATCGGATCAGGGATCATGGGCTCGGGCATCGCCGAGGTGGCTGCCGCCAATGGCTACGAGGTCGTCCTGCGCAGCCGCAGCCTCGAGAGCGCCGAGGGCATGAAGGCGGGCCTCGCCAAGTCCCTGGAAAAGCAGGTGGCACGAGAGAAGCGCACCGCCGATGAGGCCGCCGAGATCCTCGGTCGCGTCACCACCGCCACCGAGTTGTCCGCCCTGAGTGACTGTGACCTCGTGATCGAGTCCGTCGTCGAAGACCTCGCCGTGAAGCTGGCCCTGTTCGCCGAGCTCGACGGCATCGTCAAGGAGGGCGCCATCCTGGCCACCAACACCTCCACCCTTCCCGTCGTCGAGATGGCCATGGCGACGAATCGCCCCGACAAGGTCTGCGGCGTCCACTTCTTCAACCCCGCCCCCGCCATGGCCCTCGTAGAGATCGTCGCCCCGATCACGGCCTCGGACGAGACCATGGCGGCCGTGACTGAGTTCGCCACCTCGTGCGGCAAGGACGCCGTGGCGGTTAAGGACCAGGCCGGCTTCATCGTCAACGCTCTGCTCTTCCCTTACCTGAACAACGCCATCCGCCTGCTCGAGGGTGGCGTGGCCACCAAGGAGGGCATCGACTCGGCCATGAAGGGTGGCTGCGGCTTCCCGATGGGCCCCTTCGCCCTGCTTGACCTCGTCGGTCTTGACACCTCGCTGGCCATCCTCGACGCCCTCTACGACGAGTTCCGGGACCCCAACTACGCAGCCATACCGCTGCTGCGTCGCATGGTGGCCGCCGGCCAACTCGGTCGCAAGACCAAGCTCGGCTTCTACGACTACAACAAGTAGTCGACGCCCGTCGCCATGATCCGGCGATGAGACTGAGACCACCACACAGCACCCATCCGAAGGAGGCTCACCATGGCTGAGCGCGCCAAGCCCTGGGTCATGAGGACCTACTCGGGTCACTCAACCGCCGAGGCGTCCAACGCCCTATACCGGACCAACCTGGCCAAGGGTCAGACCGGACTGTCGATCGCCTTCGACCTGCCCACCCAGACCGGCTACGACCCTGACGCACCCGAGGCTTCGGGCGAGGTCGGCAAGGTCGGCGTTCCCGTGGCCCACCTCGGCCACATGGCGGCACTGCTCGACCAGATCCCGGTCGGGGAGATGAACACCTCGATGACGATCAACGCCACCGCTGCCTGGCTGCTGGCGCTCTACATCGCCAACGCCGAGGACCAGGGTGTCGACCCGGCGGTGCTGACCGGCACCACCCAGAACGACATCGTCAAGGAGTACCTGAGCCGGGGCACCTACATCTACGGCCCCGTCCCCTCCCGACGCCTCATCGTCGACATGATCGCCTACACCGTGCGCCATGTGCCGAAGTGGAACCCCATCAACGTCTGCAGCTACCACCTCCAAGAGGCCGGAGCCACGCCCGTCCAGGAGATCGCCTATGCCCTGGCCACCGCCATCGGCGTCATCGATGCCGTCCGGGACTCTGGAAAGCTCGATGCTGACGAGATCCCGGCCTTGGTCGGTCGCATCAGCTTCTTCTGCAATGCCGGGATCCGCTTCGTCGAGGAGACGGCCAAGATGCGGGCGTTCACCAAGATGTGGGACGTCATCTGCCTCGAGCGCTACGGCGTTCAAGACCCCGCCAAGCGCCGCTTCCGCTATGGCGTGCAGGTCAACAGCCTCGGCCTGACCGAGCAGCAGCCCGAGAACAACGTTCAGCGGATCGTGCTCGAGGCCTTGGGTGTCACACTCTCGGCCGATGCTCGGGCTCGGGCCCTGCAGCTGCCTGCCTGGAACGAGGCTCTGGGACTTCCCCGTCCGTGGGACCAGCAGTGGAGCCTGCGCATCCAGCAGGTCCTCGCCTTCGAGACCGACCTGCTCGAGTACGGCGACATCTTCGAGGGCTCCGTCGTCATGGAGGCCAAGACCGCCGAGCTCATGGAGGCCGCCCAGGCCGAGCTCGACGAGGTCCTCAGCCTCGGTGGCGCCTTCGAGGCCATCGACGAGCTCAAGTCCCGACTCGTGCGCAGCCAGGCTGAGCGGGTGGCCCGCATCGAGGCCGGCGAGCAAAAGGTCATCGGAGTCAACAGCTTCGTCGAGACCGCCGACTCACCTCTCGTCGACGAGAATGGGCTCGAGGCCATCATGAAGGTCGATCCCCTCGTCGAAAACCAGCTCAAAGAGGACGTGGCTTCCTGGCGGGCGACACGCGACGAGGCTGCGGTCACCGCTGCCCTCGCTGAGCTCAAGCGCGTGGCGGTCAGCGAGGATGTCGCCGACAACATCATGATCCCGTCGATTGCCCTGGCCCACGCCGGGGGCACGACAGGCGAATGGGCCGCTGCGCTCCGAGATGTCTTCGGCGAGTACCGGGCGCCCACCGGCGTGGCCGGCGGCGTCGGTCGCCGGGGCAGCTCCATGGCCGCCGTGGCGGCACGGACCGCCTCGATGGAAGAATCCGGCGGCCGGCCGCGACTCCTCGTGGCCAAGCCCGGCCTCGATGGTCACTCCAATGGCGCCGAGCAGATCGCCGTGGCCGCTCGAGATGCTGGCTTCGAGGTGGTCTACCAGGGCATCCGGCTCACCCCAGAGCAGATCGTGGCTGCCGCTCGCGACGAAGACGTCGATCTCATTGGCATCTCGATCCTGTCGGGCTCGCACCTAGAGCTCGTGCCCGAAATCCTCGATCGCGCTCGGATCGCCGGCGTCGAGGCCAAGGTCATCGTGGGTGGGATCATCCCCCCTGACGACGCTCGGGTCCTCCTCGACAAGGGTGTGGCGGCGGTCTACACCCCCAAGGATTACGAGCTCGTCGAGATCATGGACGACATGGTCGATCTCGTCATCGCCCACCGGGCCTCGCAGGCCTGAGGCCAGCCGATCACTCGCCCAACGACAAGGTGATGTCCTCCTAGGGACGATCGCGCCGGGTGACGTGGTGCTTAGTGAACCAGCGGCCAGAGAAGCGCCAAGGGTTCGCCGGAGCCTCGTCGACTCTCACAACCGCCGGACGAAGCATCTGCTCGGCCGCAGCGGTAATGACGGCAAGGATCTCGCCTTCAGGCTGAGGCCGGGGTGTCAAGCCGCCCGAGGTGCTCACAGTGGGACGTTCCCGTGCTTGCGCTTGGGCAGATCCTCACGCTTGGTCACCAGCATCTCGAGGCTGCGCGAGAGAATTCGGCGAGTCTCCGCCGGGTCAATGACGTCATCGATGTAGCCCCGCTCGGCTGCCTGGTAGGGGTTGGCGTAGCGCTCAGAGTAGTCATCGACCAATTCGGCCCGGCGGGCCACCGGGTCATCAGCGTCCTTGAGCTCAGAGCGGTAGACGATCTCGACGGCGCCGGCGGCACCCATCACAGCGAGCTCCGCCGACGGCCATGCGAAGGCGAGGTCGGCGCCGATGGACTTCGAGTTCATGACTACATACGCTCCGCCATAGGCCTTGCGAGTGATGATTTGGATCCTCGGAACGGTGGCCTCGCAGTAGGCGTAGAGCAGCTTGGCGCCATGACGGATGATGCCGCCGTACTCCTGATCGGTGCCGGGCAGGAAGCCCGGGACGTCGACGAAGGTCACGAGCGGGATGTTGAAGGCGTCACAGGTCCGCACGAAGCGAGCGGCCTTCTCCGACGAGTCGATGTCGAGTACGCCGGCCAAGATCATCGGCTGGTTGCCGACGATACCGACGGGGCGGCCCCCGATACGGGCGAAGCCACAAGTGATCGACGGGGCATAGGCGGCATGGACCTCGAAGAAGTCACCGTCGTCAGCCACCACCGAGATGATCGAGCGCATGTCATAGGGCTGGTTGGCGCTCGCCGGCAGGATCTCGGTGAGCTCGGGGCAGAGTCGGTCCGGGTCGTCTTCGATCGCAGCTCGAGGCGGCTCCTCCAAGTTGTTGGCCGGGAAGAAGCCGAGCAGGTACTTGACGTCATCGAGGCAGGCGTGCTCGTCGGCCGAGACGAAGTGGGCCACGCCGGACTTGGTGGCGTGACTCATGGCGCCGCCGAGTTCTTCGAGGGTCACCTCTTCGCCGGTGACGGTCTTGACCACGTCGGGGCCGGTGATGAACATGTGGCTGGTCTCGTTGACCATGAAGATGAAGTCGGTCAGGGCCGGCGAGTAGACCGCCCCACCTGCGCAGGGGCCCATGATGACGGAGATCTGCGGGATGACACCGGAGGCCTTGGCATTGCGGTGGAAGATGCCACCGTAGGAGTGAAGCGAGACAACGCCTTCCTGAATGCGTGCCCCGGCACCATCGTTGAGGCCGATCATGGGAACTCCGAGCGAGTTGGCGAGGTCCATGATCTTGTGGATCTTCTCGGCGAAGACCTCGCCGAGTGCCCCGCCATAGACCGTGAAGTCCTGGCTGAAGACGCAGACCTTGCGGCCGTCGACGGTTCCGAAACCGGTGATCACTCCGTCGGTATAGGGCCGGGACTCCTCGAGACCCATGCCGTGGGCCCGGTGGCGGGCGAGCATGTCGAGCTCGACGAAGCTGCCCTCATCAACGAGGTACTCGATCCGCTCTCGGGCAGTCAGCTTGCCCTTCTCGTGCTGGCGAGCAACGGAGCGCTCCGAGCCGGCGTGGAGGGCCGCTTCCTTGCGTGCTGCGAGGTCGGCCAGCTTCTCAGTCATCGGATGATCCATAGGAGCCAACGTTACAAGAGCAGGGACCGATGGTCCCAAAGGAGGTCCAGACCAAGGTGGAGGCAGACTGTGGCCATGGACGTCGAACCGCTCTCGATCTGCCATGGGTCCTGGTCGGCGGGCCTCGGCCACCACGACGGTCGCCTCTCGGTGCGATGGCTTCGACGAGGCGACGTCGACCTGCTCGGCCCGGAGGGATGCCCTCTCATCGGACCCTGGTTCGGTCGGCTGCGCGACCACAGGATCGCCTTCGACGGCGTGACCGTGGACCTCGATCCCGGCGACCCCCGGATCGATCACGACGACCTCGGCCGTCCGCTCCACGGCCTGCGGACCCGACCGGACGACTGGCACCTCTTCTCCCCCGACCCCTCGCGGGCGCTGGCCTCGAGCACTGGGCTCTCTGGTCCGGCGTTCCCCTTTCCCCACGAGATCTCGGTCGAGGTGGCCCTCACCGCTGCAGGCCTCGAGGTCACGACCACCCTGACGCCCACCGGTTCGCGCGCGGTGCCTGTGGCATTCGGCTGGCACCCATATCTCGTGGCAGGTGGCACCGACCCGGAGCGCTGGTCGGTACACCTTCCCTTCGAGCGTCAGGTGGTGCTCGCCGACCTACTGGCCACGTCGCAGACGGCCTCAGCTGATCTCGTCGAGGACATCGTGCGACCCCGGGACGACTGCTTCTTCGCCCGCGAGGGCGACACTGCCCGCATTGAGGGGCCGACCTCGGCCACCGCCATCGAACTGACGTCTGGCTATGGCTGGGCCATGGTCTGGTCGCCCGAGGGAGCGGGCTTCATCTGCGTTGAGCCCATGGCTGGGCCCCTGCTGGCTCTCGACGAGCCCTCAGAAGCGATCGTCGTTTCTCCAGGTGAAAGCTTCCGCTGCAGCTTCCGCATCCGCTGAGGGACGCCGGGGCGGCCTACTCCTGGACGAGTTCGATGAGCGTGCCGAACGAGGTCTTCGGGTGGACGAAGGCCACGGTGGTCCCTCGGCTTCCAGGACGGGGAGCCTCATCGATCACCCGGCCACCCATGGCCTTGATCGACTCGAGGGCCGCTGCGCAGTCATCGACTCGGTACCCGATGTGGTGAAGGCCCTCGCCCTTCTTCTCTAGGTACTTGGCCACCGGTGACGAGTCGTTGGTGGGGGTGAGCAATTGGACATAGGAGTCCGCCACCTTGAGCAGCGCCTCCTCGACACCGTCGGATTCGACGGTCTCGCGGTGGTCCACCGTGGCGCCGAAAGCCTCTTGGTACCAGGCGATGGCCCCATCGAGGTCGTTGACGGCGATGGCCACGTGGTCGATCTCGGTCAGGATCAGGTCGGTCATTTTTATACTCCTAGAGTTCAGCCGTCGTGGCGACGGAAGATGTTCAGACGGTCCTCGCCCACCTGGGCCCGAAGTTCGGGGTTGGTGATGCCGAGACCCTCGGAGGGTGCTGCGCAGAGCACGCCGATCTTGCCCTCGTGGAGGTTCTTGTGGACCTGGTAGGTCGCGTCCCCCACCTGGTCAAGGCTGAACACGGCGGAGAGCGGAGGCAGGATCTTGCCCTCGCAGATCAACTGATTGGCATGCCAGGCCTCGCGGTAGTTGGCGAAGTGCGAGCCCTTGATGGTCTTGAGCTTCATCCAGAGGTGACGGTTGTCGTACTCGATCATGTAGCCAGACGTGGCGGCGCAGGTGACGATCGTCCCGGCCCGCCTGGTCACGAACACGCTCGCTCCCATGGTTTGACGACCCGGGTGCTCGAAGACGATGTCGACATCGTCACCGATGAGGCCACGGATGTCCTTGCCCAGCCGACGCCACTCGGACTCATCCTGGGTGTGCTCGTCGGCCCAGAAGCGATACCCCTTCTCCTTGCGGTCGATGACCGCATCCACGCCGAGCTCGTTCAAGATCTCGACCTTCGACGCCGAGGAGACGACGCCGACCGGCGTGCCCCCACCGTTGAGCACGTACTGCACGGCGAAGGCGCCGAGGCCACCGGTGGCACCCCAGACGAGGACCTTGTCACCTTGGGTCATGTCGGCCCCGTTGCCCGAGACCAGCATCCGGTAGGAGGTCGAATTGCACAGCGCGTTGACCGCCGACTCCTCCCAGGTCAGGTGGGTGGGCTTGGGCATGAGCTGGTTGGCCTTGACCACGGCGATCTCGGCGAGGCCGCCGAAATTGGTCTCGAAGCCCCAGATGCGCTGGTTCGACGCCAGCATCGAGTCGTCATGCGCGCTCGGGTCCTGGTCATCGACGTAGTTGCAGTGGATCGTGACCTGGTCGCCGGGGCCCCACGAGCGCACCGATGAACCCGTCTTGAGCACGATGCCCGCGCCGTCGGAGCCCACGACGTGGGTGTCGGTGGCGTGGCGAGCACCCCAGATCGACTCCTTGCCCAGACGATCGAGGAAGCCGAAGGTTGACAGTGGCTCGAAGATCGAGGTCCACACGGTGTTGAAGTTGATCGACGATGCCATGATCAGGACATAGGCCTCGTCGGGGGCGAGCTCGGGCAGGGCGATGTCGCCGACCTTGAGTGAGGCCCGGGGGTCCTTGTCCTCTGACGCAAGGCCCTCAAACATGCCACTGTCCTCGCGTCGGACATAGGCCGCCTTGGTCGTCTCCGGCATGGCCATGCCGAGGAGGTCCTCGCGTCCGGCGCCCTCGATTGCTGCAGTGATGATCTCGCTCATGGGCCTCGACTCTAGTCGCCGAGGCACTCTCTCTTCCGGGTCAGCCGGCCGGACGCGCCCCATGCAGCACGGCGAAGCCTGCCGGAAGCACCTCGTCGCCGAATGAGCGGCGCACCTCGGCGACGAGTCCGGCATCGACCAGCACCCGACAGGCCTCGTCAGCATCGACGAGGATATTGGTGTGCACCTCGTGCTCGTGGTGGCTGGTGCCGTCAGGGTCCGTCCAGGTGAGCGAGATATCTCGAACAAAGCGATCGGGCGAGGCCAGAGCGAAGGTCACGTCCATCTCCCAACCTTCGCCCTCCCATCGCAGAGGCTCGAGGGTTGCCCGGGTCTCGGCATAGGAACGGTCGAGCAGGTCGAGGAGGAGCAGACCACCCATCTCGAGCGAGTCCACGCACTGGAGCAGCACGTCGAAGACCTGCTCTTGACTACCGAGGTAGTTGAGAACGTGACCCACCGAGACGATGTTCGGCGCGGGAACGATGCCGTCGTCACCGAGCACCAACCGCCCGACCGTGGCGTGCGGGACAGCCTCGGCCAACAGGTCGAGCATGTCGGTCGAAGCATCGGTGGCGATCACCCGATGACCGGCGGCGACGAGGTGTCGAGTCAACGCTCCACTCCCCGCCCCGAGCTCGAGCACCTGACAGTCAGGCGCGAGGGCCGCCAGGATGCCCGGCGCACAGAGGTCCCCGTGGCTGGCGAAGGCCTCGTGATGGATCGCCGACAGGCCGGGTCCGTAGAGGGTTGACACTGCTGAGCCTCCTTGGGCTACTCGGTGGCGATCGCCTCGAGGATGTTGAGTCGGGCGGCACGCCGTGCGGGCCACGAGGCGGCCGCCAATCCGAGCAGACCGGCAAGCACCAAGAACGTCACCATGTTCCCCCATGGCACCACGAGGTCGGTGAAGCCCTGATCCTTGAGCGAGGTCACAAGGGCGACCCCGAGGCCGGTGCCCACCACGATCCCGATGACCGCACCGAAGACCGACAAGATGACCGCCTCGGCGCGAATCATCGTCCGCACCTGCCGTCGACTCATCCCGACCGCTCGGAGCAGACCGATCTCCCGGGTGCGTTCAAAGACCGAGAGCATCAGGGTGTTCACGATCCCGATGAGCGCCACCACGATGGCCAAAGCCAGCAGGGCGTAGACGAGACCAAGCAATTGGTTGACCTGCGCCTCCTGGGTCTTCTCGAACTCTGCACGGGTCTGGACCGTCAGGTTGGGATAGCCAGAGAGGCCCTTGGTCAGCTCGGCCGTCATCTCGCTGCTGGTCACGCCGGACGTGGACACGAGGAGCGCCAACGGGAGCGTGGCGGCGGCAAAGTGGGCATCGAAGGTGGAGCGGCCCACGAGATAGGAGCCGAGGATGATGTTCGGCTTGTAGATCCCACCGATGGTCAGGGTCGTCGGCCCCGTCTCGGCGAAGGTCACCTTGAGGCGCTGCCCGATCCTGAGCTTGTCCTTCGTCGCCGTGGTCGTGTCCACGAGCAGCTGGCCTCCAGCGAGGGCGGCAGAACCGTCACCCTGATCCATGCGCAGCGTGATCGTGACACCGACGTCCTTGGGTGCGAGGCCGGTGATGAAGGTGACCGAATTGGCGACCTTGGCCTGGCCCGCATAGATCGGCGAGGCCAGAGTGACTCCGGGCAGCGCGGCAACCGTCTTGGCCGCCGCCTCGGAGAACCCGGTGGGTGGGCCACCCTGTGAGGTGGCCATGGCGATGTAGTCCGCGGCGATGGCATCGCTGACGCTGCTCGTAGCCGAGCGCGACAATGAGGCACCGAAGACGGCAATCGTCGATACCAGGGCGAGACCCACCATGAGCGCAGCTGCGGTCTGGGCCGTGCGGCGGGGACTTCGCATGGAGTTCTCTCGGCCCAGTCGGCCGGAGATGCCGCGCAGGCGGGCCAGGGGCCGCCCGAGCATGCTGGCCATCGGACGGGCCACCAGTGGCGAGAGCATGCCGACCCCGATGAAGGTCAAGAAGGCTCCGAGGCCCACCAGGCTGATCTGTGGCGCGCTGAGCCCGACACCTAGTGCTGCCCCTCCAAGAAGGACGAAACCCGCACCGACGACGGTGCGGCGGAGCGAGTTGCCCTCGGTCCCGGCCTGGACGCCTTGGAGCGCGGCGATGGGAGCAATCCTCACCGCCCGACGCGCCGGGCTGACGGCCGAGACGACGGTGACGCCGACGCCGACAGCCAGGCCCACGATGGCTGTGCGAGGAGCGAAGATGAGTGCCCCCTTGGGCAGCGAGATACCGAATGCGTCGAGCAGGGCTTCGAGACCAACCGCCATGCCCACACCGAGCCCAAGGCCGATGATCGAGGCCAGCAGCCCGATGACCAGTGCTTCGAGCATCACCGATCGGAAGACCTGCCCCCGGCTGGCGCCAACGATCCGCAAGAGGGCCAGCTCTCTCGTCCGCTGGCCCACCGTGATGGAGAAGGTGTTCAAGATGGTGAAGCCACCGACGAACAGCGAGATAAGGGCGAAGACCAGCAGGGCGGTTGAGAAGAAGCCCAGCGCGTTGTTGATCGCGCTCGACTGCTCGTCAGCCACCTTCTGCGCAGGGACGACCTCGACCCCCGTGGGGAGCACCTTGGCGATGGAGTGCTCCACGGTCGCCTTGTCAGCCCCCGGTGCGATCGCCACCTCGATGGAGTCGACGCGGCCCTCGACGTGAAACAGCTTCTGGGCCGTGGGAAGCGTGAAGGCGGCCAGAGTCGCTCCGCCGAGGTTGTCGGCGCTGCCGAATCGGACGATCCCAGCGATGGTGAAGGTCGCTGGTGGGCCTGGGAGCAATACGGTCACCCGGTCACCCACGTTGAAGCCATGCTTCTTGGCCGTGCCCTCATCCATGGCGAGCTGGGACGAGTTCGTCGGCCCATGTCCCGAGATCGGATGAAGCGCCGAGAGCTCGGGCTTGCTGCCGAAGGTGGTCCCGAGTGTTGGCGCACCCCCGGTGGTGATGGCCTTGCCATCCTTGCCCACGAACTGGGCGTACCCACCGACCAGGCCTTCGGACGCGGCCACGCCCGGCACGGCCGCCACCTTGGCCAGCAAGGTGTCGGAGACGGGCTGGCGGACAGCTCCAGCGCCCTGCTGGTCAGAGAATGCAGCGACTCCGCGCACCTCGAAGTCGACGTGGCTGTAGATCTTGGAGAACAACGACGTGAAGCTGTTGTTGATCGTGTCGGTCAACACCAGCGTGCCGGTGACGAAGGTAACGCCCAACACGATGGCGAGCGCGGTCAGCGCCACGCGCAGCTTGTGGGCCAAGAGGCCCTTGAGGGTCAGCCGAAGCATCTCAGCCGCCGAGCTTCTTCATCTTCTCAAGGATGGCGTCGGACGTCGGATCCTCGAGTTCGTCCACCAGCCGGCCATCAGCGAGAAAGACCACCCGGTCGGCGAATGCCGCTCCTCGGGCATCGTGCGTCACCATGACGATGGACTGGCCGAACTCGGTCACCGAGCGTCGAAGGAACTCGAGCACCTCGGTCGAAGAGTTCGAGTCAAGGTTGCCCGTGGGTTCATCCGCGAAGATGAGTTCGGGTCGAGTGACAAGGGCCCGGGCGCAGGCCACTCGCTGCTGCTGGCCACCCGACATCTCGCTCGGCCGATGACCGAGCCGATCGGTGATCCGTAGTTGGTCGGTCACCTGCCGAAGCCAGTCCTCGTCAACCTTGCCCCCGGCAAGGTCGACGGGGAGGGTGATGTTCTCCCGTGCCGTCAGCGTGGGGACGAGGTTGAAGGCCTGGAAGATGAAGCCGACCTTGTCACGGCGAAGCTGCGTGAGGGCCTTGTCATCGAGCGAGCCGATCTCGGCATCACCGATGAAGGCCGTGCCTGATGTTGGAGTGTCGAGGCCAGCCATGCAGTGCATGAGGGTCGACTTGCCCGAGCCGGAGGGACCCATGACGGCGGTGAACCGACCGGCACCGAACTCGAGGGTCACCCCGTCGAGGGCCTGGACGGTGGCATCGCCGGTGCCATAGGTCTTCGTCAGCTCCACCGCCGACGCCGCAGGGCGGCGTGCCGAAGTCGGGTTGCCCTCGATGGTGTCGATCATGGTCATGGCTGCCTCCTCGTCCCACGGCCGACGCCACGGTCATCCCCTCAGTTCTAGTCTCCAAGCAGACCCGGGGAGTCCCGCAGCGCGACCTGTCGATCACCCGTGAGACCTCAGCGTCGACGCAGGACGGCCCAAGTGAATTGCTGCGATACGCCCCAGGGCGTGTGGTGGAATTCCTCATGCGCCTCTTCGAACGCGAAGCCACCTCCGAGCAGGCCAGCCACCTCGTCGGCTGACGATCGGCGCACCTCAAGGCCCGAGCAGCGGTCTGGCCCGTCGGGTCCGAAGGTCCCGATGATGGCCACGCCTCCGGGGGCCACTGCGGCGGCGGCCACCCGGGCATAGGCCTGCCGCTCGTCGTCAGAGGCCATGAAGTGCAGCACGGCTCGGTCATGCCAGGCGTGCACGCTCCGCTCGGGCTCCCACGCCGTGACGTCGGCGACGATCCGAGCGACCGATGTCGGGAAATCGGCTGTCTCGAGCGCCACCGAGCTCAGGTCGAGGACCGTGATATCCGACCAGCCTGCTGCCGCCAGCGCTGCAGCCAAACCTGATCGACCTCCACCCACGTCGAGCACCGATGCAGGGGGTGGCGCCAGACGTGAGAGCAGCTTGAGTGAAAGTCCCTGGTCAGCCCGAGACCAGCTCAGCTCGCTGTCGGTTCGCTGGCGGTAGATCTCGTCCCAGTGCTCCGGATCTGCGCTCATGCTGGCCAACCTACCCAGGGTGGCGCCATTGGGCAGGTCGAGCCGCTAAAGTGAACGTAAGGTTAACTACGAGACACAGAGATGAACGGGAGGTGGTGAGATGGCGAACTTTACCAAGGCCCGGCGGCCGGCGAGCACCCGGCGGACCACCGGTCGCATCGTTGTCCCGACTTCGCTCGACGTGCTCGGCCTCGAGGACCTCACGGCGGTCTCCTCGACGCCACCCCTGGCACTGCCTCGCTCGATGTCGGCTTCACGCTTGCTCGACGTCCTGGGCCCCAAGCGAACCACCCATCCCCGTCCGCTCGCCGAACGGGGATTTTCACGACACACCGAGCGACAGGAGTCGACATGGCGATCACGATGACCGAAGGGTGGTGCACCGACCCGTTCGAGCTCCACGAAGCTCGATGGATCTCGGCGGGGACCCCCACCAAGTTGGTACGTGATGGCTCGGTCGAGACCTATGAACCGGTGCCATCGGCCGCGCCGAGCGCACTGCCCGTTCCGATGTGCGGCCGGGCCGCCGCCTCCCATGGTGCCGATCTGCTGCGGTCCGACCGTGCGGTGCCCGATGCCCGATCGGCCATGAACCGCGCCGCGAGCAAGATCCTCGTACATACCTGGTACTAAGGAGCGCCACCCCTGGCAATCGAAGTCGATGCCAAGCGCTAGGTTGAGCGAAAGGACGGCGGGCATAGAACGCCCGACCGCATGAGGGCGTCACGATGAGTGGCGCCGACACAAGGAGGAACCCCATGGGCGGGACCGTGATCGTTTCGGGTGCACGCACCCCTATCGGCAAGCTGTCGGGGGCCTTCGCCTCGCTGACCGCCATGGACCTCGGTGGCGTCGCCATCGCCGAGGCACTGCGCCGCGCCGGGATCACCGGCGAGCAGGTGGACTATGTCTTCATGGGCCAAGCCATCCAGGCCGGACAAGGCCAGATCACGGCCCGTCAGGCGGCGCTCAAGGGTGGCGTGCCGATGAACGTCCCGTCGACCACCATCAACAAGGTATGTCTGTCGGGCCTCAACTCGATCTACCTTGCCGATCTGATGATCAACGCTGGTGAGGCCGACATCGTCGTGGCCGGCGGCATGGAATCGATGACCCGGGCCCCTCACCTGCTTGATGGCGCCCGGTCGGGCATCCGGATCGGTGATGCCACGCTGGTCGACTCGATGATGTACGACGGCCTCACTTGCGCCATCGACAACTGCGCCATGGGCTTGAGTACCGAGAACTACGCCGCCGGCGCCATCAGCCGCGAGCGCCAGGACGAGCTGGCTGCCGCCAGCCACCAGAAGGCCGCCGCCGCTATCGAGGCTGGACGCTTCGAGGTCGAGATCGCCCCAGTGACCATCCCGCAGCGCAAGGGTGACCCCAAGGTCATTTCCGTCGACGAGGGCGTTCGCGGCGAGACCACCACCGAGTCCCTCGGTGGCCTGCGTCCGGCGTTCACCAAGGACGGCACCGTCACTGCCGGCAACGCGTCGCAGATCTCTGATGGCGGTTCCGCCGTCGTCATGATGTCCAAGGCCAAGGCCGACGAGCTTGGGGTCACCCCGCTCGGCGAGCTCGTTGCCTATGGCCAGGTGGCCGGCCCCGACGCCAGCCTCTTGACTCAGCCATCCCGGGCCATCGCCCAAGCTCTCGGTAAGGCCGGACTCAGCGTGTCCGACCTCGACATTGTCGAGCTCAATGAAGCCTTCGCCGCCGTCGGCCTCGCCTCGATCGACGAGCTCGGCCTTGACGCCTCAATCGTGAACGTCAACGGTGGCGCCATCGCCCTCGGCCACCCGCTCGGCATGTCGGGCAACCGGGTGGCCA
>Ga0194055_10001993_pt1 | contig 16378 bp, 16 predicted proteins | sample SepL449m_MetaG_FD_155482 | JGI IMG/M metagenome (GOLD analysis project Ga0194055, IMG submission 155482) | Anoxic zone freshwater microbial communities from boreal shield lake in IISD Experimental Lakes Area, Ontario, Canada - Sep2016-L442-9m | ecosystem: Environmental > Aquatic > Freshwater >... | reverse complement strand
AGGACGAATGCGCCGGAATGCTCCAGAGTTTTTTTCGGGAGCGGCGCTAACTTCCACCAGCACCCTGCCGAACTTAATGCGCGGTCGGTTTCTTAAAAGAAACACCGGCAGAAAAAGCGCCGACGCCCCCCACGCAAGGTGTCGTTTTAGCCTCCCCATCCGCTGAGAGATGCCCTTTCATCCCCCTGATGATCCTTTACCCCGAAGTCTTTAGCCCACGACAAGTTGTGCGCCCATTCGGAAAACGTGTTGGAGTTTGAAGACCAGCGTCACCAGCGTTCATTCCATGCGCCATTTGACCATTCTGGCAGACTGAAAAGCCGGAAATCCATCGCCGTTTTCACCATCCTAGAATCTCGAAATCCACCCCTCAAACTTTGACAGACGAAGACTTTGTGCCTTTGGCGAGATGCCCTCCGCGTCGTCATCAATGAGGTCAGGTTCGCCGAGCGCTTCGCCACCTTCCATCAATCAGGCAAACGCCGTGCAGAGTCTTTATTTAGAATAATTCTTGATATGGATTAAGGATAGTGGGATATAGCTGAATCGCTGATGGCCAAAAAACCTCCACTAAAATCTTACGACGAAACGATCTCTGAAAATGGTCTGCGTTTCACGGATCAACGTCGCGCTGTCTACGACGCATTGATGGATCAGCAAGATCACCCAACTGCGGTTGAGTTATTCATCCGAGTAAAAGGCAAAGCTCCCTCAATCTCTCTGGCCACAGTTTATAACTGCCTAGAGACGCTTACCGAGTGTGGCTTAGTGCAAACCATCAACCACGAACGGGAGTCCGCGCGCTACTGCCCGAACCTCAGCGAACACGCTCATCTTTTCTGCTCAGGATGTGGCGGAGTGACCGATATTCCACTCCGATCGAAGAAGCGTGCCCAAGATATTTGGGAGTTCCCCGACAACGCGGCGATCACCCATCACGAAATTTCTTTCCGCGGCCTCTGTCCAAAGTGTGCCGTTACTCCGCCGCCTTTAACAAAATAATTCCCATGCATTCACTGCTTATTCAAAACCTCCATGTCAAGATTGGCGAGAAAGAGATCATTCGCGGATTGACCCTTGAAGTGCCTCAGGGAGAAGTGCATGCGATCATGGGACCCAACGGCTCAGGCAAAAGCACCCTCAGCAAAGCCATCGGTGGACATCCCGACTACACGGTGACCCAAGGAGATGTCTTGCTCAACGGCCAAAGTATTCTAGCGATGCCTCCTGATGAACGATCCAGGGCAGGCTTATTTCTCGCCTTCCAATATCCCATGGAAATTCCCGGGGTGAGCAACGCCAACTTTCTTCGCGCCGCACTCAACGCTCGCCAAAAGGACGGTGAAGAAATCGAAGCCACGGAGTTTTACGCGCAGATGTATGCGGAAATGGATAAGCTGGAAATTCCCCGCACCTTCACCGCCCGATCAGTCAACGAAGGCTTCTCCGGTGGCGAAAAAAAGCGCAACGAAATCCTTCAAATGGCGATGCTCAAGCCAGACTACGCGATCCTCGACGAAACTGACTCCGGGCTGGACATCGATGCGCTCCGCATCGTGAGCGCTGGAGTGAACGCCCTGCGCGGACCGAACCTCGGCATCCTCCTGATCACCCACTACCAGCGCTTGCTCGACTACATCGTTCCCGATGTCATTCACGTGATGGTTGCGGGAAGAATCGTCAAGAGTGGGGCAAAAGAACTCGCCATCGAACTCGAAGAACGTGGCTACGATTTTATCAAAGAAGAACTCGAATCCTCGGGGACCGCCTGAGCGGATAGACATTCAAAGTCACGATTATGAACAAACTCACGGACAACGCGACGCAGCTGGATATCGACCGCACTCGAGGAGACTTTTCCTATCCAGAAAGCCACCTTTTTGACGCAGGAACGGGGCTCAATAAAGAGACGGTTGACTATATTTCGAAAGTCAAAGGGGAAGCGGAGTGGATCCGGGAATTTCGTCACCGGGCACTTGAGATTTTTCAAAACAAGCCTATGCCCACTCACTGGGCTTCCCACGATCTAGAAAACATCATCTTCCAAAACATCCGCTACTATTTAGCGAATGGGCAAAGACCAACCCGCTCCTGGGACGAAGTTCCCGATGACGTCAAGCGGACTTTTGAACGCTTGGGCATTCCAGAACAGGAACGAAAATTCCTCGCTGGCGTGGAAGCCCAATTTGATTCAGAAGCCGTCTACTCAAACATCAAGGCCGCCGTCGGAGATCAAGGAGTGATTTTTTGCGGATCCACAGAAGGACTTCGCGAACATCCTGAAATCTTTCGGAAATGGTTCGGCAAAGTCATTCCCACTGGGGACAACAAATTCAGTGCCCTGAACAGCGCGGTCTTTAGTGGCGGTTCCTTTATTTATGTTCCACCGGGAGTAAAGGTGAAACATCCGCTCCAAGCCTATTTTCGAATTAACGCCGAAAACTTTGGTCAGTTTGAACGCACCCTGATCATTGCCGATGAAGGAAGCGAAGTAATGTACATGGAAGGATGTACCGCACCAAAATTTGAAACCGCCACCCTCCACTCTGCAGTCGTAGAACTAGTCGCGATGAAGGGCGCAAAAATCCAATACGTCACCGTCCAAAACTGGTCCGCCAATGTCTTTAACCTCGTCACCAAGCGGGCCATTGCCCACGAGGAAGCGGAAGTGAAATGGATCGATTGCAACATTGGTTCACGCCTCACCATGAAGTATCCAGGAGTCATTTTAAAAGGGCGGAAAGCTCGTGGCGAAGTCATTTCCATCGCCCTGGCGAGCGATGGACAGCATCAAGATACGGGGGCGAAAATGGTTCACGCCGCCGATGAAACAACCTCCAATATTGTTTCAAAATCGATCTCCGTTGGAACGGGGCGGGCAACCTATCGAGGACTTGTGCACATTCCTAAACACCTCAAAGGCTGTAAGAATAATACCGAATGCGATGCCCTCCTAATCAACTCGAAATCCCGAACTGACACCTACCCGGCGATCACTGTCCGAGGTACAGGCAATTCCAGTCAGCACGAAGCGAGTGTCTCCCAAATTTCCGCAGAGCAAATTTTTTACATGCAACAGCGTGGCATGACCGAGGCCCAAGCGATGAGCCTTTCCGTTAATGGCTTTGTCAACGATTTGGTCCGGCAATTCCCCATGGAGTATAGTGTAGAGCTCAAACGATTGATCGATCTGGAGATGGAAGGATCGGTCGGTTGATCCGAATTTTGCTCACTTCCATTAGACTCTCACCACTATGGGAACCGATCTCTTAGAACCTTCAACGACCAACGAAGCCCCGAGGACGAAAAAACCGATTCTCAGCGCAGGACCGCTCACCAAGGATCAAGAAGGATACTGGAAAGAATTTCTCGCCCTTCCTTGGCCGGTTCGAACGGATGAGGCTTGGCGGTTCGCCAATGTAAAAGACCTTGATCTCAGTCCCTACGAGGTCGCGGACGCCGTTTGCGTAAAAATCCGCGAACAAATTCTCGGTCGATCGATCGGCCTCGAATCCGTCGCAGGCCGAATGACTTTTGCCAATGATCAACTCATCGACCAAAAGATCGTCAGCACGGAACTCCTCCAAAAAGGAGTGATCTGGCTTCCGATCTCCCAAGCAGCCATCGAACATCCAGAGTTGTTTCAGAAACATTTCATGCAGGAAGAAGCCATTCTTGGCGGACAAAAGTTTGCCGCCCTCCACGCTTCCCAGATGCGAGCTGGAACCTTCCTTTATATTCCTCGGGGCGTAGAGATCGCCTTGCCTATTGAGGCTTTCCACTGGCTTGAAGGCGCAAACTCTGCGGTTTTTCCCCACACGCTGATCATCGCCGAAGAATTGTCGAAGGTAACCTTCATCGACTATTACGAGAGTGCCGATCAGGAAGTGCCCGGCCTGGCCTGTGCAGTGAATGACCTCCGTCTCGCCGCCGGAGCGAGTGTGACCTATGTCTGTGTGCAAAATTGGAGTCCGCTTGTGCAAACTTTTCAAATCAACTCCGCGGTAGTTGGACGAGATGCCCAAGCAAGGTCACTCTTTGCCCAACTCGGCGGACGCCATGTCCGCACGGAAAGCGTCAGCCATCTCCGTGGCCAAGGCGGTCGTAGCGAAATGCTCGCCGTCGCTGTCGGTACCTCCGCCCAAGAAATCGATTCCCGAACCTTACAAATCCACGAGGTCCCCAACACCACCAGTGACCTACTCTATAAAAACTCCCTTGATGACAGCGCTCGCACGATTTTTGCGGGTCTAATTCGAGTCCATCCGGGAGCCCACCGGACGGATGCTTATCAAAAAGTCCGCAACCTGATGCTGAGCGATGCCGCAGAGGCCAACAGCGCACCAGGACTTGAAATTGAAGCCGATGATGTTCGTTGCACCCACGGAGCGACCAGCGGACAAATCGAACAGGAGGAACTCTTCTATCTGCTTTCAAGGGGAATTTGTCGCCAGCGTGCCCAACGCTTGATCGTTTTTGGATTCCTCAATGAAGTCATTGAGAAACTAGAAAACGAGCCCCTCCAAGCAAAACTCCGCATGCTCTTAGAAGCAAAGTTTTCCGAAGAGAAAAAGCTTGCGACGGCCGAGTAAGCGGCCCTCGAACAACCGACCAAAGCTTGAAAGGTAAAACGTGGAGGTCGGACAAGCCGCCGACCACCTTTCCATCATCGGGGCAATCCAACCAAGCCAATTGACGCCAAGGTCCCGCTGACTAATCTCACCCAAATATGGCGTCGCTTGTAAAATCTTTAGGACTGCTTGCAGACGAAACTCGATTGCGCCTGCTCCTCCTGCTCCGCCGTGAAGAACTCTCGGTAGTCGAACTCCAGCAAATTCTCGGACTGGGTCAGTCGCGGATTTCCATGCATCTCGGACAACTCCGCGAAGCTGGTCTCATTCGGGACCGCCGTGCTGGAAAAAATACTTACTACGCCCTCACTGAAGTCCCTGCGCACCGTCAAATCACCCCATTAATCTTGGCCTGTGCAAAAGAACTCGCCGAAGCCGACCAAGATCAAACCGCCCTCAAACTCGCCCTCAAGAAACGTCAAAACACCGCCCGCGAATACTTTAACCAACTCGCAGGAAAATTCGGACGAGCTTATTGCCCCGGTCGCACTTGGGAAGGTGTCGCCCATCTCCTTTTTGCCCTCGTCCCTCCCATCGTCGTCGCAGATCTCGGAGCCGGCGAAGGCACCATCTCCATCCTTCTCGCCAAACGCGCAAAAAAAGTTATCGCCATTGACAGTTCAGAAAAGATGGTCGAATTCGGTGAGGCACTTGCGAAAAAGCATGGCCTCAACAACTTAGAGTTCCGCCTAGGCGACATCGAAAACCCGCCTATCCCTCCAACATCCGTCGATCTTGTCATTCTTAGCCAAGCCCTCCATCACGCCACCAAACCTGCGAAAGCCGTCCTCGCCGCTCATCGCATTTTAAAAAAAGGTGGTCGAATCGCTGTCCTTGATCTCCTCGCCCACCAGTTTGAAAAGGCCCGAGAACTTTACGCCGATGCATGGCTAGGCTTCACTGAAGCCCAAATTCATGGATTTCTTTCCGATGCGAAATTCAAGGACATTGAAACGACCATCGTCGCGCGGGACGAAAAAAACCCCCAGTTCCAAACCATTCTCGCCACCGCGACCAAAATGTAACCGCCTAAGCGGCTATCCCAAAGGGGGCGAACCGATCCTTGATCTAGAGCGACTACGTCACCCAGCACCGACAAGCGGATCGGACTACTTCTCAAATGCTACCGCTTAGTGGTTCCGACGTCGCTTCACCTTCAACTGAGCAAGGGACTTCGCCAAGATCGCCTGCATGGTCGCGGATTCCTCCGCACTCACGTCCTCTTTTCGTGCCATCGTTTCCTCAGCTCTCTTCACCGCCGCTTCCACAGCGGCCTCATCAATCTCATTCGACTCAATGGCCATATCAGTAATCACTTTCACTGAGGTCTGATCGATGGTCACAAAACCTTCGCCAATCGCGAGAAAAAGCTTTTTCGAACCAATCGTGACCACCAGTTCGCCAGGCAAAAGAATCGTCATAAGCGGAATATGCATCGGATAGACGCCCATTTCGCCTTCGACTCCCGGGATCACAACACCATCGACATTGTCGCTGTAGACGACTTTCTCAGGGGTGACGATTTCGAGTTTAAGGGTAGCCATAATTTATGGTGCAATCGGATTGAGCTAAGGAACCTCGGGAAATTCTCGAGGCGTCGCTCCTTCCTAATCAACTCAGTCCTTAATCATCTCGATCCCACCCTTCATGTAGAAGTTGGTTTCGCCAACGTCATCATGCTTGCCCTCAAGAATTTCTTTAAACCCGCGAACGGTGTCTTGGATCTTCACATATTGGCCAGGAGTCCCCGTGAAAACTTCCGCAACACTAAAGGGTTGAGACAAAAACCGCTGGATTTTACGAGCGCGGAAGACCAGCAATTTATCTTCTGGCGAAAGTTCATCCATTCCCAAAATCGCAATAATGTCTTGGAGATCCTTATAACGTTGCAAGACGCGCTGGACACCACGCGCCACTTTATAGTGCTCTTCACCAACGATTTCGGGGGCAAGGGCTTTAGACGTCGATGCCAATGGATCCACTGCGGGATAAATGCCCAACTCCGCAATCGAACGCTCCAACACAATCGTCGAATCCAGATGCGCAAAAGTGTTCGCCGGCGCTGGATCAGTCAAATCATCGGCAGGAACATAAACAGCCTGAACCGAGGTAATTGATCCTTTCTTCGTTGAGGTAATCCGCTCTTGAAGTGTACCCATCTCTGAAGCAAGAGTCGGTTGATAACCCACCGCGGACGGGGTTCGTCCGAGCAACGCAGAAACCTCAGAACCTGCTTGCGAAAAACGGAAGACGTTGTCGACGAACAACAAAACGTCTTGGTTCCTCTCGTCGCGGAAATATTCTGCCATCGAAAGAGCCGACAGCGCCACCCGCAAACGAGCACCGGGAGGCTCATTCATCTGCCCATACACCAACGCAACCTTCGACTTGCTCAAATCCTTTTGATTGATCACCCCAGCTTCACTCATTTCGTGGTAAAGATCGTTTCCCTCTCGCGAACGTTCGCCCACTCCCGCGAATACCGAGAACCCGCCGTGCCCTTTGGCGATGTTGTTAATCAACTCCAAAATTACCACGGTTTTGCCTACGCCCGCACCACCGAAGGCCCCGACTTTTCCGCCCTTCGTAAACGGGCAAATCAAATCGATGACTTTAATTCCCGTCTCCAAGATCGTGGAACTCACATCCTGATCGACCAAGGCTGGCGCCGCTCGGTGAATCGGATATCGCTTGGTGTGTTCGACTGGACCACGCTCGTCAACGGGATCACCAGTGACATTGAAAATACGACCAAGGATCCCATCCCCAACCGGCACGCTGATGGGAGCTCCAGTTGCTGTCACTGGCAAACCACGCTTCAATCCTTCGCTCCCACTCATGGCGATCGCCCTTACCCAGCCTTCCCCGAGGTGTTGTTGAACTTCAAGAACGAGTTTCGTGTTGACGCCATTGACATCGAACTGAATTTCGAGGGCTTCATAAATCTTTGGGAAAATTCCCGAGACAGAAAAATCGACGTCCACAACGGGGCCGATGACTTGGACGATGGTGCCGGTATTGCTCATGATGATTGGGAGTTGCTATTAAAAATTGGTTGATTTTGTGAAGCGGCGAATTTTTAAGAAATGTTCAGAGTCCTCAAATTTTAAAGTGTTGCTCGCCGTTGTATTGGTTCAATGCGATTCTTGCAATTATCCAAGCGCCATTTGAGCGGTGGTAATTTCCAAAAGTTCAGTGGTGATGGCGGCCTGGCGCACCTTGTTGTACTCAAGGGTTAAATCCTTGATCAAGGTCTTGGCATTGTCCGTCGCGCTCTTCATTGCCACCATCCGCGCGCTATGTTCAGAAGCTCGGCAGTCAAGGACCATCTGATAAACCTGAAAGTACACGTGATAGGGCAAAACTGCCGCCAAAACTTCGTTGCTGTTCGGCTCAAAACTATACTCAGTAGTTTCTCCAGTCTCCGCCTTGATGGTGGTCGATTCCACACTCCCGCCCAAGCCTACATTGACCTCTAAAGAGGTAATCGGCAAAAGCAACTTGGCGCGAGGAGTTTGCGTCAGGGTATTGATAAAGTCTGTGAAAAGCACCGTCACCCGGTCGACCTCGCCACTAGTAAACTTCTCCATGCAAAACTTTGACACCGCTTTGGTTTCCAGAAAAGTCGGGGCGTCACGGAGCTGAAACTCCGCGGCAATCTTCCGATTCGTTCTTGCCAAATATTGTGACCCCTTGCGACCACAAGCGACGAAGATCGTCTGCTCAGAATCAAATTTACCGACCTCCCGCAAGAGGTTGGTATTCAATGCACCGCAGAGACCTTTGTCTGTGCTAATCACTAAAACCAACTCTTTCTTTACTGGACGCGTTCCAAGCAATTCGTGAGCGCCTTCCTCCGCGCCCGCGGCCACGGAACGAAGCATTTTCGCGAGGAGTTCAGCGTATGGACGCCCTGAGAGAGCCAATTGCTGGGCTTTTCGCATCTTCGCTGCCGCCACCATCTGCATGGCTTTGGTGATCTGCGAAGTGTTTTTTACCGACTTAATTCGTCGGCGAATGTCGCGCGTGTTCGCGGCCATAATTAGCGATAGCTAGTTTTAAATTCGCTTAGTGCCGCTTTCAGTTCGCCACTAATTTCGTCGTCAATCGCTCCCTTATCACGAATCTTCGCCAAAATAGTGTCTTTCCGCGTGGTGAAGTAATCTTGCAGTTTCAATTGGAAATCCTTGATCTTGTCCACCGCCACGTCATCCATATATCCGTTCTGCATCGACCAAAGCGTCGAAACCATGATCTCCGTCGCCAACGGATTGTATTGCACCTGTTTAAACAATTCGACGATCCGCGCACCCCGATCCAAAATCGATTTCGTTTTCGCATCCAAATCGCTCCCGAATTGCGCAAAGGCTGCCAATTCTCGGAACTGAGCCAAATCACCCTTAATTTTCCCGGCCACTTGCTTGACCGCCTTAATCTGGGCTGCCGAACCCACCCGACTTACCGAGAGACCGACTGAAACCGCTGGACGAATCCCTTGGTAAAAAAGATCCGTCTCCAAATAGATCTGCCCATCAGTGATCGAAATCACATTCGTAGGAATATAAGCAGACACGTCGCCCGCTTGCGTTTCGATGATCGGAAGAGCGGTCACAGAACCGTTGCCGTTCTTTTCATCCACCCGCGCACTCCGCTCGAGAAGACGACTGTGAAGATAAAAAACATCTCCTGGATAAGCCTCACGACCTGATGGGCGCTTTAAGAGCAACGAGACTTGGCGATAAGCCACCGCGTGCTTGGAAAGATCATCATATACGATCAGTGCATCCATTCCATTATCCATAAACCATTCACCCATCGCTGCACCAGAGAACGGCGCAAGATATTGGTTCGTCGCCGTATCCGAAGCCGGCGCAGAAACAATGATCGTATAAGGCATTGCCCCAGCTGCATCAAGAACCGCCAACGATCTCGCAATGTTGGAATTCTTTTGGCCAATGCCCACGTAGATCGAGTACAGCGGACGAAACCCTGCTTTCCCTTCATTCGCCTTATTGATTCGAGCCTGATTAATAATCGTGTCGATCGCAATCGTCGTCTTCCCCGTCGCCCGATCACCGATGATCAACTCTCGTTGACCACGACCAACTGGAATCATCGCGTCGATCGCCATAATTCCTGTCTGTACTGGCTGGGTCACCGATTTCCGCTTAATGATTCCAGGTGCCACCTTTTCCACAGGGTAAATCGCCGAGGCCGTAATCGGTCCCTTCCCATCCACTGGCGCACCCAGCGTGTCAACCACTCGACCAAGCAACCCCATTCCCACAGGCACTGAAAGCAAGCGTCCCGTGGTTTTGACTTCCGTGCCTTCGACGATTTCTTTTTCGTCGCCGAGTAGAATACATCCCACTTCGTTTTCTTCCAGATTGAGCGCCAACCCATAAAGGCCACCAGGAAATTCAATCAACTCATTCAGCATCACGTCGCTCAAGCCTTCAATCCGCGCGACACCGTCGCCGATCTCCCGGACAATACCGACATTAGACTTGATTGTCGTGGTCTTGAGACCGTTGATTTGGGATTCGAGTTCTTCGAGAATGCTGCTCATGTTTTAAGGACGGTTTAGGCTTGGGTGAGTTGGGTGTGAAGTCGAGCTAAGCGCTCGCGGACAGAGTTATCAAAAACGTCGCTTCCGATCTTCATGCGGATTCCCGCTAAGAGCTCTGGAACGACTTTAAATTCACTGGTCATCTCAGCCCCATAACGGGACTGCTGATCCTTGACGAGCGATGAACGCGTTTTCGCATCGAGCTCCACCGCACTCTCAATTATGGCATGGCGCTTCGATACTTCCATCCTGACCAAACGGTAATACTCCTTCAGAATGCCAAGGTACATTCGGGGCTTTTGGTCAATTACCGCTTTGACGATGATCTTGACCTTTCCCTCATCAAGCCGACCTTCGGTCAGACTCGAGCGAAAAAGTTGCTTGGTCAATTTACGCGAATCTTTAGCGAGTTTCATCAGGGCGATGGGGCGAAAAAGTCGAAGTCAAATGAAAAAAATCAGGCAAGAATCGCTTGCGCCGACTCCGAGGAAATTCGTTTTTGATCTTCAGCGGTTAAAATCTTTCCCGTCACTTTAGCGGTGGTTCCGATCACCATCCGACCCACTTCACGCCGCAACTCCCCGAGCATTCTTGTGTGCTCCAGTTTGGCCGCTTCTCGAGCTTTCGCTAAAATTTGCTCCGCCTCAGCCGTCACTCGTTGGGTTTCTTTTTCTTTCAAAATCGCCGCGCTCGCCCGCGCGCCGTCAATCATTTTTTGGGCTTCCGCGTTCGCCTTCGTCAAGATTGCCTCGTATTGTTGCTCCGATTCCAAAAGTTGTTGTTTAATCTTCGCCGCATTTGCCAAAGCTTCAGCAATTTTATGCCGACGCTCCTCGAGGACTGTCAAGATGGGCTTGTACGCAAACCGCTGAAGCAGACCCGCCACTATGCAAAAACTGATGATTTGCGAGAAAAACAGCCAAGGATTGAACCCAAAAGTTAACCCAGTTCGCTCAGCGCTCGCAGCAAGACTTTCCACGATGCCACCTTCAGCGAGAATAGTGATAAATGTCATAAATTTAAATAGAGGAAAAACGCAAAGCGTGTGCGAGGCTGGTGCCCAGCCCCGCACCCACTAAATTACTTCACAAGGAAGATGGCGAAGAAAACAATTCCTTCAGCGAAGGCGGTACTCAGAATCGCTTGAACGAGAATCGGAGTCGCCGCACCGGGATTCCGGCCGACCGCTTCCGACGCTTTCATTCCGATGAATCCTACCCCGAGGGCCGCGCCAAGAGCGGCAAGACCAACGTGGATACTGCCAGTAATGCCAACTGCTTCTGCCAACATTGTAATGTTCATGATGTTTTTTTGGTTTGCTGTTTTTCCGTCGATCCCCGCAGATTGCCCACGGTCCGACCGCCGAAATTGTTAAAATAAATTAATGGGCTCCCTCTTCATGCTGACAGATCAGCAAAGTAAACACTGCAGTGAGAAGCATAAACACTAGAGCCTGAACCATCCCCACCAAGAGCTCCATGAAGTAAAAGGGAATCGGGATCAACCAGCTCAATGCTGGGACCAAGTTCGACATCGATTCGAGCATGTTTTCTCCCGCGAAAATGTTCCCATACAAACGGAAACTCAGTGAAACAGGACGGAACAGAATCGACACGATTTCCAAGCAACCCACCAGAACAAATACCACCACCATCATCACCTTCATCAATCCCTCGGTCTTTCCCTTGGGCCCGAAAATATGAAGGACAAATCCCCCAATTCCATTGGCCTGCACCGCCCAGAGAACCCAACAAATGAAGAAGACCGCCGCCATCGCCAGAGTCAAATTCAAGTCCGCGTTTGCCCCACGGAAAAGTGGAACGGAAATATGTCCCAATTTTCCCTGATCATTTAAATGACCCCACCCGATCGTTCCCACCCCAGGAATCAACCCCGCCCAATTCGTAAACAAAATAAAGATGAAAATCGTCGCAAAAAACCAAAAGGTCTTTTTGACCAAGGCGTGCCCGATGATCGTCTCGAGAAAGTTGTAGAGCATCTCGACCATCCACTCCCAAAAGTTCTGGGCACCCTCAGGAACCTCCTTGATTTTCCGCGTCGCATATTGCGCAAATCCAATGATCGCCAAGGCCACAATCCATGTCACCACCATCGAATTGTTAATCTTCAACGCACCACTCGTTACCAACGGCGCACTTGGAGGCAACCCCTCAATGACCTTTTCCGCGTCTTCCTCTGGATGAATCAAAGCGTCCGCCGCTTTCGATGTTGGGGTTGGCGACGTTGGCGCCTGCGCCAAAATCTTTCCCCCAAAAACGGCCAGCATCAAACCCAGCACAAGCAATCCCCGCATGCTCAGCAAACGGAAAGCCCGACTCCACGAGTCACAAAAATTTCGATGATACAAAAGGTTGCTCATTACAAATAATCAAACATTCAGTGAAAACTTCTCAACGGGCTTAGTTCGGAACTCTCACACAAAGTCCGACCACCCATCCCCACACGGGATCACTTTCAAAAATGCGACCGACATAAAAGACTTTGCGTGGAAACTTGGCAAGCACTTTGTGAAATTTTTCACAAAGTTCATCAATCAGCCCAACTTCTTCTAAGTAAATACGTTCCATCGCCCTCATAGTGCGCCCAAAACTATTCTACAACCAAAGTGACCTCGGTCGCCCGAAGAATCGGCTCGTTATCGTCGTTCTTGACGTCCCGAAACAGTTTGTTGCCAATCATGTCACTGTCCTTATCGATCCGACCATAGGTCGACTTCTGATTGGCGGTTTGCCCACACTCGTTCGCCACAAAAAATCCTTTCCCCGCAACCGCCACAATTCCCGAAAGAATCCCCTGGCGATTGTTCCCAAGAGGAGACAACTCCAAGTCCTCCCAAGGGACGCCCAGGTTGCCGAGAAGATTCATCTCATAATTTAGCACGGTGATCGCACGCTCCGTCCTCCGAGTGACCAAAACCCGATCTCCATCGATCGCCATATCCATCGGTTCCTTGACTTCCGCCACCTTCAAGTCTTTGCCGTCGGCCTTCATTCTAAAAATCTTGTTCGCACGAACATCCGCCACCCAAATGTGCCCCTTGCTGTCAATCTTCAACCCGCGCAAATCCGCTACCCCAGGCACTTTAAACACCCCAGAACCCCCAAACCCTTCCAGCTTCGCCGAAGCTAACCCCTCGCCCTTTTCTTTTAAAACCCACCGGGAAATCGTTCCATCCTCCGCGTCACTCGAGTAGAGCACCAACTGACCACCCTCCCTCGTCGCCCCCACCCCCACCGGTTGTCCTGCGGGAATTCTCAGCAACCGTGTCTCCAGAGCCGCATCGTAGACCTGAATCGCATTGAGGTCCGAAATATAAACTCTCCCCTGATCATCAGTCGCCACTCCCTGGGCCACAACACCCGCCAACAAGCCGATCGTCGCCCTCTCAAAGTCCGCGACGTCGATCTGAATCCGCCGCACTTCACCCGATCGATTAAAACTGTGTGAATAACTGGCGTAGAGATACTTGCCGTCTGGAGAGAGAGCCAGACCAGTATTGTGACGAGGCAAACTCTTCTGCGAATGCCCGAAAACCATCCGGCTATTATCAATCAAGTATTGCACCGTCCACTTATAGGCATCACCCGCACGCAGAGGCGATTCTAGGATAACAAGACTCAGAAGCAGAGCTCCCACCCGAGTACCTGCAAAAAGTAGCAATTTTCCCAGTGAAAAAGACGGCGGAAACATAGGTGAAAAATTAAATTTTATCTGGAGCTTTCCTTTATCAAAAGACACCTGCCTACCCTGATCAACTTCCCACGCATTGTCAACGCTTCGCAACAACCTCGCCCGCCGAAAATCTTCCATGACCCCCGACATCTCCCCAAGCCAACCATCCACCCCGACTCACCGAAATTTTTCCCGAGCCTCCTCATAAAAGTTCTCTAACTGGGCAACCGCCGCCCTCTGCTCGAACTCCGCGCGAACCGCCCTAGCCGCCCCACTCCCCAGCCGAGCCCACGGATCGCCCACGGCAACGATGTCCTTCATCGCTTCAAAAAGAGCCCCGGGATCTCGCTCAGGCACCAACCAACCCGACTGGTCATGCGTGACCGCTTCGGGAATTCCCCCGTGCGTCGTCGCCAACACCGGCAAACCCGTAGCCATCGCCTCCAACATCGAATTCGGAACCCCTTCTTGATTCCCATCTCGAGGCATCTCGCTCGGATGCAGGAAAATATCCGACTCCGCATAGAGCTTCGCCAAATCACTCTGCCCAAGAAATCCCCGCAATTCCACCGCTTCGCCCAATCCCATTTCCCCGATCATTTGCACCAACTCCGCTCGCATCGGTCCTTCCCCAGCAATCCTAAACTTTGACCGCGGATACAGCCCGTGAAATTGCCCAAACGCCAACAACGCCGTCCTCAATCCCTTCTTCGCCACTAGTCGACAAGCTTGGACAAATCGCCACGCCCCATCCGCCGGTCGCCTTCGCGAGGCCAAGGGGAAGTCGTCTAAGGGAATTCCCGTGCGGTTCAATCGAAGCTTTTCTTTCGGGCAACCCCACCGTTCCAACTCGCCGAGCAATGACCGAGAGCGCCCCAACACCAAGGGCACCGTTTGTAAAAGTGTTCGCATCTGCTCGTCATACCCCTGCTGATTTGGTCGCGACTGAATATCCATCCCATGAAACGAAACGACGCAAGGCACTCGGTACTCCTCGATTAATGGCAATAAATGCACGCCCGTATGACCAAAATAAATGTGCATCAGCGCAATCGGACGGCGGCGCAACAAACGAAGTAACACCTGCAATTCACCCCGATAATATACTGGCGCCTTCTTGGCGATGTACTTCAGCCAGAACCGCTTCAAAAAGTTTTTCCTCGCTCGGGGCAAAATCTCAATCTCTGGAAACGGAAACTCTTCAGCGTTCACCCTCTCCCGCGTCACCACAAATGTTCGATGTCTCTGCAAGCCAGTTACTTGACGATAAATATGCCGCATCTCTGGCTTCAGAAATGTCGTGCAATAGCTTGCAACCACAGGCTTTAAATCGTCCTCAAGTATCTCAGACATTATCGTTTAACTCTCAAAAATGTCCCCCAATCTGTTCCGTATCAGTGCTTTCCAAGCCCTAAAACACCACCCTCACTCAAACGGATTCACCGAGGTTCGCTCGCCCAACACCAAGACCCCAATTCGCTCTTTTAATTTCTCAATCCCCTCACCCTCTTGGGCCGAAATCGGGATGATCTCGATCTTCGGATAGCGCTGCCTAAAACCCTCCAAACGTTCGGCGGCCTCCTCCAAATCCATCTTGTTTGCCACCACCACCCAAGGCCGCTCGCTCAACTTTGGATCATACAAGTCCAACTCTTTCCGTAACTTCTGCAAATCATCGAGCGGTTCTCTCCCCTCACTCCCCGCCATGTCCAAAACAAAGACCAACAACTTACAACGCACAATATGCCGGAGGAAGTCGTGCCCCAATCCCACATCCGCATGCGCCCCCTCAATCAACCCAGGAATATCGGCCACGGTGATCCGCTCATAACCAGCCAACTCCACCACCCCGATGTGGGGCGTCAATGTGGTAAAGGGATAAGACGCCACCCGCGGATGCGCCGCAGAAATCTTTCCCAGCAAGGTCGACTTCCCAGCATTCGGATAACCCACTAACCCCGCATCGGCAATCTTCCTCAACTCAATGTAGAAGTAGCCCTGCTCCCCCGCTTCTCCTTCCGTGTACTGGGTCGGCGCCTGATTCCTCGAACTCTTAAAATGCACATTCCCAATCCCCCCCTTCCCTCCAGCACAAAGAATAAACTCCTGCCCAACCTCCGTCAGATCCGCAATCATCTCCAGTTCCTCGGGATTGATCGGCACTTTCTTCTTCTTCTCCGGTTTCGCCTCCCCTTCTGGCGTCTTCGAAAAATCCACAAAGGTCGCCCCATCCCCATGCGCCACTTCCACATCCACTTCCTCCACTTTTTCCTCATCCGGCAAACGATAGACAATCGTCCCAACTGGCACGGGCACAATCCGATCCAACGCACTCTTCCCAAAGCATTGCCGACCACCACCACGCTCCCCATTCTTTGCTTTCACCACAGGCTCGTAGAAAAATGGCGTCAAATTATCCTGATGCGTTTCCGCCCTCAAAATCACCGAAGCTCCTCGCCCCCCATCCCCTCCATCAGGCCCCCCC
>Ga0194055_10001992_pt1 | contig 16379 bp, 19 predicted proteins | sample SepL449m_MetaG_FD_155482 | JGI IMG/M metagenome (GOLD analysis project Ga0194055, IMG submission 155482) | Anoxic zone freshwater microbial communities from boreal shield lake in IISD Experimental Lakes Area, Ontario, Canada - Sep2016-L442-9m | ecosystem: Environmental > Aquatic > Freshwater >... | reverse complement strand
AGGGGGAGGTTCTAGCCGGCGAGACGGCGGTTGATGGCCGCGAGCACGGCGCGCGCCACGGCATCCTCGTCATCACCGCGCACGAGGGCCGAGCCGCACATCACTTGCTCGCCCACCCGCGGAATCGACAGGGTGAGCACGACGAGCGCCACCAAACGATCGGCACACGGAATGAGGGCGGCCGAATCAACGTGTGAGGGAAGTCCGAGCAGATCGTCGACAGCCCGCAGCGAGGCCTCGGCCACAATGCGCGCCCGGTGAGCCGGTGATCCCGGGCCGGTAGCGGTGCCAGTGAACACGGTGCCGTCGATGGTGAGCGCGACGCTGATCTCGACTTCTCCGTCGCGGCTGTGCACGGTGATCGACGTGAGCGAGGGGCGGGGGGCCATCGCGGGAGTGAGTGCGGCGGCGGTTCCGATGGTGGCAACTTCAGGCTCGTCGCCGAGTTGCACGACCGACACGATGCGATGGTCGAGGGCCATTCCGTACGAGGCCATGGCCAGTGACTGCACGTCGCGCACGATCTGCTTGGCCGGTTTGGCCGTGGTGGCCAGTACGTGTACCTCGATGGGCTCGGCATTGGGCCCGGTGACCACGCTGACGGCGCGTACTCCGGGAATGCTGCGCAGCGCATCTTCAAGTTCGGGTAGCAGGCGCAGTGCGGTCATCGCCGACCTCCGGGGGTAAGTGCGGATGGGAGTGAACTCTCGGGGTGGTCAGTCCTCATCGGACACCACGCTAAGGCCGGTGGCACCCACACGTCGCGTTGCCGCGCCGGTGGGTTCGATCGGTTCGTCAGCAGCAGGCGCTACCTCGTCAGCCGCCGCACTCATCAACTCGCGTGCTTGGTGCCAACTCATCCGCGCTTCGGCGGTGGCCTCGCGGGCGGAGATGTCGGATCGCTTGCGAGCGTCAAGGCTGGCTGGAATGACCGATGCGGCATGGTCGACGAGGGCGTCGAGGCTGCGGCGCTGCCAGTACTGCAGCTCGCGCGCCGTCGTGGGGTCGATACGTCCGGAAGCTTCGGCAGACCGCAGCGCATCGTCAAATGCGGTGGTCGCCACATCATCGCGCGCCGCAAGTAGTGCGGTGACGAGGTCGGGATCGAGGGGCGCTGACGCCATGGCGCCACTGTACGGGGGCCGATCCCGCGCGCTCGGATAGCGCGCCGGGTAACCGGTGAGGCATTCGCAAAATCCGTCGAAAAAGTAACGCTGAGTAACTACTCAAACACACAAGTGTGAATTCATGACCCATTTGGTGCAGGATAACCCAATTTAGTCCCATGTCTCACTTGACAACCATCACTCCCAGTAGTGTCATATAACCCATCAGCCTCGTTAGTCACGTAGATAACGAAAGAAACACGAGTCACACAAGTAACAGGGCTGACTACAACTGCAGAGCGGCGGAATAGGGATCGGCAGTCCACGGTGCACCACTTCCCCACGCGTATCGCGCGAGGCCTAGCCTCGAAGGATCCGCGAAGGGTGCGAGTTACCTGTGAATTGCTAGTTCATCTCAAGCGGAGCGGATTCTGCACGGGCTAATCAGCGGACGCCCGTGACATTAATCCCAGAGGTGATATCCCAATGAAGAAGATCACGGCCGCTGTTGAGCGCATGCTCAGCGCCGAGGCCGCGTGGTCCTGGAGGTGACCCTTGAGGTCATCCCACAGGACTACGCACACAACCGGTGGAAAGCCATCGGCTGCCGATCCCTATTCCGCCGATCTGCCATCGACTCTCGGCGAGTCATCGCCCGACAGGAGGATCAGCGCCCGTGATGCGTTCGCTGCCTCTTGCCGCGCGCGGCTATGTCGTCGCCGTCATCCTGCTCGGCATGGCCATCGTGCTGGCTGCCGCAAGCGAGGTCGATACCTGGATCACGGTGACGGTGCTCGCCGCACTCGTCGTTGGATCGGAAGCCCTGAGTACCACGCTGTCGCGCAGTGTCAGTCGCGGAAGTGATGTGGGAGTCTCGGTCACGACGCCGATCGTCATCGCCTCAGTACTGCTACTCGGTCCGTGGGGTGCCGCGCTCGTCGGAGCCGCCAGTGCCCTCGAGATCAGCCGACTTCCCTTACTCAAACGCGCGTTCAACGGTGCGCAGATGGCCATTGCTGCGTTCGCCGCCGGGTGGGTGTACATCGCGGTCGGCGGCGAATCGCCACTCACCAGCTTCTCGCCGCGCGGTGTGCTGCTTCCGATGTTGCTCGGAAACGCCGCCTTCGAAATGGTCAACGGACTGCTCGTGGTGGGCGTGATCAGCTTGGTTGAAAAGGTGTCTGCCGCGCGAGTCTGGACCGGCACCATGCGCACCTCAGCGCTTCCGTACTTCGTTTACTCCGTCTTCGGACTGTTGCTCGCGGTCGTATGGTCAAGCGGCGTCGGCCCGTTCGCTGCCGTGCTGGTGCTCGCGCCCCTCCTGGTGGCGCGGTGGGTGTTCGCCCTCTTCGCCGCTGAACAAGAGGCCTACGACAGCACCATCCGTTCACTCATTCAAGCCGTCGAAACAAAAGACTCGTACACCCGCGGTCACAGTGAACGTGTGGCTCGCGCCAGTGTGATGATCGGTCGACGCATTGGCATGCGCGAAGACCGCGTGCAGTCACTGCGCTACGCCGGAATCTTGCACGATGTGGGCAAGCTCGGTGTCCCCACACGCGTGCTGCAGAAGGCCGGCCGACTCGACGACGACGAGTTCGCCGCGATTCAGTTGCACCCCGTGCGAGGTCGCGAGATCACCCACGACCTCGACTTCCTCGGCGAGGCTGTCGAAGGCATCTACCACCACCACGAACGACTCGACGGTCGCGGCTATCCGCTCGGACTCGCCGGCGACGATATTCCCGAGTTCGCGCGAGTGATCGCAGTCGCCGATGCTTTCGACTCGATGACAACTACGCGTTCGTACCGCGGCGCTCGTGCGCTCGACGACGCTATTCTCGAACTCGATCGCTGCCGGGGCACGCAGTTCGACCCCGTCATGGTTGACGCGATGACGGCCGCACTGCAAGAAGAAGGCTGGACCCGTGAGGTCGGTCTTGAACCCATTGCCGACCCGTCGCCGTACTCCGTTCCGACCTACGGACGCGACGATGACGACCCCACCTCGGGTGCCGATCTCGCTGCTGCAGCATCGGAAGCACCGGCGCGTGCTGAAGAAGCGACCGTCGCCGACACGGCCGCCGAAGTCGACGAAGCCATGGCTGACCTATGGGGCTTGGAATACCGACTCTCACGCGAAGCCGGAACCGATGCCAGTGAGCCGTCGGCATGATGGGTCCCCGTCGTATTGACGACTCCACGTTGCGCGGCCAACTTCCGGTTGCTGTTCTCGCCGGACTAATCGTCGTGGCATCGGCCGCAATGCTTGCGGTTGAAGGAATTCAAGGCGCGCGTATCGCGGCTGCGTTCGCTGTGCTGATCGCCGTCGGTGAAGTTGTTCGCATCACCCTTCCCGGTGACCGCGAGGCTGCGCCTCTGGCGGCCGCCGGCGCGCTCGCGTACGCGCTGCTTCCAGGCTTCGATGGCGAGCCGATGACCTACGGCGTTCCGCAGGCCGTCGTCGTGGTGAGTGTCGGAACCGCGCTCGGTGCCATCCCCTATCTTGCTGCCGGCCGCTCGATGCGTATCGACGAATTCACGCGTCGGGTCATTGTCACGGCCGTTGTCGCCGCACTCTTCCGACCGTTGCTTGATCGTGAGTGGAACAGCGTGGCGGTGCTGGCGCTGACGATGTCGGCGATCGCTGTCGTCGGATTTACCGTCGACACGTTGCTGGCTGCGGTGATGCGTTCGGCGCGCGACCGTGCACCTTTCGCACGAACCCTCATCGACGAAGCGCGCGCGGTCATTGGTATCGGTTCGGCGATTACCGCCACCGGAGTGTTGATCGCTCTCGCCGGTGACGTCATGGCCTGGTGGGCGCTCGTGGTGTTTGCAATTCCACTGCTGCTGACCCAGTTCTCGTTCCGACGCTACGCATCGATTCGCGCAACGTACCTGCAGACCATTCGCTCGCTTGCTCGCGTGACGGAAGTCGGTGGGTACACCGAAACAGGTCACGCGCGACGCGTGGCGCATCTGTCGCTGATGATCGGCCGCGAGATGGGTCTTTCCGAGCGCGAACTCATGGACCTTGAATACGCCGCTCTGATGCACGACATCGGTCAGCTCTCGCTGCAAGAGCCCATTGCCGGCGGTGCCACCACGATGGTGTCGCCGCAAGAACAGCGGCGAATCGCGGGTATGGGTGCCGCGGTTATCCGGCAAACCGCGTCGTTGGCCCGCGTCGCCGACATTGTTGAGCATCAGGCCGACTGGGTACGCCCGATGGTTCCGACCGACGATGAGGTTCCACTCGGCTCGCGCATCATTTCCGTGTGCAACGCCTACGACGATCTGGTCGGAAGTGGCTTGGAATCTGACCGGCGCCTGCAGGCTCTTGAGCGGTTGCGCCTGTCGAGTTCGCAGGTTTATGACGCGCGGGTTGTTGATGTGCTGTCACGCATCGTCGGCCGCGATCTCGCCTACTCGATGTAGCGCCCTTCCCGCCGTGGTTGGATAGGGCGGGGCGTGTGCCCCATGAGGAGGTCCGGTGATCGAGGTCTGCAGCGAGTTAGTGGCGAACGTCGCGTCTGTGATGGTTGAGGTTGGTGCAACCGTGGCGAAGGGCGAAATGGTCGTGCTGCTGGAGTCGATGAAGATGGAAATCCCCATGCTGGCCGAGGCCGCCGGAACTGTTACTGAGATTCGCGTCGCTCCGGGCGATGTGGTGCAGGCAGACGATGTGCTCGTGATCATCTCGCCCACGGGCTGAGGGCTCAAGGTTTGTGGCCTATGTGCCGACAATTTTGGTGTGACCGATATGGCCGACGAGATGCTGCGCGAATTGCGCGTGTTTCAGGTGGATGACGCCCCCGAGCGGTCAATTTGTCCGCTGCTGCGCTCGGTAGTCGATCTCGGCGCCAGCGACCTGCACATCAAGGCCGGTTCACCGCCCCGCGTGCGCATCGACGGCCGCCTACGCACCCTCGATGCTCCTGCGCTGTCTGAGGCCGAAACTGCCGCCATGTGCCGCGAAGTGATTCGCCCCGACTTGGTCGATTCCTTCGAACGCACCCACGAAGCCGACTTCGCCTTCACCCTCGATGACGTGGGCCGATTCCGAGTCAACGCATTCGTTCAGCGCGGAGCCGTCGGCTTGGTGATGCGTCGAGTCGCCATCGGTGCCATTCCACTATCGGAATTGGGGCTGCCTGAGGTAGTCAGCAAACTCGCCCTCGAACCGCGCGGACTGGTGCTGGTGACCGGACCGACAGGTTCGGGGAAGACCACGACCCTGGCCGGCATGATCGACCACGTCAACGAACATCGCGACGTACACATCATGACCCTCGAAGACCCCATCGAAGTCATTCACAACGACAAGATGGGCATGGTTAACCAGCGCGAAGTACACGTCGACACCGGCGACTTCACCACGGCGATGCGCGCTGCGATGCGCCAAGACCCCGACGTCATTTTGATCGGCGAGATGCGCGACACCGAAACGGTGCGCGCGGCCATCTCTGCCGCCGAGACCGGCCACATGGTGTTCTCGACCTTGCACACGGTCGACGCGCAAGAAACCGTGGCGCGCGTCATTGACTTCTTCCCATTGCACGAACAGCAGCAAGTACGCACGGCGCTTGCCGGCGCGTTGCGCGGCGTTGTATGTCAGCGGCTGGTGCCGCGTGCCGATGGGCAAGGTCGGTGCGTCGCGATGGAAGTTGCCGTGAACACCGGACGTGTCGCCGAAGCAATCGTCGACCCGCATCTGACTAACACGATTCGTCACATCGTGTCCGAGGGTGACTTCTACGGAATGCAGACCTTCGACCAACACCTCACTGGCCTGTTCCGCGATGGGGTGATCACACTCGACGACGCCATGGAGGCCTCGACGAGTCCCCACGACCTCACCGTTGAACTGCGCCGGCTCGGCCTGCTCAAGTAATCGCGGCAGTCTCGCGTCTGGGCGCCTCGTGGCCCTACGCTGTGGCCATGCCTGTGATTGTGGGGATGTCCGGTGAAGTCACTCGTACTGTCACCGATAACGACACTGCGATAGCGCTCGAGAGTGGCACCGTTGAGGTGCTGGCTACTCCGCGCATCATCGCGTGGTGTGAGGCCGCCACGATGGCCGCGGTCGGGTCAGGAATTCGCGAGGTTGACGTGTGCGTGGGTACGCGCATTCAGATCGAGCACGTACAGCCCTCACCGGTCGGACAGCAGGTCACGGCGCGCGCGACAGTCACCGCGACCGACGGACGCATCATCACCTTCGAGATTGAAGCGGTGCGTCACGATTCCGATGGCGAGACGCTCATCGCGCATGGAGAAGTCGTGCGCGTCATCCTCAACCGCGAGCACTTCTTTGAGCGTGCTCAGGCAAGTGGCAAGGCGTAAGCGAACAATCTGACCTCAGGAATCGGTAGCCAGTCGCGTTCTGGAATGCGCTGGTAGCCGCGCGCGACGTATAGCCGATGTGCGGGTTCGTTCCAGGTGATGACGCAGCACACCAGTTGTTGGGCGCCTGCTTCGCGCGCATGTTCCTCAATGGTGTCGAGCAGTGCGGCGGCGACTCCCGTTCCCCAAGCGTCGGGTTCAACAGCGAGAAATCGGAATTCGCGTTCGTCGCCGAGACACAGTTCCGCGTGACTGGTTCCGGGCGCACACACGGTGCCGGTTCCGACGATCACCTCATCGCGCAGAGCGACGAGCAGTGGTCCTGGAATCGCGCGCGCTGCGGCGTCGAGCACGACCTCGAGGTAGCCGTTGTCGATGGCGTCATGTCCGCCTGCGCGATAGGCCCGCACCGCGAGTTCACCGGCGGCCTGCCATTCATCGGGTCGAGCTTCGCGTACGACGAGGGGTGTGTGCGTCACGCTCTGATCCTGCCGGGTGCTGGAAGCCGACTGTCAGGGGGGTAACCCTCGCGTATTCCTACTATTCGAGAATGGGTCCCGAGGGTCCGTCGGTAAAGCGCCCGGCAACACGGTCGAAATGCGGCCGCGCGGAACCTGCGCTGGTAGCGTTTCGGCCATCGTCCCTGGGGAAGGGGACGGTCGTCGGGTGAACGCCAAATCCCGCCCTCACCCGGGTGCCACACCCCCTCGGGCGGGAGCGGGGGACCCAACCTTCTGAGCGCCGATCTGGTGCCCTTGGGGTGAAGTTCTCCTTACGGAGGGCCGGGCCAAAGCGATGGCCCGAACCCGACAGCTCACCTCGTAGGCGTGCGGAGGTCCGACTGTGTCACGACGTTTCGCATTCGCTGCTGTGTCTGTTCTCGCACTCTCGGTCACGCTGATTCCAGCGACTGTCGCCACTGCTGCACCGGCGCCCATGGGCGTCGTCGTGCGCGCGTCGGTGCCGAACTTCCCAGGCATTCTCAAGGCGGGCTCGCACGGTGCTGCTGTCACGGCCGTGCAGAAGGGTCTGCTCGCCCACGGATACAAGATTTCGGGCCTCACGCTCGCTAGCAGCCGTACCAAGTTCGGCGTGCTGGGCGCGGCCACGATGGCCACCATCATGCGCTACAAGAAGGCCCACAACCTCGGGCCGAGCTTCGCCGTCGGTCCCAAGACGTATGCGTCGATCACTGGTTGGAAGGCCAACACTGGCGGTTCCAGCGGTGGCGGAACGAGTGGCGGATCGACTGGCGGAACGACTGCGCGCTGCGGCTCGTACACCGGGCATACCTGCAAGAAGACGGCCACCGGCGGACGCTTCTGCCCCACGATCGGCGCCTACATTGGTGATGGTTTCGGCGCCAACCGCGGCAGCCACTCACATCAGGGTGTCGACCTAATGAGCGTCAAGGGTCGGCCGATCTACGCCGTCGAAGGCGGGGTGGTCGCTGGCGCGAAGATGCAGAGCAACGGTGCGCTTGCCATCACCATTAAGGGCCAGAGTGGCAATGTCTGGTACTACGGACACCAGTCGGTGAACCTCGTCAGCGATGGAGACACGGTCAAGGCCGGCCAACTCATCGGTCGCGTGGGTGACACGGGTGCTCCAGGCGCCTTCCACCTGCACTTCGAATACCGGCCAGGTAGTCCCGGTGACGCGTGGTTCCACTCTGTGGCAGTCGACCCGGTGCCGCTGATCAAGAAGCTCTGCTTCTAGCTGCCGCCTCTTTTTCCGCGAGTCCATCAGTTACGCGGGTTATCCGGCCGGTTTATGCCGCGTAAGTGATGAACTCGCGGAACGTTGGGTAGGGGCTGTGGATGAATTCCGCGGTGCCGCGGCGAATTCGGGCACCCTTGCGGCATGGCTCGACACGCATCTGCTGATCCGCCGGGACTGCCGGCCGTTGTGACGGCAGCACAAGCTCAGGCTGCGGGAATCAGCCGCGACATGGTTGCGGCTCGCGTGGCCGCGGGGCGCTGGGAGCGGCTACACCGAGGAGTGTTCCTTCGTCTCGAGGCAACGCTGACGACGCCACGCGATGGCGAACAGCGCGACCTCATGCACGTGTACTCTGCCCTCGGAGCCGCCGCCGCACGACCCGGCTCGGTCGTCTCGCACGCGTCAGCGGCGCTGGCACTGAGACTGCCGTTGGTGTCAGGAACTCCGGCGGTTCCCCATCTCACTGCGCCGCCCACGGCCCCGAGCGGCCCGCGCGCGCGAGTGATCGCCCATCGCCGCGGAATTCGTGAAGGCGACGCCAGCGTGGTCGACGTGCACGACATCTGGCGCGACCCTGCGAGGGGAGAGCCACTCCGTTCCGGTCAGGCGCCCGCGCCCGCGCTCGGACTCGTGACGTCGCCTTCGCGCACGGTGCTCGATGTGGCGCGCACTGCGAGCCTGGCCGACGCCCTGTCGGTTGGTGATCGGGCGATTCGCTCGGGACTCGTCACGCCGGGACAACTCGCCGACGACCTCATCCTCCTCGACGATCGTCCGGGCACCCGGCGTGCGGCCTTGGCCTTGGCCCATCTTGACGGCGGACGCGAAAGCTCGCTGGAATCGTTCTCGTTCGCGTACTTCCTTGAGTGTGACCTGCCCTTGCCGGAAGTTCAGGTGGTGATTGAGCTTGCCACGGGTCAGATCGCGCGCGTTGACTTCCTCTGGCGGGAGTTTGGCGTGATCGGCGAGGCCGATGGGGCGATGAAATACGGCGGGCAGCATGATTTGCTGATGCAGGGCCAGCGGGAAGCTCTGCTACGCGACCTCGGCTACGTGATCGTGCGCTGGACGTGGGCTGACATCGCGTCGGGCCGCCTGTTCCACCGGCTGCTCGCTGTTCTCGGAATGGCCCACGCGGCCTGACCACTCTCTACCCCGTCCGCGAGTTCATCAGTTACGCGGGTTATCCGGCCGGTTTAGGCCGCGTAAGTGATGGACTCGCGCGAAGAACTGGGGCTAGATGCCCATGGTCGTGCGGGGGTACATCGCTTCGGGGTCGGTCGCAATATCGAGGAGGTACGGAATTCCTGACGCCATCGCTCGATCAATTGCCGCACCGATGTCGCCCGGCTTGGTCACCCGCTCGCCACCGCCACCGAGTGCGATCACAACCTCGTCGTAACGCACGGCGGGATTGAGATCGGCGATCACGTCATACCCGTGCAGCAATCGCATCGGGTGCTTCTCCAGCCCCCACGCACTGTTGTTACCCATCACCATCACCACGGGCATCTTGTGCCGCACCAGCGAGTCGACGTCCATCAAACTGAATCCGGCAGCTCCGTCGCCGAGCAGCAACACCACCGGCGAACTCGGATGCGCCAGACTTGCAGCCATCGCGTACCCGACACCTGATCCGAGGCACCCGTACGGTCCGGGATCAAGCCAGCGGCCCGGTAGTGCGGGTTCAACGAAACGTCCCGCGAATGACACGAAGTCACCGCCATCGCCAATCACCACGGCGTCGTCGGTGAGACGCGGTAGTAGTTCGCCGTAGATGCGCGCAGGGTGAATGGGGTCGGAATCGTTGCGCAGCAACACTGCATCCTCGGCACGCGCCGCCGCATCGATCGCGCGCAAGCGCTCGGTCCAGCCAGTCAGATCCGGGCGTCGCACCAAGCCCGTCCACGCATCGATGAGTTCCTCGAACGTAATCGGAAGGTCGCCCACCACGCTGACCGCAACAGCCTTCGCATGCAGCGCCACCTGGTCGAGCGAGTCAACCAACTGCACGACCGGCACCGGATTGTCGGCCGCTCCGAATACGCCGTAGCCCAGTCGGAAGTCGAGTGGCGCGCCCGCAACGATTACGAGGTCGGCCTCGCGGAAGGCCGTCGACCGTGCGCGTGTGACCAGCAGCGGATGTCCGTTCGGAAGGATGCCGCGGCCCAAGCCGTTGGTAATCACCGGAATACCAAGTTCCTCAGCGAAACGTCGCGCCGGAACTTCTGCACCATCGGCCCACACATCGGTGCTCAGCAGCAGCACCGGATGCGACGCACCAGCCAGTAGCGCGGCCACTTCATCAACGAGATCAGGATCCGGAAGGTGCACCTCGCGCGCCGCGGCAACCGGTGTCGCCGCATCAATAGGCCGGTACAACACGTCCATCGGAATGTCGAGGAACACCGGTCCGCGATGTGCGGCATCAGCGCGGGCGAACGCTTCGGAAACCGACGATCCGATCAACGCCGCGTCGTGTACGGTGCCCGCGTATTTCGTCACCGGCGCCAGCAGCGGCGGCTGGTCGAGTTCTTGCAATGCGCCCGTGCCCGCTCGGAAGTCAGGTGCGCGCCCACCAATGACCACCAGCGGCGCCCCGTTGAATTTCGCCGATGTAATGGGCGACACGACGTTGGTGACACCCGGCCCGGCGGTAACGACGGCCAATCCCGGAACGCGCGTGAGTCGGCCGGTGGCTTCAGCGGCGAATGCGGCCGTTGCTTCGTGGCGCACATCGATCAAGCGCGGGTTCGACGCCCTCACAGCCGCCGGCCCACCCTCAGCGGCCACTGCCTCGCTACCGCCCACCGCGGCGTCGTAGAGCGGAAACACGTGGGCTCCCGACAGCGTGAACATTGCGCTCACACCATGGGCTCGGGCGGCGGCGACGGCGTGTACTCCACCGTGGCCCGTGGTCATCGAAATCTCGTCGGAATCGCTCACGGCTCGACGTTACCGTGACATGCCGGGGTCTCGGGGTAGTGTGACCGACATGATGGACATGAACCGCACTTTCATGGCGGCAGTCGCACTTATTTTGATCGTCTTCATGCTGCTGCTTGTCATCCTGCAGGTGTTGTAGGCGCCAGCGATGACGAGCCTGACGGTGTTGGCACGCGACCGCACGGAACTCTCCGACGACGACGCTGCTCATTTGCAAGCGGTCGTTGCCGAATGGTCGCTCCTCGCTGACTTGGGCTTCTCCGATCTAGTGTTGTGGGTGCCCACGTGGAACGACGGCGGCGTCATCGCCGCGGCACAGGTTCGTCCCACCACCGGCGCCACCTCAGTGCCCGACGACGTGGTCGGACAGTTCGCGCCGCGCGGTGAGTGGGTATGCGTCGATCGCGCCATCGCCTCGCGTGTTCCGGTGCTCTCGCGCGACGCAAACCTTCCGCTTGTACCGCAAGACGTCGAAGCCGTGCCCGTCGTGCGCGAAGGCCGCGTCATCGCAGTCATCGCCCGGCACGCGTCGATGTTGCGCCGACGCCTGGCTACTGGTGACACCGGCGCACTCGCACTCGGTGAACTCGAGCAGGTCTACCTACGTTCGTTCGACGACTTTGCGCGCATGCTCGCCGGCGGCGAATTTCCTTATGCCGAGTCACTGTCGGTCGGAACTGCCACACCGCGCGTCGGTGATGGCTTGCTGCGACTCGACACTCACGGGATCGTTGAGTTCGCGAGTCCAAACGCGGTCTCGGCATTTCATCGCCTCGGTCTTGGCGCCCAACTCATCGGATCGAAACTCTCGGGCACTGTGGGTCGCCTGCGCCATCGCGCGGGTTCCATCGACGAATCCCTCGCGATCGTCGCCGGCGGGGGAGTGTCAGGTGAAGCGGAAGTCGACAGCGGCATCGGTGTGATGACATTGCGCGGCTTGCCTCTGCGGTCTTCGGGAACTCCCGTCGGTTCGCTCGTTCTCGTGCGTGATGTCACCGACCTGCGTCGTCGCGACCGCGCGCTGCTCACCAAAGACGCCACCATTCGAGAGATTCACCACCGGGTGAAGAACAACCTGCAAACCGTGGCGTCGTTGCTGCGCATGCAGGCGCGACGCATTCCCGAAGGTGAAGCGCGCCTCGCACTCGACGAAGCCGTGCGCCGCGTCGGCGCGATCGCCGTTGTGCACGAAGTGCTCGCGCTGGCTCCCGGGCAAACGGTTGACTTCGACGATGTGATGCAACGTGTTGTGGCACTAGCCGCCGACACCGCCAGCGCACACGGCGGTCAGGTCGTGCGCGAAGGCTCGGTCGGAATGTGGCCCGCCGAACGCGCCACACCGTTGGCGATGGCCCTCACCGAATTGCTCATGAACGCTGTCGAACACGGACTCGCTTCCGAGGGCGGCACCATCACGGTCACGGCACGACGCACCGACGATGAGGTCACGCTCGTGGTGGCCGATGAAGGCCCAGGGTTTTCAGCCACCGCCGACGTCTCGAATGGCCTCGGCCTTCAGATTGTGCGCACATTGATTGAGGAAGACCTGCGCGGAAGTCTCGACCTCGGACCAGTAGGAGGTCCCGGAGCTCGGGTGACGATTGGCGTACCGGTCGATTAGACCAGGCGAGCAGCAGCGTTGGCACGCTGACGGCGACGCTTGAGGGCACGGCGCTCATCTTCACTGAGGCCACCCCACACGCCGGCATCTTGACCGGATTCGAGGGCCCAGGTGAGGCAGTCTTCGACGACCTCGCAATGGCGGCACACCTGCTTGGCCTCCTCGATCTGCAGCAGTGCGGGCCCGGTGTTCCCAATTGGGAAAAACAACTCCGGATCCTCGTCACGGCAGGCAGCGCGATGGCGCCAATCCACGGTGTCCTCCTTGTCTGCGTCGGCGGTTGCCGACAGGGATCGAACGGGTCGATCCGGTGTTCGTCGCTCGTGAAGGGATTCACGTGCAACATCGTGCGGTGCCCGGCCACAACTGGTCGGACGGGAAAATCGGCATGCCCATCAGTACTGTTTTCAGGCTGAGTCACAAGCGTCACACACTGCAACCGCTGAGACAAGCCTTAATGCCCCCCTGACGGGACTTAAGTACATGTTGACTAGATCACAATATAGCCTAGCGTAGCCGACTTTCCGTACAAATGGCTAATCAACCAGATTTCGACTACTCAGAGTAATATGCAAATTCCCGCAAGTGGTTGATCAGACAATTACTCTCAGGGCCCGCGGCATCGACCGCATCGATGCCGCGACCACGTCGCCGAGGCCCTCACCATCGACCTGCAGTGCCACGGGTCGGATGCTCTCGAAGTTCAATTCGGCCGCATCGTGCACTGCGAGCAGGCCCCGCTTGGTGCTACCAGCCTTGGATCCAGTCACCATCCGTCGGAAGTACCGCAGCGTGGGCAAGATCGACAGCGTGCGCGGTGCCCAGAGATCAAGGCCAGTGTCGAATGATGCCCGCGGGCTCGGGTTGATGGGCAGCGAGCCCAGAAACGTCCAGGGTGCAGTGTTCTGCACGATGGCCAAAAACACGTGGTCGATCGGTGGAACACCGGGTCGCACGACGGTCAGCGCCGGGCTGCGGCGGTCGGTGTGCAGCAGCACCTGCTCGAGCGCCGTGCGCGCATACCGCGTCGAGGTGGCGGTGGTGCCTTTCTCGCGCAGACGTTCCATCGCGTGAATCACTTCGGCGTCAACACCGAGGCCTGCGTTGAACAGGAACCAGCGGCCGAAGGTGCTGCCGTCAGCGCGCGTGGCCTCGAGATTGCCCAGGCCGATCGTGCGAATGTGCTTCTCGCGCATGCCTTCGAGCACCATTCCGGTGGCTTCCACAGGGTCGGGAGGGAATCCGATGGCGCGGGCAAACACATTGGCGCTACCGGCGGGCACGGCAGTGAGTACAGGAACCTCGGGGCCGGGGCCGCCTTCGAGCATGCCGTTCGCGAGCTCGTTGACTGTGCCGTCTCCGCCAAGCGCCACCACAATGTCAGCGCGTTCGTGTCGTGCGCGTCGACCGATCTCTTCAGCGTGGCCGCGGTGGTCGGTCTCGATTACTTCGATGTCGTGCTCGGCGGCGAGTGCATGCACGAGCACGTCCCGAGTTCGGGGAGACGTTGCGGTGGCATTGGGGTTCACCACCAAGTATCCGCGCATCGCAACAGGGTAGGCCCGGCCACGTGGCCGTTGCGCAGCGGACTATCGTCGCCCGCGTGAACGATGTGCAGATCGACGACGCCGAAGGTGTGGCGCCTGAGCCCGGTCGACGCACGGGTGCATTGACGTTTGCTGTGATCGTCGGTGCTCTGGAAGCGTTGCTGCTCATCGGATATGCGCTGTCGATCCTGGTCTTCGAAGTGTTCGGTGGAACGACGCAGGGTATCTCGGGCTCGACTGATTTGGCGCCCCTCGCCTTGGTCGTGCTCATCGTCGTGCTCGGCTTGCTCGCCGCATTAGTGACCTGGTCGGCATGGAATCGCAAGGCAGCCGCCCGCACTCCGTTTTTCCTGATGCAGGCATTTGTGGTGGTGGGCGCCTGGACGTTGGCGACCGGTGATGTGGGCTGGGCCAAAGTGCTCGGCATTGCCGTAATCGTGCTCGCCGTGGCTGCTGCCTTCGTGATGGTGTCCGAACGCGGATCGGGCCAACTTTCACAGTAGGAAAATCACCCCGAGTGAATGCAAGCCGTCAGCACGTAACCTCATTTGCCACACCGGCTCTCGTGAGTCACATCAGTCACACTTTCGGTCCCCGATAGAGCGAATCGCGTTGTCTCACCCCAGTGCTCGCCCCTACGCTCAGACCACGCAACCGGTGCGAGGCCGCTTACGCCGTGTGGGTGAAGGGGGCAGTCAGGTGCTCTTGGAAGACAATGACGCCGCCGCAGAGGCTCGATTCGACTCGCCCTCGTCCGAAGAACTTGAAGTTATTGGCCTGCTGCGTTCACTTGAGCGGCCTCGCATGCCTGAGAGCCTCATTGACCTGCGTCGCCTTGAAGCGGTCATCGACCTGCGCGCCGGCCTGCACGTCGAATAGCGCTCAACTCTCCAACTTCGTGCGCATCTGATCGAGTGAACGCGCCAGCAATCGCGACACATGCATCTGCGAGATTCCCAACTCGGTGGCGATCTCTGATTGCGTTTTGTTTTCGAAGAAGCGCATCACCACAATGCGACGTTCGCGTGCGGGTAATGAGTTGAGTAGCGGCATCACGGTCTCGCGCACTTCAACGTATTCGAGTGACGCATCCTCTTCGCCGATGGTGTTGCCGATCGACATTGACTCGTCGTCGTCTCCGCCATCAAGTGACAACGTCGCGTACGCCTGCGACGACTCAAGAGTGTCGAGCACATCGTCTTCGCTGAGCTGCGTGTGTTCGGCGATCTCGCGCACAGTCGGCGATCGGCCAATGGTGCCGGTGAGTTCTTCAGTGGCGCGGTTGACCTGCATGCGCATTTCTTGCAAGCGTCGCGGAACCCGCACCGCCCACAAGCGATCGCGGAAGTGTCGCTTGATCTCACCGATGATCGTCGGCGTTGCGAACGTGCTGAATTCAACTCCGCGATCAGGATCGAATCGGTCGACAGCTTTGATGAGTCCTTCGTTGCCGACCTGGATGATGTCGTCGAGTGGTTCGCCGCGATCACGGAAGCGCTGGCTCATCGCCACGACGAGCGCCAAGTGCGAGGTGACGATGCGTTCACGCAACGCCGCGCGGCGCGGATCGTCAAGGGGCATCGCTGCGAACTCGCGCAGCATCGCCCGTTCACCCTCGCGCTTAGCAAGCAGCGCGTCGTCAGCAGAACTCACGCCAGGTCCGTTCCGCTCGTTGCCGTGAGCACGAGGTGCACTTCGCCGTCGCTGTCGAGCACGGTGAGGTTGTCGACCAATGCGTTGAGGACAATCCACGCGAATGACTCAGGGCCGGGCAGAGTTGAACTGGAACCGCGGCGGCGCAACGTGACGCGCAGGGTTCCGGTGGCAGGCGAGACGACGATGGCCGTGAGGGCCGCCGTGTCTTCGCTGCTGAGGTCGAGCAGCAGCGCGCACGCTTCATTGGTGGCCAGCCTGAGGTCTTCGAGGCGGTCAAGCGTGAAGTCGTGGCGTGAGGCCAGGGATGCCACCGACGTGCGCACCACCGACACCGACGCAGCATCGGGTGGCACGCGTAATTCGATCAACGGAGTGCTCATGGTGCGACGTTACCGCGAGAGGCGTCAGAGGCAGTGCACCGTGGCTGTGGTG
>Ga0194055_10001991_pt1 | contig 16385 bp, 13 predicted proteins | sample SepL449m_MetaG_FD_155482 | JGI IMG/M metagenome (GOLD analysis project Ga0194055, IMG submission 155482) | Anoxic zone freshwater microbial communities from boreal shield lake in IISD Experimental Lakes Area, Ontario, Canada - Sep2016-L442-9m | ecosystem: Environmental > Aquatic > Freshwater >... | reverse complement strand
CTTCTAGCCAGCCTCTCTGACCATGGGCACGGCTGGTTTCGAACCAGCGACCTCTCGCGTGTGAAGCGAGCGCTCTCCCGCTGAGCTACGCGCCCGGGAATGGTGAAATCTTACCGTGGTTTTGGCGCCTGCAGTGAGCTGATTCAGCTGTCGTCGACGACTCTGTGGCGCAACCGTCCGCTGATCTGCCTACGGTTTCAGCCATGCCCACTCAGCCTCCGTCGGAAGACCCAACTCAGCAGTACAACCCGCAGCAGGGTGGCCAGCCGCCTGAAGGTGGCGGCAGCAACCCGTGGCCTTGGGTTCTTGGCGCCGTTGCGATCATCGTTGCCGGCGTGATCGCCGCGATTTTGATTACCGGCGGGAACGATTCGTCGAGCTCAACCGATGCTTCGGTCACGACTCCGGTGACGACGCTGACTACCAAGACGGCGACCTCGACCCCGACGACGACGGTCGCTCCTACGACGACAACGACAACTACGACCGCCCCGATCAACATCACGCGAACCTGCACCGTCAACAATATTTCAGGCGTTGTCGGGAGCAGCACAGTCGCGAACGTCAACGCGACCGACGTGCCTAGCTCGCAGACCGCGCTGGCAAGCTGTGATGCGGCGAGCGCGCTGGTCAAGGGAGTCGCCCGCACGCAGGCCGAGCAGCCGGTGACCGTTCAAGGTTCGTCGTGTACGCCATCGGTGAGCGGAAGCACAGCAAAATGGACCTGCGTCGAACACGGCGCCGATTCAGCGCTTACGATCACTACCAAGTTCCCGCTCACTTACACCAACTAAAGGAACCACCTAATGGCCACGCAGCCCCCGCAGGATCCAAACCAGCCCGTTTACCAGCAGGGTCCAGGCGGGCAGCCGCCGCATAAGAGCAACCCTTGGCCGTGGGTGATGGGAGCCGTTGCGATCATCGTCGCGGGAGTCATTGCCGCGCTGGTTATTACCGGCGGCAATAGCGACAGCAACACGGTTTCGACGACGCAGTCGATCCCAACGATTACGAACACGACTGTCACGACGACGACGGCGCCGCCGACGACGATCACGACAACTACGACGCCGACAGTAACGACGCCGTAAAGCTCAGCCGCTGGGCGTAGCGCAGCGCTTGTAGACCAGCCAAGAACGGTTGCCGCCAGCGAGCGTGAGCGCTCGCGGCGGCCCGATCACGCGGCGATTCAGATCGCGCGGGTCAAGGATGTAGTCGCTGGCAACCTGTGGTGTGGCAGCGGCGATGAACTGGCCGGTCGGAACGAGCTGTTCGTCAGCGCTGAAAATCACCTGAGGAGGGAGGTTCAGCCAGAGTGAAAGAACCGGTACCGGCCTGTGGTTGGGCACCGTGATTGGCGTGCAAGTGGTCGTGATCACCCCTGGCGGCTGCTTGATCAGGGCCTGAAGATCATTCTGAATCTGTTCCTGGCGGCTGAGCGCGTAACGAAGGTTTGAGATTCGATCCACCTGCGCCGGCGTGAACACCAGCAGCAGCAGAATCGTGAAGAGGGCAAATATCGCCCACGGCTGGCGGTGCTTGTCACCACTCGCTAGTTCGCGCCAGCCAAAGACGCCTGCGCCGCAGAAGATGGCTCCAATCACAGCCGGGAGGAGGAGGTAGCGACCGTTGATCGGCAGACCGGCGATAGCCAGCACGCTGAAGGCGCCAAGGGCGACCAGGGCGACCACAATTGGAGTGCGAACACGATCGCGAAGCAGCCAGATCGCAAAGCCCAGGCCGCCGACGGCGCCGAAGAGCACCGGCTCGCGGAGGATCTCGCCGAGCCGCCACGGCGCCGTCGTGACGAGCCCGCTGAGGCCTGTCTCACGGCCGAGCGCGCGGCCGTTAGCGTGCGTGCCAGTTAGAGAATGGAGCGCGTCACCCGCTAGAACCAAGTCACCGAGCAACCAGATAACCGGGCCAGCAGCTGCCAGCGCCAGCCAGCCCGCTACCTGCCGTGTCCGGTGTTCACCGCTGAACCAGAGGTAGACGATGTAGGCGCCGGAGAAGGCCCAAGCCTCAGGGCGGATCAGCCCCGCGACGGCGAGCAGTGCAAGCACAGGTGTTGAAGCACGGCGCCTTCGGCTTTCAACTAGGACGGCGGCGAGGACTAGCGCCACATAGGGGATGTCAACGTAGGCGCGGGCGCCGAAATCGAGCAGCGGCCTGCGCGTAAGCATGATCAGCGCTGCTAGCGCCCCTGCCCAGCGGCCAAACCAGAGCGCGCCGAGCGCGTAGGTCAGCCAGAGCATCGCGCCGAGCGTGAGGAAGGCGAGCACGACGACGATGTCGGTCGCGGCAACCCCATGCACTCCAGTCACGACCGTTTTACTGAACGGTGAGAGCAGCAGGCCGAGAAGAATCCCGAACGGGTGCAGCGTTGGCGTGAACGGCGCGCTGAGGAAGAGCGAGCGCCCTTCGCTCAGCTCGCGGCCCCAAGCGAGCGAGTAGAGCGTGTCGTAGTTGACGAGGCCGCGACCCGCAATCAGCCAAGCTACCGCTGCGAGCACGACGATCGCAGCCAGTACCTGAAGCTTCTTGTGGGCGCCGCTCATCAGCCTAAGCCTGTGGCAGCGCGGCGAGCGCCTGCAGCAGCTCGCGCGCGCAGCGCTCGCTGAGGTCGAAGTGATCGAAGACGAACGATTCGTTCGGGGCGTGAATCTCATCGTCGGCGAGTCCGAAGCCGCTGACGATCACCGGAATGCCGGCGGCGGCGAAGTCGGCGACTACTGGGATTGAGCCGCCGCTGCGGATTAGCGCCGTCTTCATTCCGCTGGCGCGGTCGATCGCTTCGCGCGCGATCTGAATCGCTGGCAGATCGGTGGCGAAGAGCGATGGCGTTGCGGTGTGCGATTCGAGCTCAAGCTCGACGCCGCGCGGCACTTCGCCGCGCAGTAGCCGCTCGAGCTCCGCTTGCATCGCCGCTGCGTCCTGCCCCGGAGCCAGGCGCAGCGTTACATAGGCGCGCGCCTGCGCCGGCACCACAGTTCGCGCCGCGCCGCCCTCGATCCAGTTGACTTCGAACGACGGTTCAGCGCCGTTGCGGCGGCGAAAATCAGCGCCAGAGTCGCTCGTCAGCGGCGTCGCTCCAACTTCGTCGAGGATCTCTTGGCCGGGGCGCAGCTGCTGCCAGGACTCAAGCTCAGCGGCCGAAGGGGCCTCGGCGCCGGCGCGCAGCTGATCCCGAAGGTTGCCTTCAGCATCTGGCAATAGGGGAGTGAGGATCTGCTGGAGCACATGCAGCGCGTTCTGAACGCTGCCACCGTAAAGGCCGGAGTGAAGATCACGCGGCTGCGCCGTGACCGTAAGCATCGTGCTGACGCAGCCGCGCAGGCCGACCGTGATTGCCGGCGTATTCGCGTCTTCCATCGCGCTGTCGAAGACGATCGCGCAGTCGGCGCCGCGCTCGTCGGCCTTAACCCAGGCGGCGACCGATTCCCCGCCTGCCTCCTCCTCGCCTTCGATCACGACGCGCACGTTGACCGCCAGCTCGCCGCTTTCGAAGAGCTCGCAGGCCGCAACCAGCAGCGGGTAGAAGTTGCCTTTGTCATCGGCGGCGCCGCGCGCGTAGAGCCTGCCGCCCCGAACCTCCGGCTCAAATGGCGGGCTCTGCCAAGCATCCAATGGGCCTGGGCTCTGGACGTCGTAGTGGCCGTAGATGATCACCGTCGGCGCGCCTTCTTGGCGCGCGCGTAGTTCGCCGATCACGAGAGGGTTGCCGCCATCGATCGTGATCAGTTCCGCCTCGCCGCCGGCGCGGCGCACGATCGCGGCTGCGAACTCGGCGGCCGCGAGAAGATCCTTCGCTTCGCCGCCGCCGGTTGAGATCGACGGAATGCGCAGCCAGTCGTAGAGCTCCTCGAGCCGACCCGGTTCCATCGCCTCAGCCTACTTGGGAGACGAGCGCAAACTGGGCTGATCGCTTGCGCCAGCGGCCTCAGAACGGCCGCCGCTGCGTCTAGACTCAGGCTCCGTGTCTGCCGCTCCTTCGCTATACCGCCGCCACCGCCCACGCAACTTCGCTGACGTTGTTGGCCAAGAGCACGTCGTGCGTACGCTGACCAACGCCGTCACCGGGGACAACGTCCACCACGCCTACCTTTTCGTTGGTTCGCGCGGCACCGGCAAGACCTCGATGGCGAAGATTCTCGCCGCCTGCCTCAACTGCGAGCAGGGCCCAACAGCAGAGCCATGCGGCGTCTGTGACTCCTGCCTCGCGATCCAGCAGGCCGGTTCGATGGACGTAATCGAGATGGACGGCGCCTCACACAACTCGGTTGACGACATCCGCGAGCTGCGCGAAAGCGTTGCTTACGCTCCGGTCAGCGGCCGCTCGAAGGTTTACATCATCGACGAGGCGCAGATGCTGACGCCGCAGGCTTGGAACGCATTCCTCAAGACGCTCGAGGAGCCACCACCGAACACGATCTTTGTGCTCGCCACGACCGAGCCACAGAAGATCCTCGACACCGTCGTTGACCGTTGCCACCGCTTCGACTTTGGCCGCCCGACCGTCGAGCAGCTGACCGTTGTACTGGCGCGCGTAGCGCAGAGCGAATCGATCGAGATCAGCCCCGACGCGCTCGCCTTGATCGCGCGCCACGCCACAGGCTCATTCCGCGACGCGCTCGGCACGCTTGAGCAGCTCGTCACCTACACCGGCAGTTCGATCTCAGTCGAAGACGTGCTCGCCGTGCTCGGCGTCGCCGATGACGACCTGCTGTTCGGTGCACTTGACGCGATTGCCGCCCACGATGCGCGCGCCTCGCTGGAGATCGCCGCACGGCTGGCGCAGACCGGCCGTGACCTGCAGATTGCCGCGCGCGACCTTGAAGTGCACGCGCGCGAGCTGCTCGTAGTTGGCACGCTCGGCGCCGTCCCCAGCGAGCTGCGCGTTACACCGGACCGTGACGCGCGCTTGGCGGAGCAGGCCGAGCGCGTCGATGAAGCCGACGCCGTGCGCCTGCTTGACCTGCTTGGCGTGGCGATGCGCGCGATCCGCGATGGCGCCGACCCGCGCACGCAACTTGAACTGTCGCTGGTGAAGGCGGCGACGCCCGAGGTTGATGCCTCAAGCAAGGCGCTGCTGGCGCGGATCGGCCGCCTTGAAGCCGCGCTCGGTGGCGCGCCCGCGCCTGCCGGTGCGCCGGAAGCCGCCGCTGCGGCGCCCGCCACGCCCGCGCCCGTCGCTGCGCCGGAGCCGCCCGCCGCGCCGGAGCCGCCCGCCGCGCCGCCGCCAGATCCGCCCGCCGCCGCGACTCTGGCTGGAAGCGCCGCCGCCGCGGCTGCACCAGAGCCGCAGACCGAAGAGGTAGCGGCGCCGCAACCGTCGGCCGCCGCCGTACAGGTAACGATCGAACAGGTCGCCGAGATCTGGCCCGCCGTGCTGGAGACGATCAATCCCGATCAACCGATGGTCTGCGCAGCGCTCGCGCGCGCTCAGCCGCTCGAGATGCGGGCCGGGATTCTTGTAGTCGCCTTCCCCGAAGACGATTCATTCAACCGCCGGATGGTCGCCGACAACGCAGACGCGCGAACCGTCGTCGGTTTGGCGCTTGAATCGCTGCTCGGCGTGCGCGTGCGGATCGAGTACGAGCTGCGCGACCTTGGCACGGCGCCAGAGGCACAGGCCCTCGCAGGCGATGAGCTCGTCGATAAGTTGCTTGAAACGTTTGACGCCGAAGAGATCGTTGCCGCCCCAGCTGCGGTGAGCGAAGCGCCTGACGACGTGGACGGTGACGAGCAGCCGGACTTCGCCGATGACGGCGATCCCGGCCCCGACGGGCCATAAGCCGTGTTTGCCCCTCCAGTACAGAGGCTGATCACCGAACTCTCGAAGCTGCCGGGAATCGGTTCGCGCACCGCGCAGCGGCTCGCCTTCCACATTCTGCGGCTTGAGAAGGAAGACGCGCTGGCGCTGGCCGACGCAATCCGCGAGGTGAAAGAGAAGATTGGCTTCTGTGAGGTCTGCTGCAACCTCTCCGAGGGGCCGCGCTGCGTGATCTGCCAGGACGCGCGCCGCGACCAGACTGTGATCTGCGTCGTCGAGGAGCCAGGCGACGTGATTCCGGTCGAACGTACGCACGAGTTTCGTGGCACTTACCACGTGCTCGGCGGCGCGCTCTCGCCGATCGACGGAATAGACGCCGGCGATCTGAAGATCGCTGAGCTCTACGCGCGGATCGAATCGGCAGACCCAAAGATCGTTGAGATCGTACTTGCGACCAACCCAACGACGACCGGTGAGGCGACGGCGCTGCAGATCGCCCGCGGCGTTCACGAGCGCGCGCCTGACGTCGCCGTTACGCGCCTAGCCTCCGGCCTGCCGGTCGGCGCCGACCTTGAGTACGCCGACGAAGTGACGCTCGGCCGCGCGATGATGGGCCGCCGCGCAGTCTGAGCGGTCGCCGCCGACCGCACGCAGACCGCTAACGCTCGTATCCTTGGCCGCTATGGCTGACGCAACGATCGTTATGAAGTTCGGAGGTAGCTCAGTGGCCGACGCTGAGCGGCTTCGTCGTGCCGCTGAACGGATCGTCGCGCGGCGCGAAGAAGGCCATCGCGTCGTCGCCGTTCTTAGCGCCCGCGGTAAGGAGACCGATCGCCTAATCGAGGCCGCATACGAGGTTTCCGACAACCCTGACCCGCGCGAGATGGACATGCTGCTCTCAACCGGAGAGCGAGTCTCATGCGCGCTCTGCGCGATGGCGATCAATGACCTTGGCCACCACGCGATCTCTTTGACCGGCTCGCAGGCTGGAATCGTTACCGACACAACGCACACCAAGGCGCGGATCCTCGACGTTCGCGCCGACCGAATCAGCGAGGCGCTAGACAACGACGACATCGTGCTCGTCGCAGGCTTCCAAGGCGTCTCAACGACGAAGGATGTGACGACGCTTGGCCGCGGCGGCTCCGACACGACTGCCGTTGCGCTGGCTGCTGCGCTCGGCGCCGAAGAGTGCGAGATCTACACCGATGTTGCCGGCGTCTTCAGCGCCGACCCACGGATCGTGCCCGATGCGCGCAAACTGTCGGTCGTCTCCTCCGAGGAGATGCTTGAAATGTCATCGTCAGGAGCGGGTGTACTTCAACTACGTAGCGTTGAGTACGCCCGCAACCATGGCGTCCGTATCCACTGCAGGTCGAGCTTCGAGGACGGTCCCGGTACCGTGGTCCTCGCGGAGAATCAGACAATGGAACATCCACTCATCACAGCAGTAACTCATTCAACCGACGAGGCTCGCGTCACGGTGATCGGCGTGCCCGACACGCCCGGCGCCGCCGGCCAGATCGCGACTGCGCTGGCAGAGGCGCACGTCAACGTCGACATGATCATTCAGAACGAGCCAGTATCGAAGGACACGCGCGCCGACATGTCGTTCACGGTGCCGCGCGATGACCTGCGCGCTGCGCACGAGGCGCTAGATCGTTTGAAGTCCGAGATGGGAATCGGCGACATCGCCACTGACCAAGAGATGGGCAAGGTCTCGGTCGTTGGGGCAGGGATGAAGTCGCACCCAGGCGTCGCCGCGAAGGTCTTCAGCGTGCTCGGCGCCGAGGGGATCAACATCGAGATGATCTCGACCTCGCCGATCAAGATCTCATGCGTGATTGCTGGCGCACGCGTCGAAGACGCCGTGCGCGCGCTGCACAGCGCCTTCGAACTGAGCGGCGATGATTCGATTCGTGCCGAAGAGCCCTTCGGGCTGCCACCGGCATGAGAATCGCCGTCGTTGGCGCGACCGGCGCCGTTGGGCGCCTGCTGCTGGCGATGCTCAGCGAGCGCGGCGTAGCCGCCGATGAGGTAGTCCCGTTTGCCAGCGAGCGCTCGGCGGGGACGGTGCTTGATGGCTACGGCGAAGTGCAGCCGCTGAACGCGGAAACGATCGCCGGCTTCGACCTTGCGCTCTTCTCCGCCGGCGGCGCAACCTCACGCGAGTGGGCGCCGCAGTTTGCTGACGCCGGAGCTCTCGTCGTCGACAACTCCTCGGCCTGGCGGATGGATGACGAGGTTCCACTCGTAGTCAGTGAAGTGAACCCCGATGCGATCGCCAGCGCCGCGAAGGGGATCGTCGCCAACCCAAACTGCACGACGATGGTCGCGATGCTGCCGCTGAAAGCGCTGCACGACCAGTTCGGCCTAACCGCGATCGTCGCGACTAGCTACCAAGCCGCAGGTGGCGCCGGCCGCAGCGGCATCGACGAGCTTGCCGCGCAGGTACCGGTGCTCCATCAGGACGTCGATCTTCTTGTCAGCGATGGCGAGAAGGCGGCGCGCAAGGTGACGGCGGAAGTCCACGCGAACACGCTCGCTTACAACGTCGTGCCGATGCTCGGCGCGCTTGAAGCGAACGGCTACACCGACGAAGAGATGAAGCTTCAGAACGAGAGCCGCAAGATTCTCGAACTGCCGCAGCTCCAGGTCAGTCCGACCTGCGTGCGCGTGCCGGTGATGGTCGGCCACGCGATCGAGATCCGTGCCACGTTCGAGCGCGACGTTGACTTGGACGCTGCGCTTGCAGCGCTCGCGGCGTTCCCCAACCTTGTGGTCGAAGCGGCGCCAACGCCGCTTGAGTGGGCGGGGCGCGACGAGGTGGCAGTCGGCCGCGTGCGAGCAGACCTCGGTGACCAAAAGAGCATCAACTTCTTCGTCGTCGGTGACAACCTGCGCAAAGGCGCAGCACTGAATACGGTGCAGATCGCCGAGCTTGCGATCGCGCGCGGCCTAGTCGGCTAGCTACCAGCCGCCAACGCCGCCGACAACCGCCTGTGACCAGTCGATCACCGCGGTTGGCTTGACGATGTGATGCTGCAGGCCGAGGTCCTCCGGTGAGAGGCCCAGCGCCAAACCGACAAGCTGGGGCAGGTGGAGAACGGGCATGTTCAGCTCACGTTTGACCTGCTTGGCGGCCATCGGCTGCTGCAGATCAAGGTTGAGGTGGCAGAGCGGGCAAGGTGTAACAAGGCAGTCGGCCTCAGCGTCAACTGCGTCGGCGAGGTGGCGGCCGGCCTGCTCGAGCGAAGCCTTCTTGTTCATTGTGATGATCGGGAAGCCGCAGCACTTGTGTGAGCCGGCGTAGTCAATCACGGTGCCACCAAGTGCCTCAATTACTTGGCCGAGGTACTCATCGCGCGGCTGTGCGCTATTGATGTCAAGCCGGTCGGTCGGGCGAACGATGTAGCAGCCGTAGAAGGGGCCGACGCGCAGGTCGGTAAGCGGATTTCTGACCAGCGTCTTCAGCTTGTCGAGGCCAATGTCCTCAACCAGCACCCAGAGGAAGTTCTTGTTGATGATCCCGTCCTGGTACTCAAGGCCCTCGTCGGAAAGCGTCTCGTTGACCTGCGCGCGGTACTCAGCGCTGGCGTCGAGTCGCTGCTGGCATTCACTCTGCGCGCCTTGGCAGGTCGAGCAGATGTTCATCATCAGGTCTGCGCCCTGAGTGATCTCCTGCTGAGCAAGCGCGAAGGTGCGGGCGTTGAGCGTGTCAGCGAGCTCCTGGCTGTGCTCGGCGATTACGCCTGCGCCGCAGCAGTTGGCGCGGTCAAGTTCAACCAGTTCGATGTTCAGCATCGGCGCGACGGCAGCCATCGAGCCGTGCAGTTCAGAGGTGAAGCCGCGGCTTACGCAGCCAGGCCAGTAGGCAACTTTCATAGCTTCCTTTCGCTCCTTTTAGGCGCTCGAGCCTTCGGTGCCGTCGGGCGCGACGCCGGCTGGCTCGGCAGCTTCGATCGCCTCGGCGACCTCGGCGGTGCCTTCGTTGTCGGCGTCGGTGCCGCTGATGTAGAGGTTGAACTCGTTGCGCTTCTCGCGCCCTTCGACGATCTCGTAAATCCTCTTCACTCCATCGGGCGCCTCGTGCGGATGGAGCAACGCCTTGGCTGGAGTCATCTTGCGCCGCAGCAGGGCTGTGACGACGATCGGCAGGCTGGCGATCAGCTCCGGCACTGCGCGCGGGTTGAACTTGCCACCGTATGAATCAGGCAGCAGGTCGGCCTCGTGGAGGATGCCGTTCTTCTCAATGTTCTTCACGAATGCCGCCTCGTGGCGCTCACCGTTGTTGCGGTCCTTGATGTGGAAGTCGTTGCCGGCGATGCGGCGCAGGCGCATGATCTGGTTCATCGGCGCTACGCCCTTCGGGCAGGCCTCGATGCACTTGAAGCAGTGCGTGCAGTCGTAGATGCCGTGCTTGTCTTCGCCTAGGTCCTTCAGCCGTTGCTCGTGAGCGGCGTCGCGCGGGTCGCCGACAAAGCGGTAGCTCTTGGCCAGCGCGGCGGGGCCGACGAAGAGCGGATCAACTTCCATCGAGAGGCAGTCGGAGACGCAGGCGCCGCACTGAATGCAGGCCATCGATTGGGTTACGTCGATCATCGATTCGCGCGAGACGATGTATTCGCGCTCCGGAACAGGCTCTTTGCCGATCAGCCATGGCGTGACGCGCTGGATCTTCTTCCAGTGGACGGCGTCCATATCGACGATCAGATCCTTGATGATCGGCATGTTGCCCATCGGCTCAACTTCGATCACGCCATCCTCACCGGCGCTCGCTAGCGCGTCATCGAGGTGGGTGTGGCAGGCGAGGCCAGGCTTGCCATTGACGCGCACACCGCAGGAGCCGCAGATCGCTGAGCGGCACGAGCAGCGAACGCCGATTGAGCCGTCTTTCTCATTGCGGGCCTGAAGAATTCCTTCCAGCACCGAGCGGTGGGGCTCCAGCTCAACGGTGTGCTCGTCCCAGTAAGGCGCAGCGCCTGTTTCCGGGTCGTAGCGGCGGATCTTGAGCTTGAATTCGGCCATTGTTTCTTTCTCGTGCGGGGTTTTAGTAGGTGCGGGCTTCGGGCTGCCAGTCGGTGATTGTGACCTCTGAGTAGGAGACCTTCGGCGCATCGCCACCGTTGCGTGAAACGTCGATGTGCTTGAGCCACTCAGCATCATTGCGCTCGGGGAAGTCGGTACGGAACTGGGCGCCGCGTGACTCCTTACGCTCCAATGAGGCGACGACGATTGCCTCCGAGCAGTCGAGCATGTAGTCAAGCTCAATCGCGCCGAGCACATCCTGGTTGAAGACCGCGCCCTTATCGTCGACGTAGGCCGTCTTCGACTCTTCTTTGAGGCGGCGGACGATCTCATGAGCGCTCTGCAGCCCGGCTTCGTCGCGATAGACGGCGGCGTAGCGATTCATCGTCTCACCAAGCTCCTGCTTGATCTCTGAGACGCGGCGGCCGCTCTTCGGCCGCTGAAGAATCTCGGCGATCATCTCGCGGTCCTTCTTTAGCTGCTGGTCGGAGACGGTAGGCATCTTCATCTCAAGCGCGCGCTCGGCGGCGTGCTCACCTGAGCGGCGGCCAAAGATCAAGGTGTCGAGCAGCGAGTTGGCGCCGAGTCGGTTGCCACCGTGGACCGATACGCAGGCCACTTCGCCGGCCGCGTAGAGCCCCGGTAGCGGCGTGGCGCCATTGAAGTCGGTCTTGACGCCGCCCATGATGTAGTGCATTCCGGGCTGGATGATGATCGGCTCGCGCGTGATGTCGACGCCGGCGAAGTCCTTGCCGATGTTGACGATCTCGCGCAGCGCTTCGAGCGTGCGCTTGCGCGGCACGACGGTGATGTCGAGGTAGATGCCTTGCTTGTCAGGGCCGACGCCGCGCCCTTCAAGAATTTCTGTCTGTTCAGCGCGTGAGACGACGTCACGCGAGGCAAGCTCCATCTTGTTTGGCGCGTACTTCTCCATGAAGCGCTCGCCTTCAGAGTTGAGCAGGTAGGCGCCTTCGCCGCGCGCGCCCTCGGTAATCAGGAAGCCGTTCTCTGCCAGCGTCGTCGGGTGGTACTGGATCATCTCCATGTCCATCAGCGGCGCGCCGGCCTGGTAAGCCTGAGCGATTCCGTCGCCGGTGCAGATCAAAGCGTTGGTCGTTGGCTGGAAGCATTGGCCGGCGCCACCGGAGGCGAGGATCACGCCCTTGGCGGTGAAAGTTTCGATCTTGCCACTGCGGATCTCGCGTGCTACGGCGCCAACGCATTCGCCTTCCTCGCTTGTGATCAGCGAAGTGACGAACCACTCTTCGAAGCGGTCGATTACCTCGTGGTGCTTCATCAGCTGCTCGTAGAGCACGTGCAGCAGTGCTTGGCCGGTGATGTCGGCGACGTAGGCGGTGCGCTTCATCGAGGCGCCGCCGAAGGCGCGCAGATCCATTTCACCCTTCTCGTTGCGGTGGAATGTGACGCCGGCGTGCTCAAGCCACATCACTTCGGCAGGAGCCTCGCGGCACATGATCTCGATTGCGTCCTGATCGCCCAAGTAGTCGGAGCCTTTAATTGTGTCGTAGGCGTGCGAGCGCCAGTCGTCAACGGGGTTGATCGCTGCGTTGATTCCTCCTGCCGCAGCGACCGAGTGGGAGCGAACCGGGTGGACCTTGGAAAGGATCGCGACCGTGGCGCCTGTCTTGGCGGCGGCGATTGCAGCGCGTTGCCCTGCGAGACCGGCTCCAATGATTAATACGTCGTATGCGGGCATAGCTCCGTTGGGGTCGTGTTTCGTGTCCAGCGGAAGCGTCCAAGATGGCGATCCGCTGTTGCTGAATGGTATACGGCAGAAGGCTCTGGCAGGGTCACGGTATCGCCGCGGCTGGCGCGCCGGAGTGCCGGTCGGCCGCTAGGCGGGGACAACCGGTTGCTGCTCCGCGCCCCAAACCTCACGGTTGTTGGAGCGAGCAACCTCGCGCCGCGCTTTGAGCTCCAGCAGCCCGCTCAGACCCGCTTGATCAAGTATCGAGCTCGCTGCCGCCTGAGCTTCAGGGTTGGCCTCCGCGAAGGCAGCCTGAATCCGCTGTAGGTGGAGTAGTCGGTACGGAATCGCGTTCGTTGTTATCTCGTGGCCATGCCAGTTCCAAGTAACCAGCCCAAGCGAGCGCTTGTGGGGCTTGCCGCCGACTACGTCGCCTTCTTCGACCTCGTCGTTCTCAGCCAGCCAGTCGTCGATGAAGCCGACATGGGCCTCCACCTCGGCGGCGAACTCGCGGCCGATGTAAGCGAGCAGCGCGGTCAGCGTCTCGGGGATCGCGTCTTCAGCGAAGAGCTCGAACGGAACCTCACCATATTCGCCGCTGTCGGTGACCGGCGAGTTCATCCGTTCAACCCAGCGCCAGACTGGCCATGCCTCACGCTTCATAATCAGCGAGGGGTCTGGATCGCGTGAAAGGTGGGCGTAGAGCGGGGCGATCAAGCCAAAGTCGCCGAGCGTGGGGCGGCCGCCGAGCATGTACGGGGTGGTCTCGAGGTGGGCACTGAGCAGTGCTAGGAACTCGTGGTAGGAGCGTTCGACTTCGGTGATCGTCTCGGGGTTGACTCCGAAGTCGAGCGTCAAGGCGCGCATTCGGTCGGCTGCAAACTTTGAAACTTCGGCGCGGGCAGCGGCGCCATCGCTGGCATTGATCTCGGGGCCAAAAGCGAACGTGGATGATCCGTCCGCCAGCATCAGCCCGCGTCCAAAGTCCTCACCGACGAACGGCATGTTCAGCCCGTCGAAGTTCCAGCGGTAGTGGAGCGCCGGGCGCATCAAGCCTTCGCTGCCGAACATTTCGAGCACGCGCGTGACGACGTTCTGGACGCCGGCAGGCGGCTTGGCCGAGCGCTCCGGCGGCATCTCGGCGTCGAAGTGATCGATGATGTCGCAGGTGTCTTGGATCAGCTGCCCGTCGGCGGTTTGCAGCACGGGGATGATCCAGCGGCCGATCTCCGGCACGACCTCGGCGGGGAAGCGCGGGTCGCCTGGAGGGCGCTCGATGTAGTTGATCCTCTGCTTGATCAGGTAGGAGCGCGCCTTTGCCGAGTAGAGCGATGAGCGCATCGCGTAGAGAACGGGAAGTTCCATCAGCGGGGAATCGTACGGAAGTTCTCGCGTCAGGAGCTGTGAGGTACTGCGGCGTCAAGCGCGCGCTCGAGCTGCTGCGCTGTGACGACGCCGCAGAGGCGGCTCTCGCTGTCGACGACAAGTACCGCCCCGATCCGCTTCAGTGCGTCGATCGTTAGCAGCGACTCGATCGGCGCTTCGCGCGGGACGGCACTGGCCTCGCTGGCGGCAGCGTCGAGCAGCTGCCCAACCGCGGTCGTCGGCCTGCCGGCGCGGATCTCAGCGTCGACGGCTTCAGCGGTCAGGATCCCTTCAAAGCGCCCGAGCTGATCGACAACCGCGAACCACGGCCATTGAAAGCGAGCGAAGAACTGCTCGTCGGCATCGATTGCGGCCATCGACGCGGGGATTGCGATCGGTTCGGAGTCCATCACGTCGGCGACCGTGATCCCTTCGATCTCGTCTGTAAAACGGCTGCTGGCAACTGCGCCGCGAGCGGCTGAGGCGAGGAACCAGCCGAGCACCGCGAACCAAAGTCCAGATACAAGATCGCCACGCGTCACGGCCAGAACGCCAAGACCGATCATGATCACGCCGAAGCCTTGGCCGAGGTAGCCAGCGAAGCGGGTTCCCTTGCCGCGCTCGCCGGTCACCTTCCAAGCGACCGAGCGCGCGATCCGGCCGCCGTCGAGTGGGAAGGCGGGGACAAGATTGAAAAGCAGCAGCGCGACGTTGACGATCGCCAGCCATGCGATCAGCGCCGTGAACGGTGTCGTCGCGATCACGCTGAAGGTGGCGGTGTCGACGATGTCGGCTGTCTGCGAGGCGACCGCGGCGATCACGAGACAGAGCACGACGATGATCGCCGTCACTGCTGGGCCGGCGGCAGCGACCCTGAACTCTTCGCCCGGCGAATGTGAGTCGCGCGAGAGCTTGGCGACGCCGCCAAAGAGCCAAAGGTCGATGCCAGAGGTTGAGATGCCCTCGCGGCGCGCGGCCAGCGCGTGGCCAAGCTCGTGCAGCAGCAGCGAGACGAAGAAGAGCAGCGTCGCAGCGATCGCAATGCCGAAAGAGAGCGTGTTTGACGAGCCGATCAGGATGTCGCTGAAGTAGCCAGAGAGCCAGTAGATCATCAGGAACAGGAAGATGAACCAGCTTGGGTTGGCTCCGATTCGAATGCCAAAGACGCTGAACAGCTTGATTGAGCGCTCACCGAACATCTACTTATCCTCGCAGGGTCGTGCCTAGCCCTGTGGCGTATGGCGCGCGACGATCGTGGCGGCGTCAACGCCGCTCGGTAGCCCGCCGTAATTGAGGCCGCGGTTTTCGCTTAGGCGCGCGGCACAGAAAGCGTCTGAAACGGCGCTTGGGCCGTGCTGGACGAGCAGCGCGCCTTGGAGCGCGATCGCCATCTGTTCGACGACAGTGCGGGCGCGGAATTCAAGTTCGTCGCCGTTTTCGAACTCGCTGCGAAGCCGCGATGTCGCTGCGTCGAGGCGCGCGTCTGCGCCGGCCGCGAGGTCTAGCTCGGTGAAGAAGCCTTCCAGCGATTCAGGCTCATGGCGCAGCGCGCGCAGCACGTCGAGCGCGATCACGTTGCCGGAGCCTTCCCAGATTGAGTTGAGCGGTGCCTCGCGGTAGAGCCGTGGCATTCCCGACTCTTCGACGTAGCCGGCGCCGCCGAGCACCTCCATCGCCTCAAACGCATGCTGGGGCGCGCGCTGGCAGACGTAGTACTTCGAAACCGCCGTTGCCAGGCGCTTGAACTGCGAGGCAGCCGCGTCGCCTTCTGCCTCGTCGTAGGCGCGGGCCAGCCTCATCGACATCACCGTCGCGGCCTCCGACTCCAGTGCGAGGTCGGCGAGCACATTCGTCATCAGCGGCTGGTCAATCAGATGCTTGCCGAAGGCGGCGCGGTGGGCGGCGTGCCAAGTCGCCTGCGCTACGGCAGTGCGCATTCCCGCGGCGCCGCCAAGAACGCAGTCAAGCCGCGTGTGGGCGACCATCTCGATGATTGTCGGAACGCCACGGCCGGGCTCCCCGACCATCCGCGCAAGCGCGCCGTCGTACTCAACTTCGCTTGAGGCATTGGAGCGATTCCCAAGCTTGTCCTTGAGCCGCTCGATGCTGATCTTGTTGCGTGAGCCGTCGGGCAGGATCCGTGGCATCGCGAAGCAGGAGATCCCCTCAGGCGCCTGGGCGAGGATCAAGAAGAGGTCGCTCATTGGTGCTGAGCAGAACCACTTGTGGCCGTTTATTTCGTATTCAGCGCCAGGGCCGCCGCCATTGAGCGGCGTAGCCGTTGTTGTGTTGGCGCGCACGTCGGAGCCGCCTTGCTTTTCGGTCATCGCCATGCCGCAGATCGCAGAGCCTTTCTCGGCTGCGGGGACTGATGCCGGGTCATAACTGGTCGCAGTCAGGAGCGGCTCCCATTCGGCGGCCAGCTCGGGCTGGGCGCGCAGCGCAGGAACGGCGGCGAAGGTCATCGTCGTCGGGCAGGCAAAGCCGGACTCGGCCTGGGTCGCGGTGATG
>Ga0194055_10001990_pt1 | contig 16394 bp, 15 predicted proteins | sample SepL449m_MetaG_FD_155482 | JGI IMG/M metagenome (GOLD analysis project Ga0194055, IMG submission 155482) | Anoxic zone freshwater microbial communities from boreal shield lake in IISD Experimental Lakes Area, Ontario, Canada - Sep2016-L442-9m | ecosystem: Environmental > Aquatic > Freshwater >... | reverse complement strand
CGACTAAGGAGGCGGTCGACTCCAAGGCGCTCAAGGCGCTTAACTGCCTCGTCGAGCGCCCCGTCGTCGGTGAGTGTGGAAAATCGAACCGCTCGCTGCGCTGCGCGGCCAAGGACGTGGAAGCTGCCATCATCCATCCTGGCCACGTGCACCACCTGCTCGGCTGGGCGGTGGATCCGAATCTCCGTGTCAACCTGAGTGACCTCGGCACGACGGGCCTCGAAGACCAGCGTGCCGAGACGACCAATCATGTCGTCGAGACCAACCCGAGTGACCGCAGAGATCACCATGTCCATTGATGAATCAGCGGCGTCATCGTCGGCGAGATCTGCTCGTGAACCAACGATGAGGCGAGGCCGGTCAAGAAGCTCGGGGCGATACTCGCCGAGCTCATGGAGAAGTGTCTCGAGCTGGACTGCCGGAGGAACCTCTTCGAGACCGGCCAAGTCCAGCAGCAGCACCAAGACTCGGGCACGCTCGATGTGCCTGAGGAATTTGTGGCCCAAACCTCGGCCTTCGGCCGCACCTTCGATGAGGCCCGGAATGTCGGCCATCACGAATTCCGTCATGTCATCGGCCCCACCCACTCGGACGACGCCGAGGTTGGGGATCAGGGTCGTGAAGGGATAATCGGCGATCTTTGGCTTTGCTGCCGACACGGCAGCAATCAGGGTCGACTTTCCGACGTTTGGGTAGCCAACGAGGGCTACGTCAGCGGCCAGTTTCAACTCAAGGTTGAACCATTGCTCCTGACCACGCTCGCCTTGTTCAGCAAAGGCCGGAGCCCGTCGTCGATTCGAGAGGAACCGGGCGTTCCCCATGCCACCCTTGCCACCTTCAGCGGCAAGCCATCGATCGCCCTCGTGACCGAGGTCGCAGAGTGACTCACCCTCAAGGGTTGTCACGACCGTGCCGATCGGGACTCGTACCAGTGTGTCGGTCCCACTTGAGCCGTGCTTCTTTTTCCCCGACCCGTGAGCCCCGCTCGTTGCCGAACGAAATGGGTGATCCCGGAATCCGAGGAGTGATGCTTGGTTTCGGTCGGCAACTAACCAGACGCTTCCGCCGCTTCCACCGTCACCGCCGTCCGGCCCGCCTTTGTCCACATGCGCCTCGCGCCGGAACGCCACCGCTCCGGCCCCGCCGTCGCCCGCTTTCGCGTGCAACTGCGCCTGATCGACAAAGTCACCCATCGCCTGATCCTACGAGGCTGGCGAGACCTCGGAGCCGAGGGGCGCGCCGACGAACATCGCTGCGGCCCATTCAGCACGTATCTCGACAGCTCCGACGTCCGTTTGTACCACCACTGATCCATCGCCACCACGTGAGATCAGCTCGCCATCTCGGCCCGGGATGAACCCTCCCCTGTCGAGGACGAGGAGCGCCGCGTGATCGTGTTCGATCAGTTCAGTAATTCTCTGGAGCCTCACAACTTCACCGGCCGTCACCTCGCTGAGTCGGCGCTCAGGGCCCATGTGACGGGCTTTGCTCCCAGGAATGGGGTTTCCATGGGGGCAGGTTCCGGGATCCCCCAAAAGTGCAATGAGGCGCTCCTCGACGTCGGCCGAAATCACATGCTCCCATCGCCCGGCTTCGGCGTGGACCTTGTGCCACTCCAGGCCAATCACATCGACCAAGAGGCGCTCAGCAAGACGGTGGCGCCGCACCACCGTTGTGGCCACTGACTGCCCCCGATCGGTCAGCGACACCACGCGTCCGGTCCGGTGGACATACCCATCGTCCTCAAGACGATCAAGCATTTCCTTGACTGCGGGCGCCGAGCGACCCAGACGCTCCGCGATACGAGCGCCAATCACCGAAGTCCCCTCGTCCTGAAGTGAACGGATGGTCTCGAGGTACTCCTCGAGCGGGGTGTGGTAGCCGTCTTCCACGCTCTTGAGCCTATCGGGCATCACACCGTCCGCCACCGAGTCAGACTTGGCCCATGGACCCCCTGCCACCCGTTGACCACCCTCGTCTTTTCTGGTTCGCCATCCTTGATGGTGGGCTCCTCGCACTCATCAGCCTGGTGCTATCGCCTCGTGCGGCTTCGGCTGTGCGCCAGAGGGTTCAGATCCCGACCAACCGATCGCTTCGGACCATCCTCGTCGCCGCCCTCGCTGTCCACCTCGGCGAAGCGCTCGCTGCAGGAGCGATGGCACGAAGGCGTGGTCTTGACACTCGAGGCTGGGCCCTCCAGACACTGATCGTGGGGTTCCCCTCGCTTGTGCTCTTGGCCCGCTCTCCGATGCCCAATGGGGCACAATCGCAGACCATCACCGAAAACTGATCCGAGACCATGCATGATTGTGTCTGAGTGGCCCAGGTACCGAGGGCCAAGGAGAAGGAGAATTCCGTGAACAAGACCGAGTTGATCGAAACAGTCGCCGCACACACCGGCAACACGAAGTCGACCGTCGCCGAGATCCTCGGTGGCATCGAAGACGTCGTGGTGGCAACCGTTGCTGGCGGCGAGAAGGTCGCAATCACCGGCTTCATGTCGTTTGAGCGCGTCGACCGCAAGGCTCGCACCGCACGTAACCCTCAGACGGGTGCAGAGATCAAGGTGAAGGCCTCGAAGGCCCCCAAGGTCTCCGCCGGAGCAACCTTCAAAAAGACGGTCAAGGGCGAAGTCAAGGCCCCGACCATCAAGAAGTAGGTACTCTCGCCGACCTTTGTCGGTGCAATGAGTGAAAAGAAGAACCCCCGGCCGCATGGCCGGGGGTTCTTCTTTTCTCACTCGCCTCTCGTTCCGGCCGGGTCGCGGGCCTTCCGTCCTGCAGGTTCACCCATTCGCTGCCACGCTGTGGCCCCCGCAACGAGAACGACCCAGGGCGGATGCCCTGGGTCGTTCAAATCCTTCAGTCGCCCGAGGGCTCCTTGGCGTGGTTAGTCGGTGAGGACATCCACAAGCTTGCGGCCGTTACGACTTCCGAACTTGACCTTGCCCGCAGTGAGTGCGAACAGCGTGTCGTCCTTCCCAATGCCCACGTTCCGCCCAGGGTGGAAACGAGTCCCACGCTGGCGAACGATGATTGATCCGCCGGTCACAGCGGTGCCGTCAAACACCTTCACGCCGAGGCGCTGGGCATTTGAATCACGACCGTTCCTCGTTGAACCGCCACCTTTAGTCTTTGACATCTCAGCTCCCTCGTTCTCAGCCGGCAGGTGAGATCGACGTGATCTCAACCGTCAAATAGCGCTGCCGATGGCCCCAACGCTTGCGCTGGTTGGCCTTCGCCTTATACGTCATCGCCCTAATCTTGGGGCCCTTCTCTTCGCCAATCACGCTTGCGGTGACCTTGGCAGCCGCAAGTTGCGCAGGCGAAGACAGCACGCTGTCTCCATCAACGATGAGGACGGGCTCGAAACTGATGACAGCTCCGATCTCCTCGGGTCGGAGGTCGATGCGAAGGCGCTGGCCTTGCTCGACCCGTTCTTGTGATGCTCCGGTGCGGATGACGGCGTACATGGGTTCCTGACTCTAGTCCATCTGGAGGGTAGTAGTGAATTTCTTGGCTCAGCCGAGGTCGGCGTCAAACACGAGACCGCGACCCTCACAATGGGGGCAAAGTGACGACACTGATTCGATGAGGCCTTCGGAGATGCGCTTTCGCGTCATCTCGACCAAACCGAGCTCAGAGATGTCGAAGACCTGAGTTCGTGTCTTATCACGACCCAGTGCCTGACGGAGCGAGGCTGCCACCGACTCACGGTGCCCCTTGGACTCCATGTCGATGAAGTCGATCACGATAATCCCGCCGATGTCTCGGAGGCGAAGCTGGTGCGCCACTTCCTCGGCTGCTTCGAGGTTGTTCTTGAAAACGGTTTCCTCGAGATTGGTCTTCCCGACGTTCTTGCCCGTGTTGACATCGATCACGGTGAGCGCCTCAGTGCGCTCAATGATGAGCGAGCCTCCCGAAGGAAGCCAGACCTTGCGATCGAGGGCCTTGTGGAGTTGCTCGTGGACGAAATAACGCTCAAAGAGTGGAAGAGGCTCAGAAGTGGTGTCGTAGAGCTCGACCCGGTCTGCCATCTCAGGACTCACCTGAGAGACATAGGTACGAACCTGCTCAAAGAGCACCGGGTCATCGATAAGGACCCCTCGGTAATCGCCGTTGAGCTCCTCGCGCAGAATTCGCACCGCGAGGTCGAGCTCCCTATAGAGCAGCCCAGGCCGACCGGAACGGTCCGCCTCTGCGGCGATCGCTGCCCACCTCGCAGAGAGCTCTTCAACGTCGCGACGGAGGTCTTCGGCTGACGCCCCTTCAGCGGCGGTGCGCACGATGAGGCCATGGCCCTCAGGCCTGATTTCGTCGAGGATCTTACGGAGGCGCTTCCTCTCGTTGTCACCGAGACGCTTGGAGATCCCGATGGTCGAGGAGTTCGGCACCAAAACCGCAAAGCGCCCGGGAATCGAGACTTCTTGGGTGAGTCGCGCCCCCTTTGCGCCGATTGGGTTCTTGGTGACCTGGCAGGTGATCAGCTGGCCGGCTTTGAGGACATCTTCGATCCGAGCACCCTGAGCTCGTCCACCCTCGATGTCTTCGGCATCGAAATGGATATCGCCTCGATACAACACGGCGTTCTTGGGGATCCCGATATCGACGAATGCCGCTTCCATGCCCGGCAGGACATTCTGGACCCGACCGAGATAGATGTTCCCATCAATCTGCGTGGTCTCGTCGGTGTCCTTCACCACGTAGTGCTCGACGAGTGATCGACCCTCGAGCATGGCGATGTGGGTCGTTGAGCCTTCGACGTGAACGCACATGAGGTAGCGACCAACCGTGCGCCCCTTCCGTTCGCGCCCGCCACGACGTCGCTTGCGGCGGCCGGAGCCGCCACCCTCTCGATCTCGACCCTTGGCTCCCTCGCCTACGTCGTCAGCCTCGTCATCGGTGGATTGAGTTGAGGACGACGCAGCGGTCACGGGCTTCGGTGCACGTCCCTCGACCCGCTTTGAGGCAGGCGGCTTCGGGGCCTCATGGCCCGGTGCTCCTGGCCCGCTTGGCCCGCTTGGCCGAGTGTCGCCAATCTGGGGTGCTGGTCGGGTGTCGCCCACCTTGGGTGCAGGCGACGGTGGCGGCGAAGCCACCGGGCCCTCAGTTCCGTCGCCTCCAGGCGATGTCGTCGTGTCGTCGTGCTCCGTCATGCGGGCAGACCCTCCTCGTTCTCGTCATCGGCCACATTCCGTGGCCTGGGGTGCGGTGGTGCCAAGGAGCCGGCCATCGGCCGTCAAGGGCTCCAAGCGCCCACCTTCAACTTCGATCCATTGCGCAGTACGACTTGCCCGAACAAGCGTGAGAGTGGGATCAATTCCACCCAAAAGCTCCGCCGGACGCACACCTCGTGGCTTCGTTGCCAACTCAGCGCGTAGTCGCAGGGCCCCAGGAGATGCTCCCTGACCCTCCATCGTGAGACTAAGAACGCTTGGCCGAAGGTCATCGGTGACCTTCTTTGCTTTGCGGACCCGTTCGATCGGGACGTGCGCGGCGCCAAGCAGGCTCTCAACCCGCTCAGTCAACTCAGTAGCGCCCATTCCGGCGACCTCCACGATCCAAGAACATGATGTTACTTCCTCTTGGAGGGATCCCTCGGATCCCAGTAGAGAACAGGCGGAGATCACGTCGAGACCCTCAGGAAGAAGCTCTCCGAGGCGATGGGCAATCTCGTTGACGTCGCCCTCGTCCCAGCTCGTTCCCACCTCGAAGTCGGCCGCACCCTCTGGCGCATGACCGAATCGCAGGTCGGTGTACTCGGCCTGCGATTCACAACCTGTCGGGAGCGCCAAGGAGAAGCTGAGGAGCGGTCGCGGCGAGAAGCCCTCGGAATATGCCACCGGAAGTCGCGCTCGGCGGAGCGCCCGCTCCCACGCCCGTGCATTATCCCGCTGCGAGGTATACCTGATCCGACCGGTCTTGGTGTAGCGAACCCGCATGCGGGCAGGGATCTGGCGCATGCCTAGCCGCCAGGTCGCCCAAGCGAAACCGGAACCGGAACCCCGAGATCGAGACCTTGGCCGGTCCCCTGAGAACCGCCAGCCGGTGGCTCATTCGAGGCGACGACGTGCTCGATGCCGAACGTCGTACAAGCACCGCAGTCGTAGCAGGGGGTCCAGCGACAGTCCTCGACACCAACTTCGGCGATCGAGTCGTGGTACTCACCCACCAAAAAGTCCTTGTGAAGCCCGGCCGAGAGGTGGTCCCACGGAAGAACCTCATCGACGTTCCTCACCCGGGTCGTGTAATCCTCCATCGACAGACCATGGTCCTCAAGAGCCTGCGTGAACTTCGACAGATCGAAATGCTCGGACCACTCTTGGAAAGTCCCCCCAGAACGCCATACCTGCTCGAGGACTGCTCCGAGGCGACGGTCACCTCGAGACACGATGCCCTCAGCGGCCGTTGCTGCAGGCTCGTGCCAGCGAATCTGAAGACCCCGAGTCGCCTTGGCGGCACCCCGGAGCAGATTGACCTTGCGAGTCAACTCCTCTGTCGTGTCCTGCCCGTGCCACTGGAATGGAGTCTGAGGCTTGGGGACGAACCCGCCTACCGACGCCGAGACAGTGACGTTCTGGTGATACTGGCGACCGATCTCGACGCACCGCTGGCCGAGGCGAGCGATTCCGAGAACGTCATCGTCGGTCTCGGTCGGAAGCCCGATCAGAAAATAGAGCTTGACCCGCCGCCATCCCTGGCTGAACGCTGCATCGACGGCAGCGAAGAGGTCATCATCGGAGATCAGTTTGTTGATCACCTTTCGCATCCGCCAGGTACCGCCCTCGGGGGCGAAGGTAAGACCGGTTCGCTTGACCTGCTGGATCTTCGCAGCCGTCCCCACGGTGAACGCATCGACGCGAAGCGACGGGAGGCTGACCGAGACCCGCCCTCCATGAGCTGGATCGTCGACGATACCGGTAACAATCCCCTCGATATCGGAGAAGTCGGCAGTTGACAGCGAAGTAAGCGTCACCTCGTCGTACCCGGTTCGCTCGATACCGCGAGCCACCATCTCGGCAACCTGGGCTGCTGGCCGCTCCCGCACCGGACGGGTGATCATGCCTGCCTGACAGAAGCGGCAGCCGCGCGTGCATCCCCGAAACACCTCCACGTTCAAACGATCGTGGACGACCTCGGTCAGAGGCACCAACTGGTTCATCGGGTACGGCCACTCGCCGAGATCGGCGACGGTTCGCTTCTCGACAACACTCGGCGCAGCAGGATCAAGAATCTCAAGGCCAACCTGAATCGGCCCGTCGAAGAGTGGTCGATAGAGCGACGGCACATAGACACCAGGAATCTGTGCCAAAGCTCGATGGAGGATGACTCGATGCCGATCGGCAGCACTGAGTGCCCGCCATCGCCCGACCACCTCGGTGATCTCAGAGACCACCTCCTCGCCGTCACCAAGAACGACCGCATCGAGGAAGTCGGCGAGTGGTTCAGGGTTGTAGGTACAGTGCCCACCAGCCACGACGATGGTGTCGTTCGCTCCTCGGTGTTCGGTCCGCATGGGGATCCGACCCAGATCAAGCATGTTGAGCAGGTTGGTGTACGTCAACTCAGCCGAAAGGTTGAAGGCGATGATGTCGAATTCGTGAGCGGGGAGATGGTTCTCCACACTGAACAGCTCGATTCCTTCTGCGCGCATCGAACGCTCCATGTCGGTCCATGGGGCGTAGGTTCGCTCGGCTACTGCATCAGCGCGTTCGTTGATGATCTCGTAGAGGATCTGGAGGCCCTGGTTCGGGAGCCCAATTTCGTAGGTGTCGGGATAGGCGAGAAGCCACGAAACAATCCCTGTCCCATGTGTAGGACTCTGCGCCCCGAGTTCGCCGCCCACGTAGCGGGCCGGCTTCTCGACGGCGAAGAGGAGTGGCTCGATCTTTTCGAAGAGCGACGGCATACGGGGAGTCTACGAGCACCCCATGCTCAGTGGGTCAAGCCCCGGGCTGCGTGGTTGTGGTGACTCCGGGTGGCGGTGTGCCAGCAGGCGGGTTCGATGTGGGCGCAGTGTCAGAGGGAGGGTCTTGTTTCGTCGGAAACCGCACCGGCTTGATCGGATTGGCGACGAGATAGTTGAAGGTGTTGGCCACCACAGGCGCTGCCGCATTCGCTCCGTAGCCACCTTGATCAATGACGCAGACCACCACGTAGTCCGGGTTGCCCCCCGGGCCAAAGCCAACGAACCACGAGTTTGGCTCAAGGCCAGGTGCATTCGACGCAGTCCCGGTCTTTCCTCCAACAGGAAATTGACTCATGTTGAAGTGTGCGTACTGCTGGAAGGTTCCGAATGCCGTGCCCTTCGGGTTGCCCACCACTCCAAGGAGTCCCTCAAGAATGGGACTGATGATAGACGGGGTCAGGGCGACATGACCCACAACCTTCGGAGGAAACGTCTTGACGAGCCGCCCCCCGGGCGAGACGACCCCAGCCGCAGCGCGAGGGGCGTAGCGAGTCCCTCCATTGAGGAAGGTGGCGTACGCCGTCGCCATCTCAGTCGGGGTGACCACCGTGCTCCCCTGGCCGAACGCCATCTCAATGTTGTCTCCGACGTACCACATGGTGTTCGGGTACGCCTTAGGGGCGGCAGCGTGGAGCGCCGCTCGAACCTTCTTTGAGTCAATACGACCGAGGGCCGCTTCCGGCAGATCGATGCCGGAAGGAAGACCGATTCCGTAGTCGGTCGCCACCTTCTGGATCGGCTCCGTCCCGTACTTCGACGGCTGGACAGCGAAGAGATACCCAAGGTTGTAGAAGTAGTAGTCCGACGACTCGCTCAGCGCCGATGACAGGTTGACGGCCCCCAAGCCCCCGACCTCGTCATCATTGAATTCGCAGCCGGCCCCACCGACCTGACAGGTCGGGACCCGGAACGTTCCAGTGTCATTGATGTACTGGTTGGCAGAGAGGAGTCCGTTCTGGAGCTGCGCGGTCGCGGTGATCATCTTGAACGTCGAGCCCGGTGTGTAAAGGCCCTGAATCGCGTAATTGTTGAGCGCGCCGGAATCGAGGATGGTTTTGAGCTCAGTACTTGAGATACCCCCGACCCAGGAGCTCAAGTCGTAGGTCGGATAGCTCGCCATGGCCAGGATCGCCCCGGTATGCGGATCAAGGACCACCGCTGCACCGTTCGGGGCCGGCGGGATCTTGCCGGACCGCTTGTCGACGGTCTGGCGGTCGAGCAGGATCTGCTGCTCGAGCGCTGATTGCAGAGCCTGCTGAAGACCCAAATCGGTGTTGAGGACCACGGTGTCCCCCGAAACGGGGCGGACCACCTTCGAGATGCCCTCGGCTTCGCCTCGGTAGTTCACTTGAATCGCCTCGGTGCCCTCTTTGCCTCGCAGTTGAGGCTGGAAGAAGCTCTCGATCCCGGTCTTGCCGAAACTTGACGCCTGCGTGTAGCCCTCGTTGGGGTGCGCCTTAAGCTCCGCTGCAGAGATCGCTCCCGCGTAGCCGATCATCTGAGCGGCCACCGACCCTCCTTGAGGAAACGACCGAGTGGTCATGGTCTGCACTGAGACGCCAGGGAACTGGCTCTGATGCTCTTCTAGGTACTGAATGGTCGCCTCTGGAGCGTTCTTGAGGACCGGAGCAGGTTGATACGGGTCGTACCGGGGGTCGTTGAGGATGGTCGAGACTTCTTTCGGGCTCTTCCCGACGAGGGCAGCAACCTGACCGATCACCGAAGGGTTATTCGAGGCTTCGTTTCGGCTCAGGACGATCTCCTGGTCAACCTGGTTGCCCACCAGCACGGTGGCGTTACGGTCGGTAATGAGGCCTCTCGGTGCGGGGAGGGGAACAATCCGGAGCTTGTTGGCCGTCGACGCAGCCTTGAACGATTTGGAATTGACCACTTGGAGACTGAAGAGCCGAAGAACCATCAGCGAGAAGAGCGCCAGAGCCACCAACCCAATAATGGCAAGGCGAAGGTCAGGTCGGGTGAGCTGCTCATCGGGCGACGGCACGATGTCGGCCATGGTGACCCCGCGTCGATCACGCATGCGGAGTTGACTCGGTCGACGCCGGAATCGGGAGAGGTTGAGGCTCACCATGCACCTCGTCGGGAGCGAGAGCGTCGGCGTCCCGCTCCGGATTCCCCAAGTGCCCACGCCACTCCGAGGGTGATAGGAACCGCCACGACAGCGCCGAAGAGGGCGACCACGGGAATGGTGATCAAGTAGTCCACTTGGGCAAAGTCTTCTTGGCCAAAGACAATTCCGAGAACCCCAAACATTGCGGTTCCCATCGCACAGCCACCTGCCCCTAGGAGAGGGGTCAGCCACCAGATGTCACCGATGCCCGTGAGCACACCTCGCTCGCTCAGAAGTCCGGCTCCGAGGCCAAGGATGACACCGATAAGGGCACCCAGCCCGAACGGAGTCGGCATCAGGCAGTCCAGGAGCAATCCAGCGCTGAAACCGCTGATGATCCCCAAATCTGTGCCGGCGATAAGACCGGCGGCAATCGGCAGAAGCCACACCACTTCAGGATGGACGCCTGCGACGCGAAGATGTGAGACCGCTCCGACCTGCAGGACCACGACGGTCACGATGATCAAGCCGAGCCGGACTCCGATACTCCGATTCACAAGGCGGGCTCCCAAAGAACCACATCGACGAACGAGAGGCGCCCCAAGTCAGCCGACGGCTTCAGCGAGATTGCCATCTGCGTCGAATTCAGCGGAGTCGTAGCCGACGTGATTCGCCCGATTGGAATTCCTGGCGGGAACTGCGCTCCTTGCAGGCCGTTGGTGAAGAATGTCGACCCCACGCTGACGTCGGTGTTCGGCGCCACGTAGTCGACACTCAGTGGTCGGTCGCCCGCTTGGCCCCTGATAATGCCCAAGGTACCCGAGCCCTCAAGGGCTGCTCCAATGCGCGTCCGTCCGTCGGTCACAAGACGGACTGTGGAACTTGTCCCCGTGGTGGACTCAACCTTCCCCACGAGGCCTCCGGCGCCCACCACCGGCATACCCACAGCAATGCCTTCGTGGGTTCCCTTGTTGATTTCAATGGTGGCGGCAAAGTTCGAGACGTCGATCAGGGTCGTTTGGGCCGTCACCGTGGGAAGCGACGAGAGATACGACAGGTGCTGGAGGGCGAGCAGTTGGGCGAGTTGCTGGCGGTTGTACGACTTCGAGGTTGCGGCCTGCTCGAGGCGTCCAATAGTGGCTCGGAGGCGGGCGTTCTCGGCATTCACCGACCCGTAGTTGATCGCACCAGCGAACAAGTTCCCCACTGGCCGGGTGACGACGTTCACCACGCTCACGACCGGCGACAGAATCGTCGACCCAACACCCCTGATCCCCGCGGTGACCGAGCTGGAGCCCTGGCCATCGAGCGCTATCAGCGTGATGGACACCAGGAGCAGGATCGCCAGCGTCGTGATGGACCTTCGTGATCGGCGGGTCGCCATGACGACGGGACCGCCGTTCTCAGCGGGTCGAGGAGGTGATCAGGACTCGCTTGAGGGCTTCGAACTCCTCAAGGCACTGACCACTCCCGATGGCCACGCAGTTCAGCGGATCCCGGGCTACCACGATGGGCATCCCTGTCTCGCTCTGGATGCGAGCGTCAAGACCGTGGAGCAACGCTCCACCTCCAGTCAGCACGATGCCTTGCTCGATGATGTCGGAAGCAAGCTCCGGCGGCGTCTTGTCGAGTGTGGTGGCCACTGCATCGATAATCGCGGCCACCGGCTCCTCGATGGCCTCGCGGATCTGCTCGGTTGAAATGACGATCGTCTTCGGTAGTCCTGAGACCAAATCACGGCCTCTGATCTCAGCCCTGAGTTCTTCTTCCAACGGAAAGGCGGATCCCAACGCGATCTTCAGTTCCTCGGCAGTTCGCTCTCCGAGGGCGAGACTGAATTCCTTCTTGACGTACGACACAATCGCCTCGTCAAGTTCGTCACCACCAATACGGATGGACTGACTCGTCACGATGCCACCCAGGGAGATCACGGCAACCTCGGTAGTTCCTCCACCGATGTCAACCACCATGTTGCCGGTCGGCTCGTGGACCGGCAGGCCAGCGCCAATAGCGGCCGCCATGGGCTCCTCAATGATGTACGCCTTGCGTGCGCCGGCGTACTCAGCAGCTTCCATGACCGCTCGTTGTTCAACGCCGGTGATTCCTGAAGGAACGCAAATCACCATGCGTGGCTTGGCGAAACGGCGTTGGTGAACTCGGTGGATGAAATAGCGGAGCATCTTTTCGCAAATCTCGAAGTCGGCGATCACGCCATCTTTGAGTGGTCGGATTGCCTGGATGTTGCTCGGTGTCCTCCCGATCATCCGCTTGGCCTCCGAGCCAACGGCGAGGGGTCGGCCATCTTTCACATCGACGGCAACAACGGATGGCTCGTTCAAAATGATGCCCCGACCCCGGACGTAGACGAGGGTGTTGGCTGTCCCAAGATCCACCGCCATGTCCCGGCCGAGAAGGAAGAAGCGATTGTCAGACATTTACACTTCCTCTCGTCGTCTGGGCGTTCTGGAAAGGGGCCGCCCTGCGTTGGCTGACCTCGTCTCCAAGGCTACGAGAACCGGACAGCCGGCACAAGGCGCTTGCCGAGTGCTCTCGAGCCTCGGGCGACGCTTTCAGCCTGCTCAGGCCAAGCCTGGGAAGAAGCGGCTGATCTCCGTGGCGGCAGACTCTGGCGAGTCCGAGCCATGGATCAGGTTCTCGGTCATCTCGATAGCGAAGTCGCCTCGCACCGTTCCCGGAGCGGCGTCAGCAGGGTTCGTCGCTCCCATGAGAGTTCGGACGACCTTGTAGGTGTTCTCAGGGCCCTCGACCACCATCAGCAGTGCGGGAGAGCGTGTGATGAAATCAACAAGGTCCCCAAAGAAGGGCTTGTCAGCGTGCTCTCCGTAGTGCTCTTCGGCAACCTCTCGAGGGATCGTCCGAAGCTCGGCGGCGACCAGCGAAAGTCCCTTGCGCTCCAATCGGGCGATGATCTCGCCAGTAAGACGGCGCTCGACGCCGTCAGGCTTCACGATGACAAGGGTGCGATCCACGTAGCAGAAACTAGCAGTGCCACCAAGGTGCCACGACCCAGCATCACTGAGTTGGGTCCGCCTCAGCGATCAGCGATCAACTGCTGGAGGCACCGCCGAGCGTCTCCGACCACGTAGAGCGACCCAGTGGCGAGCACCAGTCCTTCTCCCCCCGCCAGCTTCAGCACCTCTTGGGCGCCGGACTCGATCGACGCCGCCGCCGACGCTCTTGCCCCGAGGCGCTCGGCACAGGTCACAATTTCGGCGACCGCCATCGCTCGGGGCGTTTCCGGAGCCACGCAGACAAATCGTTCGATCCCCGCATCAATCAGCGGCTTCAGAAGGTCAGCGGGATCACGCCCTTCGAGCATTCCGAGTAACGCCACCTTTGGGCCGCCGACAGCAAACCCTTCCACCAGGGCCTCACCGAGAGCCGTGGCACCGGCAGCATTGTGGGCTCCGTCGACCACGACGAGGGGAAGATGACCGAGGACTTCACATCGACCCGGGACCTCGGCCCGAGCGAATCCCAACTCGACAATCTCCTCGGAAAGCGCTCGACCGAGGAACGCGGTAACCGCGGCAAGCGCCACCGAGGCATTACGTCCCTGATGGGCGCCGTTGAGAGGAACGAGCACCTCGGAGTACACGGCTCCAGGGACCGAGAGATCGACCAGACGCCCGCCGAACGCCAGCCTGTTCTCCGTGCAGGCGAACGTCGAGCCTCCGCGCCACATTCCGGCCGCGCCGACGTTGTCACACCGAGCCTCGATCACGGCAGCGATCTCATCGGTGACCTCGCCAACGACGGCGGTGCAACCCGGTTTGATAATGCCGGCCTTGTCGGTAGCGATCTCGATCTCGGAGTTCCCCAGCACCGCCATGTGGTCGAGCCCAATGGAGGTAATAACTGAGACGACGCCATCAACCACATTGGTCGAGTCCCAGGTGCCTCCTAGGCCCACTTCGACCACAGCGACGTCGACCGCTTCGTCGGCGAAGTGCAGCAGCGCTGCCAGCGTCAAGAGTTCAAATCGGGTCAACGGTTCGCCAAGTTCGGGCTCCACCATGGCGAGTCGATACAGCAGGTCGGTGAGTACCTCGTCAGAGACGGGCACCAGATCACGGCCGATCCGCTCATTGACCGTGTGAAGGTTGGGACTGGTGTAAGTGCCGACCGAAAGCCCCGCCTCCACCAACAACGACGAGATCATCGCAGTGGTCGAGCCCTTCCCGTTCGTTCCGGTGATGTGGATAACCTCAAAGGATTCCTGCGGACTGCCCAAGAGGCGCAAGGCTTCGGTGACGCCTTTAAGACTTGGCAGTGACCGCCGTGTGGGCGCCACCCGCTCGTAATCGATGTGGCTATCAAGCCACCCCACCGCCTCGGCGATCGAGGCGAACCGAACCCCCACCCCTAGGACGCCGCGCGGCGGGTTCGGGTCGGCTTCTTCTTCTCGATCGGCACGAGGGTCGGGTGCACTCGGTCGAGGACAACGGCGCGGTCAACCACGCAGCGACTCACATCGGTTCGGCTCGGAAGGTCGTACATGACCTCTAGCAGCACCTCTTCAAGGATCGCTCGGAGGCCTCGAGCTCCTGTGCCCCGGAGCAGTGCTTGCTCAGCAACAGCCTCGAGAGCATCCTGGGTCAACTCGAGTTCGACGCCGTCAAGCTCGAAGACCCGCTGATACTGGCGAACCAAGGAGTTCTTCGGCTCCACAAGGATCTTGACCAACATCTCACGATCGAGATGGCTGACTGCGGTGACAACCGGGAGTCGACCGATGAACTCGGGAATCAGGCCGAACTTTATGAGATCCTCAGGAAGCACACTTCGCAGCACCTCTGGATCCGCTCGATCGACCGACCCGACCTCGGCCCGGAAGCCGATCGACTTGCGTCCGATCCGTCCGGCGATGACCTGATCGAGGCCGGCGAACGCTCCCCCGCAGATGAACAACACATTGGTCGTGTCGATCTGGATGAATTCCTGATGCGGATGCTTGCGGCCGCCCTGGGGTGGCACCGAGGCAGTCGTGCCCTCGAGAATCTTGAGAAGTGCCTGCTGGACCCCCTCACCTGAGACGTCCCTCGTGATCGACGGGTTCTCACTCTTTCGGGCGATCTTGTCGATCTCGTCGATATAAATGATGCCGGTCTCCGCTCGCTTGACGTCATAGTCAGCAGCTTGAATCAGCTTCAGGAGGATATTTTCGACGTCCTCGCCGACGTAACCGGCTTCAGTGAGCGCCGTGGCATCAGCGATGGCAAACGGCACGTTCAACATCCGGGCCAACGTCTGGGCCAGAAGTGTCTTCCCGCAACCGGTTGGTCCCAGCAGCAAGATATTGGACTTCGCCAGCTCAACGGCGTCCTCACCTGACGAGGGCTCTGCCTGGACTCGCTTGTAGTGGTTATAGACGGCGACCGAGAGAATCTTCTTGGCGTAGTCCTGGCCCACGACGTAGTCGTTCAGGAAGTCGAAGATCTCCCGAGGCTTCGGGAGTTCCTCGAAAGAAACCTCGGAGGTCTCCGCGAGTTCCTCGGCGATGATGTCGTTGCACAGATCGATGCACTCGTCGCAGATGTAGACCCCGGGACCGGCGATCAGCTTCTTGACCTGCTTCTGGGTCTTGGCACAGAAACTGCACTTGACGAGGTCGCCCCCATCCCCGAACTTTGCCACGCTGTGTCTCCTCGGTTTTCCTGAGCCTGCGACGAACGCCTTGGGGGATTCTACGCCGCGCCCACAGCGCCGAGCGACGCATCCCGAGTGGTGATGACCTCGTCGACAACGCCGTACTCAACTGCTTCGGCGGCGGTCATGATGAAATCGCGATCGGTGTCTGAGGAAACACGTGCAGGATCTTGACCTGTATCGGAGGCGATCATGCCATTGAGGAGATCGCGCATCCGAAGGATTTCCTTAGCCTGGAGCTCAATGTCCGAGGCCTGGCCCCCAACGCCACCCCATGGTTGGTGCAGCAGTACTCGAGCGTTGGGAAGAGCGAATCGCTTTCCCTTCGCACCGGCGCCCAGGAGCACCGCCGCCGCTGACGCTGCTTGGCCGAAACAGAAGGTCGAAACATCGGGCCGGATGAACTTCAACGTGTCATAGATCGCCAGCAGCGCCGTGATGTCGCCACCGGGCGAGTTGATGTAGAGGTGGATGTCCTTGTCCGGATCCTCCGACTCGAGGAACAGCAATTGCGCGCACACGAGGTTGGCGACCGTGTCGTCAACGCCGGTGCCGAGGAAGATGATTCGCTCACGCAGCAAGCGGGAGAAGATGTCGAAATTCCGCTCGCCCTTACTGGTCGATTCAATGACCTGTGGGATGATGTAGTTCCTCGGTGCCATATGCTCGCCTGACTGCATCACTGCGC
>Ga0194055_10001989_pt1 | contig 16398 bp, 14 predicted proteins | sample SepL449m_MetaG_FD_155482 | JGI IMG/M metagenome (GOLD analysis project Ga0194055, IMG submission 155482) | Anoxic zone freshwater microbial communities from boreal shield lake in IISD Experimental Lakes Area, Ontario, Canada - Sep2016-L442-9m | ecosystem: Environmental > Aquatic > Freshwater >... | reverse complement strand
GTTTTATTGGGGGAATGTGACGCCGTGGTTTTCATATTCGTATGTGGATTACCAGGAAACGAATGCCGGCAGGAACACCGGGCTGGTCGGCATTTCCCGGCACAACGGCCGCTTAGGCCTCACATGGGCGGTGACACCCAAGCTGTTCGTCACCCCGAGCCTGGTCATCCGCTCCACGCCGGACAATGTGGCGTCGGGCAACCTCGGGCGCGAATTGGAGACTCCTTATGAGGTCAATCTCAACGTGCTCTGGCAGGCTGCCGAACATGTGGAGTTCTACGCCAACGTCCGCAACATGACCAATAACCACTACGCGCTGGGCGGCACAGTCGGCCAAGCTATCCCGCAGGAGGGAATCAGCGGCATGTTAGGCTTTAGGATCAAGTTTTAGGGTCTGTCATGCACTGGGAAGCCGGTGCTGTATCGAGCGCCAGAGGCCCGATACAACCCAGCCCGCAGCTAGCGAGCTTCGCCGCGTGAGGGCGGTAAGCCCTTTTACGCGGGCGAGGCCGGGACTTTTCATACCAAATCAAGTTGAAAACCGGACGTTAGCTTTTTGGAGGTAACGTTTGTTTGAGAGTGGACGGCATTGTCACCGATCAGGGAGTGGACGCGGGCCGGGGTGTTCCAGAGAGGGCGCATCTCCTGCTCGATGGCGGCCTCCATTTCCGGCAGGGTCTCAAATACCCGGTTGGCGGTCGCCATTTTGAGCATGCTGCCGACGTGTTCGGCCGGGTTGAGTTCGGGGCTGTAGGCTGGCAGCGGCAGCACGCGGATCCCTTCGGGCAGTTGCGGGTGGCCGGGTGGCAGGTGGAACCCCGCCTGGTCGGCGATGATGATGTGGTGCGCCTCCGGTTCGACGGCCCGCACCTGCTGGTAAAACACCGCGGTCGTCTCCTGGCTGACGCCGTCGAAAAACACCTGCACCGCGCGCCCTTTGCCTCCCGCCTCCAGCGCCGTGGCCAGGTAGCCCCACTCGTAGCGCGTGCGATACGGCGCGTGGGTCCGGCAGCGCCGCAGCCCCCAGTGCCGCCGCTGGTGGGCGATCAGTCCGTAACGGTGCTCGTCCATGAACCACACCCGCACCGGGCGTTCCCCGTGTGCGTGCAACGCCCATAGCTGCCGCGCCAGGGTCCGCTTAAACCGATCGGCCTCGGCGTGCCTTTTGAGGCGGTGAGTCCGGCGCGGCACCCGCCGGACTCCGCCGCATTTTCCCACATGATACCCCACCCCTCCGATGCCCATCTCCACGCCGTGACGTTCGCGCAGCCACCGCGCGATGTCGCCCAGCCGCTTCCAGCGCCCGCGCGCCAGCCCCTTGAGCATCTCGTTTTTCACCTTGCCCCGGATCGCGCTGGAGCGCCCTCGCCCCTGATGCAGCCCCATCAGTGCCGCCAGGCCTTGTTCGCGCGCCACGCGCATCCATTGCCCCACCGCGGAACGCGAACGCCCGCACGCCTGAGCAATTTGCCCGAGGGTGAAGTCCCCGCTCATCGCCATGCGCACCGCCGTCAGCCGCTCCACTTCCCGTGGCAGCTTCGCCTGCCGGCTCAGCTTTTCCAGTTCCCCGGCCAGCTCAGGTTTTCCAAGTCGGAATCGTTTTGCCATGCTTTCCCATTACCATTTATCGTCCGGTTTTCAACTGTTTTTGGTATAACACAGTCTCTAAGGCGGCGAACGATTCGCCGTGCTCAGGAACGCACCCTTGATGATCGAATTCCCACACACACCGGCGCGCGCCCAGTTGAAAGCGGCGATAAGTCAAACAACAGCCTTTGCTTGCAGTCGAGTGCTCAGTGAAGACCGATCAGTGAGTCTGTTCTGAGCACTGAACACTCCGCGGCACCTCACTTCCCGATCGAGATGACCTGCGAATACGTCCGCACGTAGAGCCGTCCGCCGCTGACCGCGGGGAAGTAGGGACAGACTAATAGTAAAGAATGTGCTTGCCTCCCACGCCGCAACCCGCTGAAATCACGCGTCTTCAATCCACCCGCCATGCGCAAATCCCGAGTCAACGTGGGCTTACCCGTATCGCGGTGCGCTGGCATTTTTGCTGCCATTGCTGATCTTCTCCGTCCTATGGTTCCTCCGCTGGCGGCAGCCGGCTTCCCATGTCCGCACCCACTGATTTCTTCAAAAACAAGCGCGTCCTGATCACCGGCGGCCTCGGCTTCATCGGCTCGAACCTCGCGCGCACGCTCGTGGAAAACGGCGCGCACGTCGTGCTCGTGGACAGCCTCATCCCCGAATACGGTGGCAATCTTTTCAACATCGCGGGCATCGAGGATCGCGTGAAGGCAAACATCTCCGACGTGCGCGACCGCTTCAGCATGAAGTACCTCGTGCAGGGGCAGGATTTCATCTTCAACCTCGCCGGGCAGACGAGCCATCTCGACTCGATGGAAAACCCCGAGATGGATCTCGCGATCAACTGCACCGCGCAGCTCTCCATTTTGGAAACGTGCCGCCATCACAATCCCGGCGTGAAGCTCGTCTTCGCCAGTACGCGGCAGCTCTACGGCAAGCCGCGCTCGCTGCCCGTGGACGAGGACCATCCGCTGAATCCCGTGGACGTGAACGGCATCAACAAGATGGCTGCGGAATTTTACCACACACTCTACAACAACGTGTACGGCCTCCGCTCGTGCGTGCTCCGGCTCACGAATACGATCGGCCCGCGGATGCGCGTGCGCGACGCGCGGCAGACCTTCGTCGGCGTGTGGATCCGGCAACTCCTCGAAGGCCGGCCCATCGAGGTGTGGGAAGGCCAGCAGCTCCGCGATTTTACATACGTGGACGATGTCGTGGAAGCGATGCTCGATGTCACTGCCTCCGATACGGGCAACGGGCAGGTCTTCAATCTCGGCGGTCCCCCGCCGATCAGCCTGCGCGATCTCGCGGCGCTCATGATCGAGCTGAATGGCGCGGGCGAATTCAGCGTGCGGACATTTCCCGCGGAGCGGAAACGCATAGACATCGGCGACTACTACAGCGACTTCACGCGCATCCGCACCGCGCTCGGCTGGGAGCCGCGCACATCGCTGCCCGACGCGCTTGCGCGGACGCTGGAATTCTACCGCGCTAATCTCGCGCACTACGTCTGACGTGCAAAACGTGAAGCCCGAATTTCCCTTCCAGCCCATCGCCGAGTATCGCGCATACAAGAGCGCGATTGATGCCGCGATGCTGAGCGTTTGCGAGAGCGGGAACTACATCCTCGGGCCGGAGTGCGTGGAGTTTGAGAAGGTGTTCGCCGCGTGGATCGGCACCGCGCACGCAGTCGGCGTCGCGAATGGAACGGACGCGCTCGTGCTCGCACTCCGCGCGCTCGGCATCGGCGTGGGCGACACGGTAATCACCGTCTCGCACACCGCCGTCGCGACAGTCGCCGCCATCGAACTCACCGGTGCGGAGGCGCTGCTCGTGGACATCGAGCCCGCGACATTCACGCTCGATCCGCAGAAGCTCGCCGACACGATCCGCGCAAACCCGCAGCGGCGATTCAAGGCCGTGATCCCTGTGCATCTTTACGGACAGCCCTCGGACATGCCCGCGATCCGCGCCATCGCACAGCAGCACAGCCTGCACGTGATCGAGGACTGCGCGCAATCCCACGGCGCGACGCTCGGCGGGAAAATTACGGGCACATTCGGTGATGCCGCGACGTTCAGCTTTTACCCGACAAAAAATCTCGGCGCGATCGGCGACGGCGGGGCTGTCGTAACGCGCGACGCATCGGTCGCCGCTCGCGTCCGCGAGCTGCGGCAATACGGCTGGAAGTCGCGCTACATCAGCGACACCACGGGCATGAACAGCCGGCTCGACGAGCTCCAGGCCGCGATCCTCCGCGTGAAGCTCCCGCACCTTCGCACCGACAACCAGCGCCGCCGCGACCTCGCCACACTCTACGCAATGCACGCTGCAAATTCCGCCATCACGCTGCCGCCGGTGCGCTCGGGCGCGGAGCACGTGTATCACCAGTATGTCGTCCGCTCACCGCAGCGCGATGCGCTCATGGCCGCGCTGAAAACGAACGGCGTGCCTACTGCGATCCACTACCCGCAGCCTGTCCACACACAACCTGCGTACCTTGGCCGCATCGCGACCGGCGCAGGCGGACTCGCCGAGAGCGAACGCGCGTGCCGCGAAGTGCTCAGCCTTCCGATGCACCCGCAACTCACCGACGATGCCGTGATTTTTGCGGCGCAGAAAATTTCCGAATGGCGGCCGTGAAACGAATTCTGCGAACGCTGGGCCCCGTTGACGATTCCACACCTTGGAGAAAAATGCACGTTTGGTGGAAACTTCGTGCAGATTGCCATGCAAAGCAGATCATCCGTCCGCTGGCCATCGCTCACACGCAGCACACCCGGCTGGCTGACATCCCGCAGACGCTTCACAAATTCCCCGTCCCAATTCTGCACCGGAGACCAGTCATCCGACAACTGGATGAGCACATCGCCGGTGCTCGCCGATGCCGCAAGGTTCCATGCTGCGACACACCCGCCGCCGGCCCGTTCGACAATCCTCGGGTTCAAGTCCGCCAGTCCCCGGATGGAATCCGCATCATCGGCATCCACGGCAAAAATGTGCACCACCCGCTCGGGCTTTGCCGCCGCGTTCAGCCAATTCTGTCTGCACTCCCGAGCCTGCGAAGGGCGGCCACGGGTTGCATGGAGCAGCGAAAGTCGTGGGAGATTGGGCGGCTGGGACATGGATGGTTTGTACGGATTTTCAGTCAGCCATTCCGCCCATGTCTTGCCAAGGATCGTTTCGGGACAGCGTTCGTAAGACTGCGTTTCCGATGGCCGGAAAAAAACGCCAAGCGAAATTCTAGGTCATGCAATCTGCGAGCGAATCTTTGACTCCGTGGCTTCCGCCTCAAGCAATTGCCTGCTCACGCGGCCACGTTTCCATCGTGCCTGCCATGTTCGCGGGTCAATAATTGACAGCATCGGGAACGGCAGGATTGAACGCAATGCATCCAGCCGTGCGGACAGATCGAGACGAAGCCTTCTTAGCCTGTCCGCCGCCGCCATTGTTGCAACTAGCTCCCTCACCCGGAGTAAGTCATCCCGGTCAGAAGCCGATGTCTGGACAAGTGCCTCTTCGATGGTTTGGTTTAAGACTTGCAGAGCCTCCGAAAAATCATGCGCGACTTTAGCCCTTTGGCCGGAACCGCAATCATCCGCGATGTGAGAAATCGTGGCGCAGCGAACGGGAACGATGATCACCAATGCTGCGGAGAGATTCCGCAGGCCCCACACTGTTTCGTTAACCCAGCCAGATTCACCCGCAAAAGGCATGGCTTGGAGCATCTCTGTGCGGAACAGATTTCCAGCAACGCTGCCCAACACCGGCTGGAGGCTATGGTTCACCGCAAAATGGGCGGCATAGGCCATCATCCGGCAGCGCCGCACGTGGATCGCATTTGCGGTGCCGAGATCCTTGAGAATCGCTTCGACGGGATACGAATGTTCCGCCGATGCCGCGCCTGAGTCAGGCATCGGAATCGGAGGCGTGACCACGATGTCACAGGCAAACTGTTGCGCTGTGGTGAGCAATTGCTTCATGCCGTCCCGGCTGATCGTGTCCCCGACCTTAGAAATATAAGTGAAGTCGCTTCCAAGCTCGGCGATAGCGAAATTCCACGCTTCGCAAAGCCCGCCGACGTGCGGGAGGATGCGAAGACGCGGATGCCGCAGCCGCTCCCGGACTAATTCGCTTATCCCGCTCGTTGCACCGCAATCCACGACCACGATCTCATCAACCAAATCGAGCCACGGCGTCATGGATGCAAGATGCGCCGGCAATGAAAAAGCGTCGCCCGATACCGCCATCACGACACCGATGGAAGCCGGGGTAGCGCCCATGAGGCCTCCAAACCCCTGCTCATGCCTCAGCCTGTCGCACTCGATCCATTTGTGGCGCAGCGATAACTCCTGGGCCGGATCGCTTCCGGAAGTCCCGCGGAGATTGAGTCCGGCGTCCTCCTTCCTCAGTCCCGCCTTGCCTGCCAAGACCGTCAGTTTGCGAAGATATGGGGCGTAGATCTTTTCAGTGAGAAACGGATCGGCCTGCACGGAATAGCGGAGCAATTGCGGGTCGAACAAGGAGCGTGCCCTTTGTTTTAGCCCGTGAAAGTGGAAGATGAGCAGCGGGCGTCCGTCCACGGTGATCCGATCATTTTCCAAGGCAAGCTGATGGCCGCCAAGGTTCCACGGCGCAAGGTTCACGCCGGGATGGCTGATGACTTTCACGCCGGGAAACCGTTCCGGCCAGTCGTCGAGGTATTTCTGATCGGCAAATTTGCCGTCCTCAAGCCGATCGTAGCACCATTCGAGGCACTGGTCGCGCCACCACTCGAGACAGGTGCGTGCATTCGCATCGCGGCGGAATGTCAGCCAGCCGACATTGAAAATTCCCCACTGTTCCAGTGCTTTCAATGCCTGCGGGAAGCGGTGCGCGACGATGGCGATGGAACTGCCGGCGATTTCATTCCAGACTTCATCCAATGGGTGAAAGACGAGCATGTCGCCATCCACATAGGTCACTGCATCAGTCGCCGGTTCGGATTCAAAGGCAAAGAGGGGCAGCACCGGCGTGCATGTGAAAAAGTATTCTATCGCAGTGCGGTTCTTCTTCGCCTCAGTCAATTGCGGTTCAAACTGCTCAAGCTGCTCCAGGGTGATCAGCCTCACCTCGGGCAGCGCAAGTTGCGTGAGTGCTGCGTGACATTCCGGAGTGAGACAGAGCACCCAAAGCTGAAACTCGGGACAGTGCTCCCGCAATGAGCCATGCAAGGCCAGTCCGCGGGGGAGATAGTGGTGGTCGAAATAGGTGCAAAATACTTTCATCGGCCAATGTCAGTTTCCCGCCAGCTCGGTGATTAGCCTGCTTTCACGCATTCCATGACAAATGAATCGGGCTTGTGCACCGCGCCATCCGGCCCGACTTCGAGATGATATTCCGCCCAGGCGGGGATGCGGCTGGTCTGGGGTGTCATTAGTTGCGGAGAGAGCAGCCCCGTCGCGGTCATCAGCCGGGCGAGTGAGAAGCGATCATACATCCATTGATGAACTTCGCCAGCCAAGCGGAACCGTCCGATTGCGACTTCCTCGGCAGTGCCAGAAACCGGCGGCTCCGCTTGCGGAGGGCATAGGGCTTCACTGAGACGCTGCCGGAGTGTGCGAGGTTTGGTTTGTTCCGGTGTGATCGGCTGAGAGGGCTGCGAAACCGGCTGCGGGGCTGGCAGCGCCCGGATCGCATTCAGAAGTCCGCGGCCTTCGTTGCCGATGCGTTCCAAAATGAAATCCTCCCCCGGCAGGGGAACTTGCCGAAGATAATCCAACATGCCACCGCCGCCGTGCTCGCGTACCGTTTGATCGAGCAGCTCCAGCATCATCCAATCATATCGGGCTTCTGCTTGGCGGTCGTGATTTGCGGCGGCTTGGAGGTTCTCCAGATAGAGCCGGCAGATTCGCTCCAAGTCCGGCACGGCCACGCGCAGGATTCCGCCGGGCTTCAGGATTCTTGCGCATTCGCGCATAAAGGCGTGTGCGTGTTCGCGGCGGATGTGTTCCAGCACATTGGAATGATAGACCGCGTCGAACGAGCCGTCGGGAAACGGAAAGGGTTTGCTCAGGTCACATGCGGTGACGGCGGGATTGCTCGGCACGATGTCCACATTCACCCATGCCGGGTGAAAGCGGCTGCCGCAGCCGAGATTGATCATGCGTGGTGATTTATGCTCGCTCATGGGTTAGCTTCGGAGGGCATAGATGAAGCCCTTATAATAAGCCTTTTCACCATCGGGCGAGTAATCATCCGATCCTGGGAAGTCTGCGACCAGTTCATAGCCGGCCGAGGTGATGGCGGCATGGAGGCGGGTCTCGCTGAAGAACCATGCGGGGTAGCTTGCAGTATAAATTGCGCTGGGCACGTGCTGCACCGTGAGGCGCTCGCGGTCGCTGTGCAAGAAGGCGGTCCGATCAATGATGAGATGGCCAATGCGGTGCCGCAGCAGGTCCGCAAGGAGGGCGTATGGTGCCGGAACGTATGGCAGCACACTCGACAGCAGCAGGACATTCGGCCTGTGGGCTGCCATGCAATCCTCGATGGCCGGATAGAAATGCAATTCCCCTGACGCAAAGTGCTCCTTGCCGCAGGCGACGTGGGCAGGCTGATCGACGACCAGCCATTCGATCTGGCGAAGCACCCGGAGGAATGCCCGGCATTGGAAATAGGAGCTGCCGAGCGCGCCGCCGAAATCCACGGCACAAAGCCGGCCGTCGTCGGCCGCCGCCGCGCGGAGCAGCCCTGAGAGCACGGGGAAGGAATGCTGGATCTTGTCAAACAGGACGGAGTCGCGCTCATAGGCCGCCTCGCCGCGCTTCACCTTGAGCAATGCGTCCCGCGTCTTGTCGAGGATGAGCGAGGAGTCGTAGCCGGTGGCGTCCTTCGAGGCCGCGGCCCAACTGTCATAGGCTCCGGTGAAACGGATGCACTGCGGTTCCGGCGCGGGCGGTTCGGGCGGTATGGGTTGCGGTTGCGGGGGCTCCTCCTGGCGGGCGCGCGTGAACAGCCGTTTTAGATTTTGGAAACTCATGCGGAGGTGGCCGGGGTTCTTTTGAATAGCTGGCTCCACCAGCTCTTGCGTGCCGGAGGCGGGCCGCCGCGCAGGTGGTCCGCGATTTGACGGCGCGCGCTGGTATTTTCCTTAAGTCGCTGCCTGCGGATCGTAACGGGCTGGGAAGCCAGCAGCGTGGTGAATTCCTCCGAGCTTCCGCAGTGCGTACCGGAGGAATCGAGGCCGATATTTTGGACGAGTGATCGTCCCGGATAGAGCGTCAACTTATCCGCCAGAAAGGCCGATGCGTGCCAGCGGATTGCCCACGAGTTATTTTGCCCGGCGATCTGGCCGCGCAGCATTTCGGTGTAACCGTAGGCGCCGTCAAAGTCGAAGGCATGGGTCAGCTCGCGTTGTTCGAGCTGTGCAAGCAGCGCTGCGCCATCGGCATTGAATAGCTGCCAGCTACGCGCCCAGGTCGCCCAGCCCCAGCAATCCGCGCCGCGAAGGAGGAATGTCTCCGGGAGAGTGCCGGGCACGGGATAGATGTAACCGTGGATGCTGATGACTTCCGGATCGGATTCATAGGCCGTCAGGCCGTCATTCATATAGCGCAGGAACCACGGGGAAGTGACCATGTCGTCTTCGAGGACGATGACGCGTCCGCTGCGGTCGCAGACTTCGGTGACGCCTTGGATGATGGAGTTCGCGAGGCCGACATTTGCAGGCCGCGGGACGACGGTGACCGACTTAAATCCCGGCACGTCGCGGAGCGATGCGCGGACAGCCTCGACCAGCGGCGCATCTGTGTCCGACTTCGGCCCGTCGGAAAAAATGTGCAGGTCGGTCTGCGCCGCGATGTCATTTTTCCGCAGAGCCTCCAGCGTCCGGCCAAGGTGGGCCGGGCGGTTGTATGCAAACAACGCTATCGGTGCGGGTGACATGGGCTTCATCTCGTGGAGCGATGAACAATCAGTGTGGCTTGATCGCGTCAATGACGATCCGCCCGGCACGGCGGCATTGCCTCATTGCGCGGAGCCCTGAGGCTGCGTCCTGCCGGTGCCCTGGAGCGCGAGTGCGCCGCCGATGCAGGTCGCGAGAAAGTAGCAGCTTAAAAGCGGATAACTGTAACGTGCGCTGCCGAGCGCGATGAGAAAGTAAACCAGGAAATTCACCGCCACCACCATGCCCAGGGTGAGCCCGAGCACCGGACGGCGGACGATGCAGACGCCGAGTCCGGCGATCCCGAGGATCGTCCACACGTCGAGCGGAAGAGAGCCGAGGAAAAGCGGGTCGCGCCAGCGCGGATGCAGCGAAGAGACGTATGGTTCCAGCGCCGCCCAAAGTCTGGGCCCGACGCCGTGCCCGACACCGGAGCTGCCGAGCACCGGATTCGCCGCTTGGAAATAACCTTCGCCCTCGGCCCGGTAGCTCGGCTTTTCGATCCATAGGAGCCACTTGTAGTATTTGCGCTCGTGCTTGCGGAGCTGGGAAAGGGTGCGGTCCCAGTACACCGGCCCGTGCGACGGCCCGGCAAATGCGAGAAGGTTCAAGCCCGATGCCTGCAGTGCACAGCGGGTGCGGATGAGCCACGCATCCGCCCGGTCCGCGATGAGGATGAGACCGAGGTTCCGCGCCCTTGCCGTGACCTGCGGCAGCGTGAGGCCTTCCTCTTTCATCCAGCGCACGCCGATGTCTCGGACCGTGTCGTAACCGATCCCGGGGCCGGTGAGTTTTTCCGCCGGCGGGTCTTTCGGCCATCCGTTGGCCTTGAGCTGTGCGACGGCGGCGGGGCTTGGCTTCCAATTGATAAACGACGCGGTGACCATCCAGTTTGCGCCGGGCTGCGGGAGGAAGAACTGCCCGGTGAGCAGATATCGCTGGACCGGAAAAGCCAGTGCGCCAGCGGCGACGGCAATCCCGAGGCTCGCCATATATGCGAACCGCCGGCGCAATGGCCAACTGGCAAAGAAGAACGACAGCCCCGCAGCCGCCGCGATGATTCCGCCGAGATAGCTGCGAAATTGCGCTGCGGCCACGATGCTCAGGAGGATGCCGGCAACCTCGATTTTTCGCGGCGGAAAAATCTGGATTCGCACGGCGAGCGTTAGTCCGATGAGCATCAGCGAGACGGAGCCCGATTCGCTCATGACCGCATTGTGCGCCCACTGAAAATAGGGGTGGAGCGACACCACGGTGAGCACTGCGAGATGCCAGCGGCTGGGCACGATTCGGTGCGCGGTGATCGTCGCAAAGACCGTGGCAAAGGCGGCGAGCGCGTGCTGGAAAATGGCGAACGCGGGCCATGCGAGCTTCGTCGGCAGCAGCGTGCTCAGCTTCCAGAGGATCGGTGTGCCGCAGGAGACGTGGGAGCAACTGACCATGGTGGAAGGCGTGTAGAATGCGCGCATCTGTTCGCCGCTCGTGAGAGTCTCGGCGAGCGCGGCATACCCCGATGAATCAACGCCGAAGACCGAACCGAATACGGCGAGCGCGTAAAGGTGCAGCACCGCCGCGATTGCGATGCACCAGGCGAGGTAACGACGATCGATGCTTTCGCAGATTTTTCGGATGAACTGAGTCATCGGCGACGGGCGATGATGCGCATGTTTCCCGATCGGCCGAGTTTGCTTGGGATCAGTTCAAGCAGCCAGAACAGGGCGAGCGCGAACGGATTGTTCATGCTGAAAAAACGCGCGATACGCCCGTCGCCAAACCACGACTGCATGACGTGATTCACCGACCAGACCCACACCACCGCGGCGGGCAGCGTGGAGACCGCCACGACATCGAATCCGCTCCTGTCGAGCATGTGCTTCATCGTCGCAGGATCCCACAGCGTCCAGTGCCGCGGAAAATAGTAGCCGCCCCAATTGCGCCGCCGGAAGAAGATGCGATCCCACGCCTTCATGTTCGGCGTTTCCAAAAAGAGCACGGCCCCCTTGGACATCATCCCGCCGAGCCGCTGGATGAGCTGCATCGGCTCGCTGACGTGCTCGATCACTTGGATCATCGTGATCGCGTCGAATGTCCCTGGCGGAAAGGCGAGATCCTCGGCGCGCTTGAGGATGCCCGTGAATCCGCGCTTTTCGATGTTTGCAACGGCACGCTCGTCGAGTTCCGTGCCGAAGAGATTCTTCGCCGGCGTGCCCGCGCTGCGGAATGCCTCGAGCAGCAGGCCGTCGCCCGCACCGATGTCGAGCAGCGTCACCTCGGACGCGGGCTTGCCCAGTGTCGCGGTGATCGCGTCCACCTTCTGCCGGTCACGCGCGAGACGCGCCTTGAGCACCATCGCGTTGCCCTTTTCCGCGAAGTCGTACGAGTAGTAGTCGTCGGACGAATAGATCTGCGGGAGCGCCGCCGCAGTCGGGCGCGGATTCAGGTAGCAAGTGCGGCACTGGCCGCATTCCACGAGGTTGAACTCCTGGTCGCCGCAACTGTGGCAGTCGTAGTCCGGCCCGCGCGCGACGAGGGACGACTCGCCCGAGCGGCACACGGGGCACACGACTTCCTCCACCGGAACGTGCGGGCGCGCGCCGCGGTATGGGACTGGTGCCGTGCTGGACATTCGTGATTGCCGGGAAAAAACTGCGTCGCCTCCCCCGTCCTCAGCCGCGTGGCGGCTCGGCAAACGGATTCAGGATGCGCAGGCCATAGCCCGATTGCATCGCGAGCCGCCAGAGCGTGCGCAGATAGCCGCGCTCCCTCGTGATCCCTTCCTGATCAAAATGTCCCTTCGCCTTCAGCGCCGCGCGCACCTCGCGCAGGCGATGATACGGCACGCTCGGAAAAAGATGATGCTCGTAGTGATAGTAAAAGCCGATCGGCGCGATGAGCACGCGCTCGATCCAGTGGCTGTCCACGACGCGCGTGAAGCCCGGCATTTTCATCCGTCGATCGTCGCAGACGCCCGCATTTGCCTGATGCTCGACGATTGTCCGGAAATTCGAGAGCATCAGCCCGATGGTGAACAGCGGCGCGATCCACAGCAGCGGATAGAGATACCACAGCCCGCGCCACCAGCAGAGCGCGAACAGCGCGGCATTGATGACGATGAAGCCCGCCCACGCCGCGGACGAACGCGGCGGCGGCGGGCGGTGCGGCGAATCCGGCTTTGAAAACCGTTTGTTGCGCGCGATGATCCGCAGCGCTGAAAATCCGAACAGGTGCCGGAATATTTCCGAAAAAAGATGGCCGCCACGCAGACAAAGCCACGCGACCAGTTCGACCTCCTTTTCGGGATGCCCGAGATATTTGTGATGCGCCACATGGTGCCAGCGATACTGGTCCACGGAAATTCCCGCGGGACCGGCGAGCAGAAAGTCCGCGATCCGGTCGTTCAGCTTTTTGTTCCGGTTCAGGCTCGAATGCGACGCCTCATGCGTCCATGTGATGATCGCATTGTGCAGGCAGCCCATCGCGAGGAAGCACAGCAGCCACACCCACCAGCGCGGGAATGCAAACGCAACTGCAAACGTCCCGAGCACCATCGCCCAAAACATCGCGATGTCGAAGGCGACCCGCCAAGGCTTGATCTTCATGAAGCCGCGCAACTCCTCGGCGGAAAGCCCGCGCTCCTTACGCTCCACGGGCACGAACGACGTCATCGCGTCGAATGCGGGATCAGTGTCGGGTTGCATGAATGTCGGTGAATTTCCTGGAGCCGTCGTCCCAGCGCGCTGCGTCTTCGGCGGTGAATGGCTGTCCTTCGGCGGTTGACAGGGAAAACCCAATCTTCTGGAGGAATGAGATCAAGTCAAGGGGAGCACTTCCTGCGCGGCGGAGGCCGTACGGCCAGAACTCGACGAAGAGTTGAACCCTCGGATTTTCCGCGAGGATGCGTGTGGCACCGCGCAGCGCTTCGAGCTCCCAGCCCTGCACGTCGAGCTTCACAAAATCCACCTGCTCGCCGGCGAGCGCGTCGTCGAGCGTCACGACATCCACGGGAATCGCGCCAGCCTCGGTGGGATCGGCGCACAGGCGGTTGTCGCCGCTATTCAGGCCGAAGCCTTTCAGCGCGAGCTTCGCGGGCTGCGCGCCGAGTGCGCACGGGATCGGCGTGACGTTCTTGATGCCGTTACGATCGAGATTCTTTCGGAGCGCGGTGTACAGCGCGGGATCGGGCTCGAAGGAGAACACTTTTCCCTCCGGCCCGACGAGCTTTGAGAGTTGCAGCGTGAAGACGCCGAGGTTTGCGCCGGCCTCCACGACGCGCATGCTTGGGCGGATGTGCTGCGCAAAAAATGCGCGTCCGCCGGAACCCATGAGGCCGAATTTTTGCAGGACGAGATAGACCAGCCGGTCAAACGATGATGCCTCGAACCGCGCGCCGCCGACGCGGACGCTGCGCCGCCACACGGGCCAGCGGTTGATGGCGGCGAGCAGTCCCATTTACGTGAAGCGCAGCTTGCGCGCGGCGAAGAGCACCATGCGCAGCAGCAGCCAGCCGTGCCGCCAGCGGTTGATGTTTGTGCTGCCGTACGTGCGGTCGCGGTAGCGCACGGGGATGTCGGTGATTTTCAGGTGCAGCTTGTCCGCGCCGAAGAGCAGGTCGAAGTCGCCGAACGGATCGAAGTCGCCGAAGAACGCGCGGTTCTTCGCGATGTGATCGTAGTCGGTGCGGAAGAGCACCTTCGTCCCGCAGAGTGTGTCCTTGATCGGCTGGAGCAGCAGCCAGGTGAAAATCACGCTGAAGGTTTTGTTCGCGAGCAGATTCAGGAACTGCATGGCCTCAGTCTCCATCGGGTACACGAGGCGCACGCCGTTTGCGAATTCGCCGTGGCGCGAGGCGACGGCGTCGTAAAATTTCGGCAGCTCCTCGGGCGGGACGGTGAGGTCCGCGTCGAGAATCATGAGGATGTCGCCCGTGCTTGCGGCGAAGCCTTCGCGCACGGCGTTGCCTTTTCCCTTCCCGGTCTGCTTGAGGATTTTCAGGTTCCGCCCATGGTTCGTCGCCGCGACACCCTGGATTTTTTCCCACGTGTCGTCCGTGGAATTTCCCTCGATGAGCACGATCTCCGTGCCGAGCCCCATCTCCGGCGTGCGCCGCAAGATCGCCTCGATGTTGCCCGATTCGTTCCGCGCGGGCACGACGACCGACACGGTGTATTCGCGCTCGCGCTTCTGCGGCGGACGCGGACGCGCGGTGCAAAAACACGTGAGGCAAAACCAGGGCAGCAGCGGCGCGAGGAAGCGGTTGAACAGCGGGCCGAGCACGGGCACGTCGAGCGGAAGGAGGATGCGCGGCTGCACTTCGAGGGGCTGCCAGCCGGCGAGGTCGAGCATGTTGCGGACGTCATCGAGAGTCAGCCAGTTGCTCGCCGGCGTGCGCCCGCGCAGGCCGAGCCATTTTGCGAGGGTAAAAACGGGGCTCCAGAGCGAGCTGTAAAAATTCAGGATGAGCCGCGTGCCGGGATGCGAGAAGCGCAGGGCCTCGTCGAATACGCGCTGCACGTCCGCGGCGAGATTCACCGTCTCGGAGATGATGATGTAGTCGAACGTGCCCTCGAGCCAGAGCGCCTCGCCCGCCTGTTCGAAGAAGCGTCCGTGCGGCAATTTCGCCCGCGCCTTTTCGAGCTGCTTCGCGGAAAGATCCACGCCGGTGACGGTGCGGCCTGGGAGCAGCGCGAGCAGGCTGCCGTCGCCGCAGCCGATCTCGAGGACGCTCACGCCGTCCGGGATCATCTGCGCGTAGTAGCGGCCGAGCAGCTCGTGGAAGCGCTGGCTCGATCCGGTCTTGCGATCGGATTCCGCGTCGTAGAAATCGCGCGTGCGTTCGAGCTGAGTGCGGGTCAGCTCGGGAATGGTGGTGAGATCAAGGGGCATTTTTTTCGAGCACTACGAGGAGGCGCGTGGAGAAAAGTCCCGGCAGCGGACGGAAGATTGCATCGAGAAATCTGAACACCGGCAGACAAAATCGCGGGTAGAGCTGCGGCCCGCCGAAGCCGCCGGATGCGACGTAGCCGAGCGCGGGCAGGCGTGCGACGCGCAGGATGTTCCAGCCGTCGAGCGGGCCGGGCCTTTCGCCGCGCACGAAGACGCGGTGCGCATTGCCCTGCGCGGCGTAGTAGCCGTGGTTCGCAGGCGTGAAATCCGCGGGCGCATCCCACGCGATCGGCTCGCGCAGGGCGAGCGGCTCGTGGTGAAACGCGCCGTAGATGAACCGCCCGAGCATGCCCATGTCCGGCTCGAAAAGAATGACGCGTCCGCCGGGGCGCAGCGTGCGGTGCAGTTCGCGCAGCACCGCGCCGGGATGCCGCAGATGATGGAACACATCGAAGAGCACAAACGCGCCGACACTGCTCTCCGCGAAGGAAAGCGCGTACGCATTTTCCTGCCGATCCAGCCACTCATTGGAAAAAAGATCCGTCGTGATGCACTGCGGGATGACTCGCTTGATGTTGCCCATTCCCGAGCCGAGTTCGACGACGGGGCCGAGTTCTGCGGGCGGAAGTTCGGCGGCGATGCGGGCGTAGAAGCCGTCGTAGATGTCGCGCAGGAGAGGCTTCCGGCGCCACGCTTCGGCGTTCGAATGAATCTCAAGATTGTGCTGCTCAATCGCGGTCACCGGGGAAGTGCGAGGACATTGATGCCGCCCTTCGCGGGGATCAGCTTTTCGAGCGCTGCGGGATCATCCGGCAGCGCGCGACCATTGAAAGTCTCGAAGCGGTAGCCGAGCCCGGTGATGCACTGCACGAGATCGCTGAACGGGTAGCCGTGCTCGACGCACACGTGCGGGCACAGCTCGATGAGAATCACCGGACGCGACGTGCTTAAAGTTTTCGTCGCGCCGCGCAGCACCGAGAGTTCGTGGCCGTCCACGTCGA
>Ga0194055_10001987_pt1 | contig 16407 bp, 16 predicted proteins | sample SepL449m_MetaG_FD_155482 | JGI IMG/M metagenome (GOLD analysis project Ga0194055, IMG submission 155482) | Anoxic zone freshwater microbial communities from boreal shield lake in IISD Experimental Lakes Area, Ontario, Canada - Sep2016-L442-9m | ecosystem: Environmental > Aquatic > Freshwater >... | reverse complement strand
CTTTGCACTCGCCAATTCTGCCGTATAACTGTGTGACTTACGACGACGGGGTAACGGCATCCTCAGTATTTGTGAGTGCGTATGCAGCGCTGACCAGATATGTCCACAACTCGTCGCGCAAGTGCGACTCAATTTCCATCTGCAGTAACGCAGCTTTCATGCACGAGATCCAATGGTCACGTGCGTTTCCATCAATGACAAACGGCATGTGGCGCATACGTAATCTGGGATGGCCCCGCTCTTCTTGGTAAGTTCCTGGTCCACCCCAGTACTGCATGAGAAACAGCGTGAGATGTCGGCGAGCAGCAGTCAGGTCGGCCCCCGCATACATCGGACGCAGAACTGGATCAGCGGCAACACCGGTATAAAAGTGATCGACCAGTTGAGTAAAGAAGTTCTCACCGCCAGCATTGTCGTAAAAGTTATCGCTGACTGTCATTACTTTGGACCTTGATTAGGAAGCCGCAGCACCACTGGTACGGAAATTCCATTGCTATCAAATGCATTCTTAATACGTTCGCGCAGTTCGCGACCCGCAATAACTTGCTTATCCGGAAGTGCTCGTGCGGTAATGCGCACCACAACTGCTTCACCGCTCATTGATTCCACGCCTGCGTATTCGGGTTTATCGATAATTAAATCTTCACTTGCTGGGTCACTAAACATTTGTTCAGCAACTGCTTCGATGATGCTGCGTACTTTATTTAAGTCTGTGTCGTAACTCACGGGTACATCAACAACAGCCATAGTCCAGCCTTGGCTTCGATTCGCTACTCGCAGAATCTCGCCATTACGTACGTACCACACGACTCCAGATAGGTCGCGAAGTCGGGTGACACGCAAACCCACATCTTCCACGACACCAACAACAGGACCAACATCAACTAGGTCGTTGATTCCGTATTGGTCTTCAATGATCATGAAGATGCCTGCGAGGAAATCTTTCACAAGAGTTTGTGCACCAAAGCCCAGCGCCACACCCACAACGCCGGCAGAGGCAAGAATTGGCGCCACGTTAATTCCCACATTGGCCAGCATTGTGATGAGCGCGATACTCCATACCGCAAACGTGACGATGCTTGAAAGCAATTGGCTGATGCTGTCGGCCCGCTGTTCTTTGCGCTTAAACTCAATCACTTCTTCAGGGGTAGCCGGCTTGACAGTATCGCGATGGCGAATGGACATCGTGCGGCGCACGAGGCGGTCAAAAAGTCTGACGAAAATTGCCCGAACAATAACGGTCACCACCAGCATGATGACAAGCTGAAGCGGCTTGCCAATTACGGGGTGCAGCAGATTCTGCATGGGTCCTCCTTCGTGCGTAGTTCTATATTGGCGTAAAGTAGCCGTGTGATGACAAACCTGCGCAAGGTCGCTACGACCCTCACTTCTGTTGCTGTTATTTCTGCCACTGCGGTTGGCCCGGCCATTGCTGGCAATCGCAATGACGATGGGGAAGATCGTGGCACACCGCTGAGTCTGACTCAGGCAATTTTGTGGTTTGTTGTTGCTCCGATTGTGATTAGTGCCTTGATTTCCGCGCTTGTGATGGCCCCTGGCTGGGTGCGCAAAGCGCGTGCCTCAAGTGTCAACGGTTTCCTTGATGACCCGACACGGGCCGACCGCATCAGCATCAGTTCGCACGACCACGCACAAATCGGTCAGTAAATAACTCTGACGTTTTCGTCGCCGACAACCAACGAATTACTGATCGGCAGCCTGGCAACGCAACGAACGAGCAACGTTGTCTCGCAATTCCCGCACCAAGCGAGTAGATCCAGCATCCGTGTCCGTCGCCAAGAACGCGTCTGCCTTATCCAAAATTGCTTGGGAGGCCAACAACGACGGGAAGAATCCCATTGTGATGGTTTGCGCAATTTCATTCGTGCGGTTCTTCCACACATCCGCCAACGCAGCGAAGTACTTGTCGACATATGGCGTCAGTAGCTCACGTTGATCCGGTTGTGAGAATCCTGCAACAGTTGAATCGAGAATTGCATTCGCAAGGTCATCATTGAGCGCTGCGTTCCACGCGCGTTCTTTGGCCTCGGCTGTTGGAACACCCGAGCGTGCGGACGCAGCTTGGCGTTGACCACCTGCAGTGTTATCGCGCTCAAGTTCTGCGTCGATGGCAGATTCATCGAATTCGCCCAGGGCAACAAGTCGTGAAATGAATGACCAACGTAAATCGGTATCTAAGGCGAGTCCAATCGGGGCATCGTCTCCCTCAATCCATGACTTCAGCAAAGATTTGTGTTCGTCGGTGCGAGCCAAAGCAACGATGTTACGAACGATTGCAAGTTGGTGGTCACTTCCAGCTACAGCATCTTTGAGGATTGTGCGCAACGTGTCGAGTAACTCGTCGCGATATTCGCCACGTTTGTAAGGTGAACCGAATTGCTCAATGGCAGAACGACCTTGCAACAGAATTTGTTGCACAACACCAATCGGCATTTCAAGTAGATCAGCTTTATTAATCAGTGCGAGGTAATCAGCGGTCGACATTTCAGCGTCACGCGTCATATCCCAAGCCGCACCCCAAATAAGAGCACGTGACAAACTATTCTCGATGTCGCCTAGGTGGGCTACTGCGGTCTTGGATGATTCTTCATCCAGACGAATCTTCACGAAAGTTAAATCATCGTCGTTGAGAAGCAATAAATCTGCAACTGGTTGCCCGACAAGTTGAGGAACAGAGGTTTCTGCACCATCGACATCAATCTCGATGGTGTCATATCGTGTGACATGACTCTGACCGTTGTCTTCAGCGTAGTTGTACAAACCAATACGAATCCGGTGTGGTCGTAAAGTTTGGTCAACACCTTCGGGTGCAACCGGTGGTTCTTGCTTCACAACAACTGAGGTGTAGACACCGTTATCGACGGTTACTTCGGGGCGAAGTGTGTTGACACCAGCGGTTTGCAGCCAACGCTTCGTCCAGTCGCTCAGGTCGCGTCCACTAGCAGATTCAAGTTCTACGAGAAGATCCTTGAGCTCAGTATTTCCCCAAGCGTGCTTTGCGAAGTATTGACGAATTCCGGCAATGAAGTGATCTTCACCTACCCAAGCGACAAGCTGTCGAAGCGCAGAGGCTCCCTTTGCGTAGGTAATGCCATCAAAGTTCACTTCGACGGCGTCTAAGTCGACCATGTCAGCCCAAATTGGGTGAGTGGTGGGAAGTTGATCCTGACGGTAACCCCACGCCTTGCGCTGGTTCACAAAGTTGGTCCACGCTTGGGTGTATTTGGTAGCGCGTGCACTCGCATGATGCGCTGCCCATTCGGCAAAACTTTCGTTGAGCCATAGGTCATCCCACCACTTCATAGTGACCAAATCGCCAAACCACATGTGAGCTAACTCATGCAGCACGGTGTTAGCACGTTGCTCGTAGGCAGCGCGAGTTACCTTGCTGCGAAAAACGTAATCTTCGTGGTGTGTGACACACCCGGCGTTTTCCATAGCACCTGCATTGAATTCAGGGACAAACAGTTGATCGTATTTGCCAAATGGGTAGCCGACCTGGAACGCTTCCTCAAAAAATTGAAAACCTTGTTTCGTTACTTCAAAAAGTTCTTCGGGATCAAGGAATTCGGCGAGGGAGTTGCGGCAGTACAAGCCGAGTGGATATGTGCCGAATTCACCTTCAAAGGTATCGCGCACTTCGAAATATGGACCTGCAACAATCGCGGTGATATATGTCGACATGCGCAGTGTGGGGTCAAAAGTCCAACGCGCCGCGGATTCCGAAATTTTCTCAGGCGTTGGTGTCGCAGAGTTGCTTGTCACTTTCCAGTGACTCGGTGCGGTGATTGTGAACTGGAATGACGCTTTCAAATCTGGTTGGTCAAAACACGCGAACACTCGCCGCGCGTCTGCAATTTCAAACTGTGTATATAAATAGACTTCGTCATCGACAGGATCCACGAAGCGGTGAAGGCCTTCACCGGTATTCATGTAGGCGCTTTCTCCGACCACTGTCAGCTCGTTGTTTTCTGCCAAACCTGTGAGCTGGATCCGGAAACCATCATGCGCGGATAATTCAACATCTTTGCCGTTGAGAGTGATACTCGACACGGATGGAGCGATGTAGTCAATCCACGTACTACTGCCATCGGTAGCACTGAATGTCACGGTGGTCGTCGATGGGAAAGTGTCATTACGAGTCGATAGGTCTACGTCAATAACGTATGAATCTACGGATACTAGTGATGATCGGGTGGCAGCTTCAGCGCGTGTGATGTTTGTGCCAGACACAGGGTCTCCTTCATAAGGGACAATGAATTAATTCAACCCCCATCCTGACACCAAAACACACGAGTTGTGTACTCGGGCTAGTCTGGTGCTATGGCTGATTCTGTTGAGATTGCTGATTTTTGGTTTGACCCCATCTGCCCTTGGGCTTGGATTGCTTCTCGTTGGATGCTTGAGGTCGAGCAGGTTCGTCCTGTAAAAACTCGTTTCCATGTGATGTCACTTGCTGTTCTCAACGATGGCCGCGACATGCCTGAAAAGTATGTGGAGTTAATGAAGCGCGCCTGGCAGCCAGTGCGCGTGGTCATTGCTGCTTCCCAGAAGCACGGGGATGACGTCGTGTTGCCGCTGTACAACGCTCTTGGCACTCGCATTCATGAGCAGGGCCGTGGCGACGATTACCTGGAAGTCATTGCTGAAGCGCTTGCTGAATGTGGACTTGAGACTGACCTTATTAATGCAGCACATTCAACCGATTGGGATGACGCCCTTAAAATTCAGCATCACGAAGGCATGGACCCTGTAGGTATGGATGTCGGTACTCCTGTTATCCATGTTGCTGGCACTGCATTCTTTGGACCGGTTGTTTCGCCGATTCCGCGCGGTGAAGCTGCGGGCAAGTTATACGACGGAGTGTTGCTGTGTGCTCAAACAGATGGCTTTTTCGAGCTCAAGCGCACACGCACACGTAGTCCAATATTTGATTAATAGTTCTTTTGATTCCATTTCCCAGGGCAAGGTTTCCTGCTAGTGTGGCTGAAAATCCGCCCTAGGAGAGATCTGTGTTTGAAAAAAATCGATTCCGTATCACCGTGGCGGTATTTCCGCTAACACTGTTAGTTGCCTTAGGAAATACGTCTGCCCAAGCGTTGGACACAGGCACATATAAAGGCATGACGTATTCATCGAATGGGACTGAAATTCAAATCACGGGTTGTGCAGTTCCTTGTACCAAAAAGTCTTTAGTTATTCCGGCCAAAATTGCTGGGAAGCCAGTTGTGGGGATTGCTAATCGTGCTTTTCAGGGGGATGTTGTTGTGACTTCTCTGACAGTAGGGAAAAACGTCCTTAGCATTGGAGATAGTGTTTTTCAAGATTCAATCTTGCGCAAACTTACTTTTGCACCCGGTAGCACATTGAGGTCAATCGGAAATAATTATTCATTTGCCGGAACCGCGTTATCGGATATTGTTTTCCCCGCATCACTTGAGAGAATCGGAAACGGTGCTTTTGGCTGGATGAATGATTCGAAAAACGCATCCGGTGTGCCATTGCTTCATACAGTTCTGTTTTCGTACCCAAGTCACTTAACAAGCATTGGTGATTATGCGTTTGCTGAGGCTGTTAATTTGCAGGTGGTCACTTTCACAGGTGACGCACCGACACTCGTGCATCAAACAGCAGACGCAATCCCGTTCAAGTCAACTGGCACTCGCACAATCGGTGGACTTGCCAGCATGAACTATGTCGCGACCAAGTCTTCTTGGACTTCGGAGGTTCTTGCCAGTGATGGATTTAATTTATTCGTTCAGTCAGCTATTTCTGCGCCGAGGTTGGATCTCAATAAACCACCAAAGATTTCTGGAAAGGCCAAGCACAGTAAGAAGCTTTCTGGATCAGCGGGAACTTTTTACCCAGGTCAACTTCCCGAAACTACTACCTACCAGTGGTATTCATGTGACCTGCAAGTGACAGAAATTTCACATGTGGCGTATGGCTGCCTAGCAATAGAAAATGCAACAGCGAAAACCTACAAATTAACCTCTGCGGAAATAGGTAAGTACATTCGCCTCGATGTCATGCGTACCAGTGACGCAGGAACAACACACGAAGTCACGAAGTCTACGTCGATTGTGAAATAGTTCGGTTACTGAAGGCTGCGATGCGCGACATTTTTCGCATCGCAGCTTTTGGCATTCTGGGCTACTTACATCCGCAACCTGGGCCGCAGTTGCATGAGACGCCGTTGCAGTGACACTTCGCTTCGTTGGGTGCTACGTCGATTGCTGGACTTCGACGGAAAAACCCAACAGGCTTGAGTGTGAAACCGAGTCGCTCAACCGGCATCACTGGCCAGTCTTCAATGCGCGGAATGTGATTAAGTCCGAAGACGTACCACATCACAACATCGGTATTTTCAAGTGAGCGATCTTGCTTAATCCATCGTGGCAACCCGTCGCCACCTTCGTGTTGGAATGGGTAATCACCTGCGGGGTAGCGCTCCTGGGCAGTGTTTTGGGTAACCCATAGATGCTTATACATGAAGCCTGCTCGCTTACCAATGACAGAAGCTGGCGAAGCCAGTGGCAAGCAATTGACGTTTCCGAGAATTTTGTAGCCAACGGGCTGGCCGACGTGATTCTTTTTGTTCGGGTTAACAATCTTCCAGTAGCGACTCTTGCCTAAGTCCAACAAACGTGATGCAGCACTTTCTTTAGCAATCACATCATTTGTCGTGACATACGCGCCACCGTGTGGATTTTCAGGTCCCATTTCTCGCGCAACCGAATCGACTTCGATCACAGAGTTTTCTGTGCCATCAATATCGAGATCGAGCCGCGCACAAAAAGTGTGCTGATGATATGGCGCCCACAAACCTTCTTCAATTTGCGTTGCAGATGGATGTGCAACGCCAGGCTCATCCGAAAGTGTGAGCAAGATGCCAGTGAGCTTGGCTTCAAACTCAATGGCACCGTCCTGGTAGAAGTACCAGTAGTAGCCGTACTCGTAGTTGTTGATAGTCACGATTGAGGACACAACAAATCGACGTCCGCGTCGCACTTCAACATGGCCGTCCATGTCCACGTGCTTCCACAAAATTCCGAAATCTTCTTCGTGCATACAAATAGCGTTCTTGATTGTGCGCACAACACCTTCAGGATTAGCCAATGCCACATCGAGATACACAATCTCGCCTAAACAATCGCAGCCCAAGGTGAGTGAGTTTGTGTAATTGCCAAGACCGTATTCACCGGTGTCGAATGCGTTTTTGCGGTAGGTGCCCTGACTGGGATCACCATAAGGAATGACAAGTTCAGCAATCGACATGCGATGGCCGATACGGCGCACATTGCCATTGTCATTAAATCGCACATCATGAATAACGAGTCCTTCGCGCTGATCCCAGCCAACGCGCAGACTCCAGCGCTCCCAATCAATTTTCCATCCGTCGACACTGAACGATGGTCCATCTTTTTGCACGATATCTAAACTTTTTAGTTCGACATTTCCGCCAGTTTGTGACAATCGATAGTCGCCACGGGTTTGAGGAATCGCAGTGACGTTGTCGTCTTCTAGTCCAACGACTTCACAAGTTTGGAGATCAATAATTGCGTACACGCCATTAATAGGGTGCGCATAGGGATTCGCTTCAGGATCTGGACGCCACCACATCGGTGTCCACACTAAACGTCGGCCATCATCAAGGTACTTCGGAATTTGCGCACCAATGGGCCAGGTTTCCATGAGAACTAAGTCCACATCAGTAACCCCACGTTTTTCTAGCGCAGCAATGACGCGTGGATCAGCTTTTGCCGCAGCAATGGCTTGGTCAGACTCGGTGCTCAGAACAGGGGACTTTGCACCCTCGATCACTCGCCAACTTCGCACAAGGCCGGTCGTAGTGATGACACCTTCATGGACCAGAGTCGTTGATCGATCAAGAACTGTGACACGGGCTGCCCGCTCGAAAGAATCACCAGATTTGAAAGCCAGAATGTCCGCCTTGGCAGGCTCTTCGAGTTGGACCATCGCAAACAGATGCCGGTGATCTAAGTCCCATGCTGCGAGCGAATGGGCAACAATGTGCTCGAGTTCGTCATGGCTGAACGGGTCCAGTGGATGCGCGGATGACATCAGAACGTCCTTATTCGTAGCGATTTGGGCAAAAGGGCTTGATTAGCAGTCTAGAGAGTGTGCTTGGGCAAGGTTGGAATATGCAATTTCTCGGAAATTAGAGAGTCACTTTCACTAGTGTGACGATAAGCGCAATTTCAGAATTGGAGTCACCTATGTCAACCGAACTAGCGGGCCAACAAGACTTAACCACTGCGGCAGCCCTGGTCGAAAAGAAGAAGCTACAGAAGCACTTTGGACGTTTCGATATTTTCTTCTTCCTTATCTGCACAATCGTTGGTGTCGACACCTTAGGAGCAGTTGCTTCCTACGGCGCCCAAGGATTCCTGTGGCTCATATTTATGTGTTTGTTTTTCTTCATTCCTTATGGCCTGTTTACGGCTGAACTGGGGTCTGCGTTCCCTGAAGAGGGCGGCTCTTACATTTGGACTCGTATGGCGTTTGGTCGCAAAGTTGCCGGTATTAACTCCATCTTCTACTGGTTCTCAAACCCAGTATGGATTGGTGCAACTCTGGCACTGCTGTGTATCCAGACTGTCGCAGACTATTTCTTCAGTTTCGATGCTGGAAGTTCATGGGCCCTTGTCATCGGTTTGGTTTACATCTGGTTCTCAGTTATTTCAGCCATCTTGTCGCTTGATAAAGGTAAATGGATTCCAACATTGGGTGCGTTTAGTCGCATCATCATGATTGGTACGTTTGCGATTTCCACTGTCATTTACGGCGCTCGCAATGGCCTGCACTTTCCTTCTGTTGGAGAGTGGACTCCTACGTGGCCCGCATTCGTTGCGTTAGTCCCACTTGTGTTCTATAACTTGGTCGGGTTCGAAATGCCAAGCTCAGCAGGCGACGAAATGAAGAATCCACAGCGCGATGTGCCATTCACCATCATGCGTGCCATGATTGCGTCAATTTTGCTCTACGGGCTACCGATTCTAGGAATTGTGTGTGTCGTCCCAAGCGATCAGATTGAAGGCGTGTCCGGATTCCTCGATGCTGTGGCAACAGTCTTTAGTGTGTACGGAGGCGCCGCTGACATTATGTTGAAGCTGATGGCGTTTACATTCATCATGGCGCTGATTTCAAGTGGCAGTTCGTGGCTTATGGGTGCTGACCGTACTGAGGCCATTGCTTCAATTGATGGCACAGGTCCACGTTGGTTGGGTCAGTTCTCACAAAAATTTGGAACCCCAGTGAACGTCAACGTGGCTTCAGGTGTTGTGGCAACAATTGTGTTCCTTGTCGCAGAAAAGATCGGAGAGGGAGATACTGGAGTGGCCTTCAGTGTGATGATCGGCATTGTGTTGCTGTTCACCAACTTGAGCTACTTGGTGATTTTCCCATCGTTGGTGAAACTGCGTAAGTCACACGGAAGTACTCCGCGCCCGTACCGCATCCCAGGCGGCATGGCTGGTGTGTGGTTCGTGTCGATCATCACGACTTTCTGGTCGGCATTCGCATCGCTTACGGGAATCTTCCCAGGGCTCTTATCAAACGGAAAGTTACTGGATGACTCGTCGCTACCCGATGGTGTGACTCGAGTTCAGTACACCTCGTATGTAGCTGTTGCAATTGGCGTGACACTTCTTGTCGGAGTTGTGTTCTACATCTTGGGTGGACCAGTGCGCAAGCAACTGGTCGTTGATCCAGAGCTTCGCAAGTAATAATTCGACACAGATATAAGCGCAGTCCCGCCGAGTAATAATTCGGTGGGACTGCACTTTGTCAGGTTCCTTCTCGAATCAGGCTGCGTCACTGTCGATTAAGTCGATTAATAAGGAGAGCGGGTGACCGGGATCGAACCGGCATGGCCAGCTTGGAAGGCTGGGGCTCTACCATTGAGCTACACCCGCAGGAACCGCACAAGGCGATTCGGATAAACACTACCTCATTGCATGAGGACTTTTCTGCGGCGGTTCCTGTGGCACTGACACAGTCAGTGGGATGTGCCCTCGTGAATTCCTCATTGGTTATCGCCCGCAAATATGTCCCGTTTTTTCCTTTTCGGCCTATACCTACTAGACTCCATTCGAGTTACTACGGGGCGTAGCGTAGTGGCTAGCGCGCCTGCTTTGGGAGCAGGAGACCGAGAGTTCGAGTCTCTCCGCCCCGACCATTTGTTAAAAAATCTCATGAGGAGCCACGTGAAAAGCGTTGTCGAAAGTCTGTCCCCAACACGTGTGAAGATTTCCGTGGAAGTTCCAGCCACTGAGTTAAAGCCAAGTTTGGATTCTGCCTACCAACGTATTGCAGCGCAGGTGAACATCCCAGGTTTCCGTAAGGGCAAAATCCCATCGCGCATTATTGATCAGCGCGTTGGACGTGCCGTTGTTCTTGAAGAAGCAGTCAACGATGCAATTCCTCGCGCTCTTGCCGAAGTGATCGTTGAGAACAAAATTTTCCAGATGAGCCGACCACAGGTTGATGTCACAAAGATTGATGATGTTGACGGTCTTGAATTCACGGCAGAAATCGACATTCGTCCAGAATTCGATTTGCCAACTTATTCAGACCTCAAGGTTGTCGTTGATAATGCCGAAGTTACAGATGCTCAGGTTGAAGAACAGCTCACAGAACTGCGTCAGCGTTTTGGTGCCTTAAAGACGGTTGACCGTGCGTGCAAAGATGGCGATGTTGTCTTGATTGACCTTCGTGGAACTCACGATGGCCAAGCCGTAGACGACATCACAGCAAATGCGCTGTCATACGAAATTGGTTCCGATGGCATGGTCCCTGGATTTGATGATGCAGTTCGCGGAGCTAAGACTGATGAAGTGCGTAATTTTGTGTTCACACCCACTAACGGTCCGTGGGCCGACAAGGGAATCATCGTTGAAGTCACTGTGAAGTCGATTCGCGAACGTGAACTTCCTGAGGCAAATGATGAGTTTGCTCAACTCGCCAGTGAATTCGACACCATCACTGAGCTACGTAATGATGTGCGCGAACGCCTCGGTCGACTTCGCTTAGTTGAGCAGGCTTATCAAGCACGCGATCTTGCTCATGATGCGTTGATGGAAGCTGTGAAGGCTGAAGTGCCAGAAGGTGCGATTCAAGATGAAATCAATGCGCACTTTGAAGATGGTCACGGCGATGACGCGCACCGTTCTGAATTTGAACTGACGACCCGCACGGGCATTAAGAGCCGCATGGTTCTGGACAAACTTGCTGACGAAGAGAATCTTCAGGTGAGTGATGCCGAACTGTCGCAATGGCTCATTCAGGAAGCGCAGCGCTATGGCATGGCTCCAGATCAGTTTGCTGATCAATTGGTGCAAGCAGGTCAAGTGCAGGGCGCAGTGTCTGAGGTTCGTCGCGTAAAGGCGTTGTCGTTCATCCTTGAACACATCCAGGTTGCTGATCGTTCCGGTAAGAAGATTGATCTCGAGTCGGTCCTTCGTGGTGACGAACCAATTGTGGATTTTGATGAGACATTCGACGAAGAGTCAGATCAGGACAACTTCGAAGCGGACGAGTAGGCCAATGCTGGCCTTGGCTCACAAATTCACGGATAAGTGGGGCGGGGAATCAGGGTTTCGACCAGCAATTTTGCGGTCAGTGCCTTGAAATGGCACACTAAGAGGGCTGTTCGGTTCACGGCAGGCGCCGCCTGACGACCCGAACCTGCGATACCAAGGAGTCATCCATGCAAAAGGGAATCCACCCAGAGTACGTCGAGACTAACGTCACGTGCTCCTGCGGAAGCACATTCGTTACCCGCAGTACTCAAAAGAGCGCCTCTATTCACGCTGACGTATGCAGCGCGTGTCACCCGTTCTACACCGGCAAGCAAAAGATTCTTGACACTGGTGGTCGTGTTGCCAAGTTCGAGAAGCGTTTCGGTAAGCAGGCTTAACTTTTCATTAGAGGTGTTGGTGTTGTCGTCCTGACAACACTGGCACCTCTTGTTTTTTAACCGAGGACTTTCCATGGCACAAGATTTCTTAAAGGCCGTAGCGCTTGAGGCCGAGTACGCCGAACTCGAACGCAAACTGAGCGACCCAGCCACGCATAACGATCAGAATGAAGCGCGACGCATTGGTAAGCGTCATGCTGAACTTCGTCCTGTTGTGGCGAAGTATCGCGAATGGAAGCAACTTTCTGACGATGAAGCAGCTGCTCGTGAAATGGGTGCCGAAGATTCTGCATTCCTAGCTGAAGCTGAGCAGCTCGTTTCGGTGCGCGATGCAGCGGCTGAAAAGTTGCAAGAGATGTTAATTCCTCGTGACCCACTAGATGGCAACGATGTGATTTTAGAAATCAAAGCTGGTGCTGGTGGCGAAGAGTCTGCACTGTTTGCGGGCGACTTAATGCGCATGTATTTGCGCTACGCAGAAAAGCGTGGCTGGGCAACACAGGTGCTGGAAGCTGAAGAATCTGACATGGGCGGATACAAAGACATCGCGATCAGTGTTAAAGCTCGTGGTGTTGTTGCTCCAGAAGAAGCTCCGTATGCAAACTTGAAATATGAAGGTGGCGTGCACCGAGTGCAACGTGTTCCAGTTACTGAGTCACAGGGACGGATTCACACTTCGGCCGCTGGTGTTCTCGTGCTTCCAGAAGCAGAAGAAGTTGACGTCACAATTGATCCGAATGATTTACGCATTGACGTGTATCGCTCAAGTGGCCCTGGCGGTCAAAGCGTGAACACGACAGACTCCGCGGTGCGCATCACACACATGCCAACGGGCACAGTTGTGTCGTGTCAAAACGAAAAGAGTCAGTTGCAGAATAAGGAATCTGCCATGCGCATTCTTCGTGCCCGACTGCTTGCACTTGCTGAGGAAGAAGCAGCCGCGGCCGGTAGCGAACTACGCAAGAGCCAGGTGCGTACCGTTGATCGCAGTGAGCGCATTCGTACCTACAATTTTCCAGAGAACCGTCTAGCTGACCATCGTGTTGGATTCAAGTCCAACAACCTTGATCAGGTTCTAAATGGCGATCTTGACCCCGTTATTGGTGCCTGCATCGATGCTGACATGCAGGCGAAACTCAACTCCGAGGATTAACCATGGCCGAAAAAGTTCAAGGACCAAAGTCGTACTTTCCATCAATTGAAAAGACGTACGGTCATCCGATTGAATACTGGATGAAGATTCTGAAGAAAGCCAAACTTGAAAAGCACATGGAGATGGTGACGTTTCTCAAGAATGAGCATGGCATGGGTCATGGTCACGCGAATGCGCTTGTTATGGTCTTTCGCGCCGAAAACTCATAGTCATGACACTGTTTCGTCAACTGGTTCAGGATGCTGCTCGACAGTTGGAACTAGCGGGCGTCTCAAGCCCTGAAGTTGACGCCACCGAGCTTTTGAAATTTGCCATTAGTTCGCAGGTGGGAGTCGCCGGTGCGTTTGACGATGTGTCTGATGAGGACACCGAGCGATTTCAGTCGTTGATTGACCAGCGAGTCAAAAGAATTCCACTTCAGCATCTCACTGGTGTTGCCTATTTTCGACACCTTACGTTGCAGGTTGGCCCGGGAGTTTTTGTACCGCGTCCAGAGACTGAACTCTTGGCACAGGTCGGCATTGATTATCTTTCCAGTGGAATGGTTGCTGTTGATCTGTGCGCGGGCAGTGGAGCAGTTGCACTTGCACTGGCTACTGAAGTGTCAGGTGTGACTGTGCATGCAGTTGAGCGTTCGATTGATGCCGTGGAATATTTGAAGCGCAATGTGGCTGCGAATGCAGAACTCTTGTCATCAAGAAGTTCTCAGGTTTTTGTGCATTTAGGTGATGCCACAGATCAAAGCATCCTGCCCGAACTCTTTGGAGTCTGTGATGTTGTGCTCTCGAATCCGCCTTATATTCCGGCTGGCATGATTCCTCGCGAACCCGAGGTACGCGACTTTGATCCAGAAATGGCCCTGTATGGCGGAGACGATGGCTTCGATATTGCACGTGGTGTGATTGCTGTTGCCGCGCAGCTGCTGCGTAGCGCCGGTGTTTTTGCAATGGAACATGCTGATGTCCAAGGACCAACAGTGAATCAGTTATTTGATAATGCTTGGGTTCAGGTTCAGGATCACAATGACTATAACGACCTACCTCGCTATGTAGTGGCCCGCCGAAACAGTGCGAGGATAGGTTCATCATGACAGTTGTATCTGCGGCCGAAGAGGGCGCAATTGCACGTGCCATTGCGATGGTTCAAGGTGGTCGCCTTGTTGTTATTCCAACGGACACTTCTTACGCAGTAATTGCGGATGCATTCCATGCCGGGGCAATCACTCACTTGCGCATTGCAAAAAAGCAGGCTGAAGACGTGGCATTGCCAATTGCTGCAGGATCCATTGAGACAATTCGCGGTGTTGCTGTGTTGGGAGACATTGCTAGCGATATCGCAGCAGCGTTTTGGCCCGGGGCGCTCACGATTTTGACGTCGCCACAAGCATCACTGTCCTGGAGTATTGGGGCATCAGATTCTGCCCTGGCTGTGCGAATCCCCAACAATGATGTGGCGCTGCAGATTTTGACGGGAATTGGCCCAACAGTGATGACCGGTGCTCAACAGGCAGGGCAGGCGCCGATCACCACGATTGAGCAAGCCCAGGCTTCTCTGGGAGATGCCGTTGCGCTCTATGTTGATGGCGGCGAGCTCAGTGGGGCAGTGTCCAGTGTTCTTGATATGACTGGGGCTCACCTGCGGCTACTGAGAGAAGGTCAACTCACGCTGGCTGCCTTGCGCGAAATTGCCCCGATGATTGTCAAAGCGACGGGTTGAAAACCACCCCCTAGTATTGCTCTATGAGCGACACTTTCTTTGGTTCTGATTACAACGAGCTTGCTGCAAGCGATCCAGAAATCGCCAGCGTACTGGTCGATGAACTATCCCGACTTCGAGGCGGACTACATCTGATTGCCAGCGAAAACTTCACGTCACCAGCAGTTCTGACTGCACTTGGTTCCACGCTAAGCAACAAGTACGCAGAAGGCTACCCAGGCAAGCGCTACTACGGTGGGTGCGAAGTCGTCGATGTCGCAGAAAATCTCGCAATTGCTCGAGCTAAGAAACTCTTTGGTGCCGACCATGCCAACCTGCAACCGCACTCAGGTGCAAGTGCAAACATCGCTGTGTTCGGCGCATTCCTGAAGCCTGGCGATACCTACCTTGCGATGGCATTGCCACATGGTGGACACCTCACACACGGTGCGGGAGTTTCCTACAGCGGTAAGTGGTTTAACGCAGTTCATTACGGTGTTGCTCAAGGCACCGAAGATATCGATTATGACCAAATGCGCGACCTTGCTCGCGAGCATCGTCCGAAACTTATTGTCGCTGGTGGTTCTGCAATTCCACGTCTGATTGATTTTGAAGCAATCCGCGCAATCTGCGATGAAGTGGGTGCCATCATGCACGTTGACGCAGCGCACTTCATTGGACTTGTTGCCGGAAAGGCGATTCCGTCACCGGTGCCATTTGCTGATGTGGTGTCTTTCACCACGCACAAAGTTCTTCGTGGACCTCGCAGCGGCATGATCGTCTGTAAGGAAGAGCATGCGTCAGCGATTGATAAGGCAGTCTTCCCAATGATGCAAGGTGGCCCGATGATGCATGTCATTGCAGCGAAGGCTGTTGCACTCAAAGAATGTATGACACCTGAATATCAAAAGTACACACGTGATGTCATTGAAAACTCGCAAGTACTCACAGCAGAACTTGCATCGCATGGAATGCGACCAGTAACTGGTGGCACTGACACTCACTTAGCTCTTCTTGATCTTCAAGGTGTGGGTGTCTCGGGTAAGGATGCCGAACAACGTTCCGGAGCGTCAGGCATCGTATTGAATAAGAACACCATTCCTTACGATCCAGCACCAGCAAGTATCGCAAGTGGTATTCGAGTGGGGACACCGTCTGTGACCACACAGGGCATGGGCACCGAAGAGATGAAACAGGTAGCAAGCTTCATTTCTCGCGCCGTAAAGTCGGATTCTGCAAGCGAACATGCCGACATTAAGGCCGAAGTTACCCAACTTGTCTCCAAATTCCCTGCCTATCCACGACCATAGATAGATGCGCGAATACCTGCTTTGTCTTGCAGCGGCTGCGGCGGTCACTTATCTGCTGACACCCCTTGCGCGACAATTGGCAATTCGATACGGAGCGCTCGCTCAGATTCGTGATCGTGATGTGCATGCCACAGTAACTCCGCGTTGGGGTGGGCTAGCAATTCTTGGTGGCCTTGTGGTTGCCGTGATTCTGGCTGATCACTTGCCGTTGATGAGCACCATTTTTAACGACCGCAAACAAATCGTCGCGTTGTCTTTGGGTGCATTAGTCATTGTGTGTCTCTGAT
>Ga0194055_10001986_pt1 | contig 16408 bp, 18 predicted proteins | sample SepL449m_MetaG_FD_155482 | JGI IMG/M metagenome (GOLD analysis project Ga0194055, IMG submission 155482) | Anoxic zone freshwater microbial communities from boreal shield lake in IISD Experimental Lakes Area, Ontario, Canada - Sep2016-L442-9m | ecosystem: Environmental > Aquatic > Freshwater >... | reverse complement strand
ATCTTATACTTTGTGCTGATTCCTTTAGCAATCTATGACACATCTAGTATGGTCTATTTATCTGCAAGAGATCAAACTATTAAAAATGATTTTATTGAGACCAAGGTTGAAGAAATTGATAAAAAGATTACGCAGTCTAATTCAGTTAAAGAGCTCCAAGAAATAGCCCAAAGCATTGATTATCATAAGCTTGATTTAAAGGTTAAAGATGTTGGGCAATTAAAAGAAGATCTTAAATCACCATTACAAAAATTCCACCAAAAATTAAAACAAGATAACGAACAGGAACATTCAAAAAACTCCACCCAATTTTTTAAAAGAGCAGTCAATAATATTATAGGAAGCATACTCTCTGGCACCAGTTTGATCTTGCTTTGGAGAAAAGCGCTGTGGGCTAGGCTACTATTTGAAAATTATCAACGAGAAGATTAACGTTTATAAAAAGGTTTTTTGACAACGGTTGCGCTTTTGAGATTGCCTCTGATTTCCACTGAAAGATTTTGACCTAGCTTAGAAAGCTCAGTAGGAACATAGCCCAGGGCAATTGGTTTAGCTAAAGTTGGAGAAAAAGTACCACTGGTGATTTTGCCAACTTGGTTTTCTCCCTCAAAAATCAGATGATCGTGGCGGGCGATATTGCGCTCACTCATAGTAAGCCCTACCAAACGACGTTTAACCCCTTGGCTTTTTTGTTTCTCTAAAATAGCTCTACCAATAAAATCATCCTTGCGATCCAAATGTACTAAAAAGCCCAACCCAGCCTCTAGAGGAGTTGTGCTCTCATCGATATCTTGACCATAGAGTGACATCGCCGCCTCTAGCCTGAGGGTATCTCTAGCGCCTAAACCGCAGGAATTAACTCCAGCACTAGTTAACTGTTGATAGAGATCTTCGGCTAATTCAGGACTAGTCATAATTTCAAAGCCATCTTCGCCCGTATAACCAGTACGAGCAACGAAAACCTCTTGTTCTTTTAATTTGAATTTGTGATGCTCAAAATACTGGAGATTGTCTAAATTTTCATCTAAAAGAGGTTGTAGATAACTCTGGGCTGCTGGACCTTGCAAAGCTAATAAGACTTTTTCTCTAGAGAGATCTTGCAATTGACAAGAGCTATTGAGCTGTTGGTTTAACCAAAGGCGATCTTTTTCTAAAGTAGCAGCATTGACTATTAGAAAAATCTCATTGTCTGAATAATAGTAAACAATGAGATCATCGATTATACCAGCTTGCTCATTGAGCAGTACTGTATATTGAGCTTGGCCACTTTTAAGGGTAGATAGATCTGAAGGGACTAGCCTTTGCAATTGAGCAATCAGATTCTCACCTCTGAGCAAAAATTTACCCATATGGGATATATCAAATAACCCGGCAGATTGACGGACAGATTGATGCTCTTGTAAGATACCTTGAAACTGGATCGGCATTTGCCAGCCGCTAAAGGGAACAAACTTGGCCCCTTTGATAGCGCTAAGGAGATCATAAAGAGGAGTACGCAGCAGAAGTTCACTCATCACACACCTGCATGGCCAAGCGCCAAACCAGCTACCAGCATTCCCAAAACAAGAAAAGGCTGCGCGCTAGCTTGATACTTGACATCATTTTTGAGAGGATCTCTGAGAAAATACATATCCTGTAGAGTGATCTGGGGAATTATAAACAAAAGCAAAATTGTAGCAGAGAGGTTTTGACCAATACTGATCAAATAGAGAGCAACTCCTGCCTGGAAGATATCAATCATCAATACACAAATCCAGCTAGCATTCTTAATCCCAAAAACAACCGGCAGCGATTGTAGACCTAAAGCGCGATCTCCTTCTACGCTTTTGAAATCATTCACCACAGCAATCCCCAAACCTGCCAAACTATAGAACAAAGTTAGGATGACTATAGTCCAGTTGAGCTGGCCAAACAGGGCATGGCCTGCCCACCAAGGTAAGGCTATGTAACTGGCACCAAGAGCGTAGTTACCCAGCCAGCCGTTTTGTTTAAGCTTAAGTGGGGGGGCAGAATAAATATAGGCAACTAAAGCCCCGCCTAGAGTTAAAAAGAGCATAACGGGACTTTGGTGGCCTGCCCAAAGATCCAGCAAATAAGCAACAGTAATTCCAGCTACCAAAAGCACAACAATCTGAGTAATCACCGCTTTAGTAGAAATAGCACCAGAAGGTATTGGACGATAGGGCTCATTGATAGCATCGATTTCCCTATCGTAATAGTCATTGAGAGTTTGGGTATAGCCTGCCATCAAAGGACCTGAAAGCAGCATACAGGTCAGCGCTTTAAAAAAATCCTCCACAGACCAGATGTAACCACCAGAAGAAGCTGCCCCACAGACTACTCCCCAAATCAACGGAATCCAGGTGATTGGCTTGGTCAACTGAAGGCGTATCTTCCAAATGGAGGATTCGCCAGATGATACTGCTGCTGCTCCTTTCATACCGAGAAGCTGTCTGGCTTTGGCTTGATTGTCTTCTTCTGCTGGAGTATTAGTCATAGTTAGAAAAAAGAGTATTGTTATTTAATATTCTAGAAAGAGATAATCAAATAGCCATCTTGGAATTTGGCCCCGCTGACTCCCTTACCCTTAAGAGTAGATGATAGTGGAATATTGCGGCGCATTTCGCCAGCTTCCAGGGTAATAGTATCTCCCTGTTGGGTAAGCTTGACTTCTTTTTTTTGAAAGCCAGGTAAAAATACCTTGATTTGACTGTTAGAAGGATCAATTTCCAAAGGTTTGGGAATATTATTTATCTCTAGCAGATTGGGCAGAGAGTTGGCTAGAGCTTGCCAGTCATTGGTAAAAGGAATATTGTTGACAGGTAACGGCGCAAATTCAGCAGTGATTGAATCTTCCAAACCAGGATGGTTGAAAAACACTCCAGCTACACTGACCCCAGCTAGTTGAGCATTACCCCAGAGATACTTGGCAATCTTGAGAGAATTGGGTTCATTGGTTGTGACCAGATAGGCTCTCAGTTTATTGGGATCATTGACTACGGCTTTTCCTTTTTCCAAAAACTCATCAGATGCACCTTTGGAATTTTGAGAAATATTATCCCAATTAGAGTTACTACTCAAGATAGCTCCCAAAAGTGGCTGTATAAAAGGAATCACAACTCTACCTAGATCTGATTCAGTAACCACATTTAGGAAACGCTTAACATATCCACTGAGAGATTCTGGCATAGCCAAAAGCCTCAATGTTCTGGTATCTCCAGCTCCATCATAGACAATCACATCATATTTACCTGAATTGTAAAATTCCCTGATCGCAGTGAGGATCAGCGCATCATCCATACCTGGCAGAACTGGTAGTTCTTGACCGAATATAGATTGCAAGATAGGAGATTGTAAATATTTTTTATCTAGAACTTTAATCTCCTCCCATTGCTTATCCAAAATGGAAGTGGTGCTCAGTTGTACAGCAAAGAGATTGTTTTCAATTGGGCTAGGCTCAGCTGAGGGAGTGATACCCAGGCTATTGATCAGTGAGATGTTACTCACATCAGAAGCCAGAAGAACCTTAGAGCCAGAACTAGCTAGCTTTTTAGCCGCTGCAATTGCTAGGACAGTGCGCCCACTTCCTTCATTGCCCAAAAATGTCAGTATTAGAGACATAGTTTCCTAAAAATGTGGTTGAATTTGATACTAGCTAGCTTAGCAGTCTTAATTCGTCATCAAAGAACCAACTGGTTGTACTATCTTCAAATTCGACAACAGCACCTATACCACTGCCATCAGTCATTTTGTATCCTGTGATAACACCAATTTTACCGAGTTTATCAACAAACCCTTTGGATACTCGATCACGAATGCGGTACACCTTAACTTTTTGTCCAATTTCCATTTTTAACTGGCTAAGTATAATTTAAATGAGTCAAGATTTAGTTTATCCCAATTCAGGTACCCTGAGAAACAACTGCAAAATTGAAGGCTAAGTGATCCTCTATAATTAACTAGAGCACATCCAAAAGACAGAGATTCAATGCAAAAAAAGAACAACTTCGATTCGAATCAGATCATGTACCGCTCCGAAGAGTTGATGCAAGCCGCTTTTAACCGTTATAAGATCACAGTGCAAGTTGCCAATCGTGCCAAGCGTCGTCGTTATGAGGGTTATTTTGAAGATAACTACTATATGAAGCCCACAATTCTGGCAATTATCGAAATGTCAGATGAGCTGACTCAACCAGAAATTATTGGCGAATAGTTTGGGATAATATGCAACGCAAGTCACTATTTTACTATCTATTGGCTTTCTTGACCTGCTTACTAGTGGTTTGGATTTCCCCATCTAGTTTAGCTCAGAGCGTTTCTGCGTTGCGTCCCGAATCTTCTGCCGAGAAGGTCTATTTGGCTTTTCCCAATCTACCTAAGAACAATGATTACAAAAAAGTAGAAAACGGAGCGCTCAATACTGAAAGCACCTTAATCAGTCGTTTAATTCGCTATCATCAGGATGTAAAAAAACGCCCAACTGACTTTAGAGTTGATTGGCTCTTGACCATGGCTGACTATCTTGGGGTAAATGAACCAATCAAATCTGGGCAATATCCGGGTTATTTGACCTTACAGACCAATCCCATGCAGGATGATATCAAGATTATCCGCTCTCTAACTAGGGTTCAAAGAAGATCTTTGGTGGATTTTCTAGTCACACTTTATGCTCCTGCTCTTGAAAAACCTACAATTAACACCAAAGTTTCCCCTGATTCCAACAATACTCCCAGCAAACCCGGACTCTCCAAGCCTGGCGATGCTAAATTCTTGATGCCATGAGCAATGGTGCCTTTTTACAAAAGGGCGATGGTTGGCGTCTAGGTTGGAATAGCAACGCCTCTACCTATAAAGCAATGTTAGGAGGTCAAGATTGGGCTATTGAGCTAAATGAGAGGGAATTTGCCGATTTTTGTCGTCTGTTTGGGCAATTGGTAGATACTATAGAAAGTTTACAAAATGAGCTGATGGATGAAGAGAAAATCAACTGTGAGCTAGAAAGCGATCTTATCTATCTCTTGGCTGATGGCTATCCTGATTCCTATTGTTTGAGAATTTTACTAAACCAAGGTCGAAGGGCTGAAGGCAATTGGAGCTCTCTGGCAGTCACCCAACTCAATGCTGCTTTAAAGAGTTTCTTGACAAGTGGGCAAAAATAGAATTAAAATGTTGAATTGTCGGAATTTCGGGGCGTAGCGCAGCTTGGTAGCGCACCACTTTGGGGTAGTGGGGGTCGTGGGTTCAAATCCCGCCGCTCCGATTTAATTTAATATTTTCTAGAAATAAACTATGATTGTCACTATTTTGTGAAACTATTTTACAATTATAGTCAACAGTCAAAAGGAGTTATTAATTAACCGTGTTTGTTCTTAAGGGTTATGAGTATCTGCTGGGGTTCCTGTTTACTTGTAGCTTGGTTCCCATCTTAGCGCTGAGCGCGTCCAAGTTGCTCAGACCAAGTGGCGGTGGACCAGAGCGCAAAACAACCTACGAATCCGGGATGGAACCTATTGGTGGAGCTTGGATTCAGTTCAATATTCGCTACTACATGTTTGCCCTAGTGTTTGTGGTATTCGATGTAGAGACAGTGTTTTTGTATCCATGGGCAGTGGCATTTAACCAACTCGGTCTATTCGCTTTTGTCGAAGCGTTGATTTTTATTGCCATCTTAGTGATTGCTCTAGTCTATGCCTGGAGAAAAGGCGCACTAGAATGGTCATAATGTAATTAGCTAAAAAATAAAAATAAATTGTAATTTTCTTGTCATGACAACCAATCCTACTGCTGATCTAGAAAGTTTAAAACGTCGAGATAGCGAGAAGGTTCTCAACCCTGCCAGTTGCGCGCAGGTTACACAGGATCTTTCGGAGAATATCATACTGACTACGGTTGATGATCTTTATAACTGGGCGCGTCTTTCAAGTTTGTGGCCATTAATGTACGGAACAGCTTGCTGTTTCATTGAATTTGCCGCTTTGATAGGTTCGCGTTTTGATTTTGATCGTTTTGGTCTGGTTCCTCGTTGTAGCCCAAGACAAGCAGATCTGCTGATCACTGCTGGTACAGTTACCATGAAAATGGCACCTGCTTTGGTTCGTCTCTACGAAGAGATGCCTGAGCCTAAATATGTAATAGCTATGGGCGCTTGCACCATAACTGGTGGTATGTTTAGTAGCGACTCTACCACGGCAGTCAGAGGTGTAGACAAGTTAATTCCAGTAGATATTTACATTCCTGGCTGTCCACCAAGACCAGAGGCTATTATTGATGCCATAGTCAAGCTGCGCAAAAAAGTTGCCAATGATTCTATGCAAGAAAGAGCAACCGTTCAATCACAAATTCATCGCTACTATTCAACTCCTCACAATATGAAACCAGTTGAGCCTATTTTGACTGGTAAATATTTGGCCAATGAAACAAGACAATCACCACCTAAAGAGCTGGCTCAAGCTCTTGGCCTGCCCACGACTTTGATCAAAGAACAACAAAAGGAGGTTGCAAGTGAGTGAAGAAACATCCCAACCTAGCCAAGATAGCCCAGCAGCAATAACCCCAGTTGGTGAAGTCTCTACTTGGCTCAGCGAAAATGGCTTTGACAATGAGTCACTAGAAAAAGATCATCTAGGAGTTGAGATAGTTAAAGTAGAAGCTGACTTTCTCTTGCCTATTTGCGCCGCGCTCTATGCCTATGGATTTAACTATCTGCAGTGCCAAGGTGGAATTGATCTAGGTCCAGGTCAGCAATTAGTTAGCTTTTATCACTTACTCAAAGTCGCTGATAACGTAGATAAGCCTGTTGAAATTAGATTGAAAGTTTTTCTTCCAAGAGATAATCCGCTGGTGCCTTCTGTCTTCTGGATTTGGAAAGCTGCTGATTGGCAAGAGCGCGAAACCTATGATATGTATGGAATTATCTACCAGGGGCATCCAAATCTCAAGAGAATTCTCATGCCTGAAGACTGGGTTGGTTGGCCACTTCGCAAGGACTATATCTCTCCTGAGTTTTACGAGTTACAGGACGCTTATTGATATTTTAAAGACTAGATAGTACGTATCTAGTCTTTAATTTTTTGCAACATTAGATAAAAGATTTAGAATAGAGATGATAAAACAATAAAAAGAGATTAATTTTTTAATTTCTAATCAAGGCAAGGAGTGCATGAGTAATCTCCTAACTATTAACAAAGACAGTTTTAAAATTTCCTTTGCTCCTCTCCAAATGGAGGAAGTCTACTCCTTAGTAGATGCCTCAGCTAATGGTGCCATAGTTATAATGAGTGGAACGGTAAGAGATAAAACAGCGGGTAAAGATGTCACCTATCTGGAATATCAAGCTTATGAGCCAATGGCTTTAGAGGTTTTTTCTCAAATAGCTAATCAGGTGCGCCAGAGGTGGAGCGACATCAATCATATAGTCATTCATCATCGTATTGGACGTCTGGCAATTGGAGAAATTAGTGTTTTAGTTGCAGTTGGTTCACCGCATAGAGCAGAAGCTTTTGCAGCCTGCAGCTATGCCATTGACAATCTTAAACATAACGCGCCAATTTGGAAAAAAGAATATTGGCAGGATGGATCTAGTGATTGGGTCAGTATTGCTCAGTGCGAACATCTTCTTCCCTAAAAAATTGTTTTTTCTTAGTCCATGAACAATCAAATTTTTGCTCGAAACAGTTCTTATTCTTCACTACGCTCTAGAAATCGTTGGGTAGATTCTTTCTATGTGCTGGGACTACTATTGATAGCAAGCTTTTTATTGAGTTTTCATTTGGGTAGTTTGCCATTGACAGCGCAAGAAACTCTCATGGTAGAAGATGCGCTGCAAGATTCTGGTAAGGCGATGATATTTCCGCTGATGCCTAAGTTGATTTCTCTCAGTTATGCACTACATAATCATGTTGTCAATGCCTGGACTACTAGGCTTCCTGGGGCAATTTTAACGGCCTTGTCTGTTCCTTTGCTCTATAGTCTCACTGGTGAGCTTTATCTTACTAGAAGACCTAAAATTTTTGTTACATTAATGTACCTGACGACCTTGCCTGTAATCTGCTCTGGTCGTTTAGCCAATTTAACTGGAATTAGCCTTTGCCTTACAATCTGGACAATAGGAGCTCTACTTCGCTCAAGGCGTAATCTCACTTGGGCGGTGGGAGTCGGTACCGGGTTGGGACTGGCTATTTTAACCGATGGCTTGATTTTTCTTGTATTATTTTCAATAATATTGGTTTTTTTATACCTAGATACGCCCAGGCTTTTGCTTTCTGTATATTTTTGGACTGGCGTTTTTTTAGGGGTAATACCTATTTTTTTCTGGCATTTTCCTTTGCTGAATATTCCTTTTCTTATTCCTACTTTAATTGCGACGAGGAATTCTTGGCATCGTTTTCTAGATATTATAGTTTTTTCAATGCCCTGGCTAATCTTCTGGGGCTCAGGTCTCAAATTTGCCATTAATTCATATTCCTGGAGTTGGTCTAAGTTAATCCTCTCTTGGTCAGCAACGGTTCTAGTTTTTGTTTTATTAATGGGCGCAAGAATGCCAGATTTGGCAATGCTCTTAATTCCCGCCTTTTCTCTAGCAGGAGGAACAATCCTGGCTGAAGTGATGACCTGGCCGCTTAATAATTCATATCCAAATTCTTGGAAAAGTTCTTTTTCGGCAGTGACACTGCTTTCATCAGCTTTTTCTTTCTTATTACTCTATAAAACTTTGCTCAATCCCTCCACAATGCAGCAGATGTTTTTTTTAATTTTTAGTACTTTTACTGTGACCTTGCTTTTGGCTACTGTCTTGATTACCAAAAAAGACCAACAATTTATAGCTACACTTTTTTGGGGGATCTATTTAGTACTGCTTTTGCTGTTGAATTCTCCCTATTGGACAACTTTAATAATTTAAAGTTTAAAAGCGCTTTGAGTAGGAGTATTTCCATCCTCAGTCTCACTACTAAAAGCGCTAATTATAGAATCAGTCTTCTTCGTCAGCAAAGCCGATTTGTTCAAGCTTGATATGTTTTCTACCTAAAATTATTTCAAATTCAGTACCCGGCTCTAGTCCCATCTGTTTAGTGTAGGCTGCACCAATTAAGAGATTATAATTGTTCTGAACACTAATTCTATAGCTGGCAGAACGACCACCTTTCCCCTTGCCATTGGGAGAACTATCAAGATCAATTCCCTCTGCATCTATCAAAGCATTGAGAAATTTCATCATGTTAACTCTCTTGACACCATTTTTTGTTTCTGTGTAGTAGCCACAGGCCTTTGCTTTATCTTCTTTGGAATGGTTTTCAAGTTGTCTGACTTTATCGACTAACGCTTGACCAGTCAGGGGGGAAGCTTGCTTACTTTTACTCATTAATCTCACGTGGTTATTTAGAAGTTATTGGATTTGGGTGTTGACTGTTAGAATCTTGTGAAACATTAAGCACACTCACTTCAATTAATAATATATTTACTGATGAAAAAAATCAATTATTTTCTTATATTTCATCCTTTTTGATTTTTAATCTATGTTCTTATTCTGATTAATGCCAAGGTGATCTAGTAAAATATAGGTATATACATTTCACTCAATATAATCAAATAACAGGCAAAAGAATGATTAAGTTGACCACCAAAGGTCACTATAGTGTTAAGGCTTTGTTAGATCTAAGCTTGCAGCCTGGTTTTGGTCCTGCTTCTACTAAGGCAATTGCCCAAAGGCAAAGTTTACCCGCTCCATATTTAGAAAAGTTATTGATTGAAATGCGTAAAGCAGGCCTTGTTAAATCAGTACGTGGATTACAAGGCGGCTATCAATTAGCTTTCTCGCCTGAAAAGATTTCCTTGGGAAATATTTTATCTGCTGTCGGAGAAACTAAACTTCCGCTATCTAATTTACAACCAGAAGGAGAACAAGTAGAGGACTGGGTGACTCTCACTCTATGGAAACATCTTCATGAAAAAATTATTCAGGCTCTGGAAAATCTGACACTGGCCGATTTATACTATGACGCAAGAAGTGCTCAAGCCGCTCAAGATGAGCAGGTTAATTTTGTTGTCTAAAAAGCTTAAAATCTTGGTATATTTGTCAGCCGGCAAGATTTCTCAAAAATTGTTACATTATGTAATAATAATCAGCCATCACCTCAGCAATGTTAAATAAAAACAATCTAGTAGAGTATGAAGAGTCGTTTGCTAGTAGGCATATAGGATCTAATGCCAAGCAGATAGAGAGCATGTTGGAGAGCCTGGATTTTACTAGTTTAGAGCAGTTGGTAGAAGCGGCTGTGCCTTCTTCTATTGCCCTAAATAGAGCTCTATTACTGCCATTGGCTCTCACTGAAACCAAAGCCTTAGAAAATCTCAAAGCTATTGCCAGTGAGAATCAAATCTTTAAATCCTATATTGGCTGTGGTTACTATAATTGTTACTTACCTGGAGTTATTCAGCGCAACATTTTAGAATGTCCAGGCTGGTACACTGCCTATACACCTTACCAAGCTGAGATTGCTCAAGGTAGATTGGAAGCTCTTTTGAATTTTCAAACCATGATTGTTGATCTATGCGGACTGGAAATTGCCAATGCCTCTTTACTAGATGAGGGAACTGCCGCAGCTGAAGCGATGGTAATGAGCCATGCTATCTCTAAAAACAAAGCTCAATCTTTTTTTGTTTCTCAATATTGCCATCCCCAAACTATAGAAGTAGTCAAAACCAGAGCTCTGCCATTGGGTATCCAACTTATCATCGCAGATGAGCAGACTTTTGAGTTTACAGAAGATATCTTTGGGGCGCTATTACAATATCCCAATACTGAAGGAGCGATCATTGACTATAGTCAATTTATTGAAAGAGCTCACCAAGTTAAAGCGCTCGTTACAGTTGCAGCCGATCTTTTAAGTTTGACCCTTCTAAGACCACCAGGAGAGTTGGGAGCAGATATTGCTGTTGGTAGCACGCAAAGGTTCGGGTTGCCTTTAGGCTATGGTGGTCCCCACGCGGCCTATTTTGCCACCAGGGAGATCTATAAAAGACAGATTCCTGGACGAATAGTAGGAGTTTCTAAAGATATTATGGGTAAAAGAGCTCTCAGATTAGCCTTGCAAACCAGAGAGCAGCATATCAAAAGAGATAGAGCTACTAGCAATATTTGCACAGCCCAAGTACTGCCAGCTGTACTTGCTTCGATGTATGCAGTCTATCATGGACCAGATGGACTGTTAAAAATTGCCACTAGAATCCATTTACTAACTAAGATTTTAGCTAAAGGACTACAAAAGCTAGGCTATCAGCTTAAAAATGAGGTTTATTTTGATACTATTGCTTTGCAGGTTCAGTCAGCTCAAGAGATTATAGAACTAGCGCTCTCTAAAAAAATTAACCTGCGGCAATTAGATGAGCAAACAATCAGTATAGCTTTAGATCAGACAACTCAACTAGAAGATCTAGATACACTTTGGAGTATTTTTGCTCAAACTGACCAGTTAACTTTTACATCAGATGAACTAGAAGTATCTCTTCAATATCCTGAAAATCTTAGCCGCTCTGGCCGATATTTGAGTGAACCTGTTTTCAATCTCTATCACTGCGAAACAGAACTTTTGCGTTATATTCACCAACTAGAGAGCAAAGATATATCTTTAAATAGCTCGATGATTCCACTTGGCTCTTGTACGATGAAATTGAATGCAACTGCCGAGATGATCCCCATTACTTGGCCTGAATTTGCTCAGATTCATCCGCATGCTCCCCTAGCACAAACCAAAGGATATCAAATTCTTTTTAAACAATTAGAAGAGTATCTAGCTGAAATCACAGGCTTTAGTGCCATTTCCCTTCAACCAAATGCCGGATCCCAAGGAGAATACGCAGGATTGCAGGTCATCCGCCAGTATCATCATTCTAGAGGGCAAAAGGAAAGAAACATCTGCTTGATTCCTGAATCAGCCCATGGAACCAACCCAGCTAGCGCTGTAATGTGCGGGATGAAGGTAATTCCAGTTGCCTGTGATCTTCAGGGTAATATCGACATCCAAGATCTCCAAAATAAAGCCGAGCAACATAGCCAGCATTTAGCGGCCTTGATGATCACTTATCCCTCAACTCATGGGGTATTTGAAGAGGGAGTAAGTGAGATTTGTGAAATTATTCATGCTCATGGCGCTCAAGTGTATATGGATGGAGCGAACATGAACGCTCAAGTTGGGCTATGTCGGCCTGCTGATTTTGGAGCAGATGTCTGCCATCTAAATCTACATAAGACCTTCTGCATTCCCCATGGTGGTGGTGGACCAGGCATGGGTCCTATTGGAGTAAAGCCCCATCTTGCAGCTTTTTTACCTAGAACTCCATTGCAACAAAACCCAGAAAATTCAATAGGTTTGATTTCCTGGTCCTATTGGGGAAGCGCCAGCATTTTGCCTATTTCCTGGATGTATATCAGGATGATGGGCGCTGGGGGTCTCACTAAAGCTACAGCAGTGGCTATTCTCAATGCTAACTATATGGCTATGCGACTAGCGCCCTATTATCCAATCTTGTTTACTGGCCAATCTAATTTAGTCGCTCATGAATGTGTAATTGATTTGCGCCCACTTAAGAAACTGGCTTCAATTGAGGTGGAAGATGTAGCCAAACGCCTTATGGATTATGGCTTTCATGCACCTACTGTCTCTTGGCCTGTTCCGGGTACTATGATGCTTGAACCGACTGAAAGCGAATCGCAAGCAGAATTAGATCGCTTCTGCAATGCCATGATCAGTATTTTTAATGAGGTCAAACAGATTGCCTCAGGAGAGCTGGATTTGGTAGATAATCCCTTAAAAAATTCACCTCATACGGCCCAAATGCTCCTGACAGGAGAATGGACTCATCCTTATTCTAGAGAGCAGGCTGCCTATCCAATCGAGAGTGATTATAAATTCTGGCCTTGTGTATCTAGAATTGACAATGCCTATGGGGATCGTCATTTAGTTTGCTCTTGCGCCCCAATGGATGAGTATACCTAATCACTTAGCTTATAGTGAGGATAGTAGGAGGTATTTGCTATGTTGTTTGAGACTTTAATTGAGCAATTACAAAGCGATCAAGCCTATCCTCACCCAGTTCAATTACCTATCCAGGTCATACAAACTCATGATGCTGCGGTTTTTTTGACTGGAGACTATGCCTATAAGCTCAAAAAGCCAGTAAATTTTGGCTTTTTAGATTACTCTACTCTAGCTAAAAGAAAATATTATCTAGAGCAAGAATTAGAATTAAATCTAAAGATTGCGCCAGATATTTATCTAGAAGTATTGAGCATTAATCTTCAAGCAAATCAGCTTAAAATTAATGGAGAAGGAGACATAATTGAATATATTCTCAAGATGCATCAATTTCCCCAAGATTGTCTCTTAATCAACCTATTTGAAGCAGGAAAATTAGAAGAAATTCATCTACAAGAGCTTGCCAAAATAGTAGCTGATTTTCATCTTCATAGCAAAACCAATGACTATATAACTAGTTTTGGAGATCCTGTAAATATCAAGAAATATTTAGATCAAAATTTTGAACAAACCCAAAAATACATTGGTAGTTTACAAACCCAGCAACAATATGATCAAACGGTCGTTTTTAGTGAAGAATTTTTTCAAAATAAAAGTGACATTTTAAAAAATCGTCAAACCCAGAATAAAATTCGTGAATGCCACGGAGATCTTCATCTTAAAAACATTTGTTTTTGGAATAATAAAATCCGACTATTTGATCGTATTGAATTCAATGATAATTTTCGCTATGTCGATACTATGTATGATGTTGCCTTCACGATTATGGATCTCGATTCAAGAGATCGAAGCGATCTGAGCAATATTTTTCTCAATAGTTATCTTGAGCAGACAGGAGATTGGGCAGGATTAGAAGTCTTGCCAATGTATCTTTCACGCCAAGCTTATGTCAGAGCCAAGATCAACTCTCTAATGCTAGAAGATCCCCAAATTCCCGCACCAGAAAAACAAACCTCTTCAAAGAGCGCAGCAGATTACTACAGATTAGCTTACCAATATTGCCTGAGAAAAACAGCAAAATTGATTTTGATGTCGGGTCCTTCTGGCTCAGGCAAATCCACAGTAGCCCATTACCTGGCCCAAAAGCTCAATGCTATACATATTCGCTCAGATGCTGTTCGCAAAAATCTAGCCGGAATAGCTCTACAGGAAAAAGCCACTGAAGATCTCTATAGCAGCCAAATGAACCATCTGACTTATCAAAAGCTTCTTGAACTAGGCAGATTAGCTCTTGAGAGTGGATTTTCGGTGATTTTGGATGCTAAATTTGATCGTAAATACTGGCGAGATTTGGCTAATTCTGAGCTAATGATCTATTGCTATGCCCCGCTTGATATTTTAAAAGAGCGATTAGATAAGCGCAAAAACGATATTTCTGATGCGACTAAAGATCTCCTCGAGTTGCAGCTATCGAGCGCCCAGCCGTTTACTCCCTCTGAAAAAAGTCATCTTTTAGTACTCGATACTACAGCTAATTGGCAGGAGCAGTTAAATAAAATATTGGAGGAAAAATACTATGAAAAATGAAAAGAGCTCTTTCCCTCAGTGGAATAAGCCATTTGCTGATCTGGTAGATAATATAGTCAAAACTACAGAACAGATAACTCATATGGTTGATCCTGCCACTATTGGCGTGGCCTTTGTTGGCATGTCAGCCGGTGAAGTAGTAGGGGCAACTGTTGGCGGCCTAGTTGGTTCAGTGATAGGTCCAGAAGGGACTATCCTGGGAGCTAGCATAGGATCTCTAGCTGGTAATTACATTGGTGCAAAATTAGGTTCAGATTTTGTCCAGGGGCAACAAGGAGAAAACAAAGTACATTCAATAGTTAATTTTGTCGGACTCAAAACCGGAGAGAATTTGGGAACCACAGTAGGTGTTGTAAGCGGAGCGGCTTTAGGTACTATCATAGCTGGACCAGTTGGCGGGGTAATTGGCAGTATTTTTGGCGATGCTCTAGGTGGTCAATTAGGAGAAGATGCTAGTATCTATATCCAAAATAGGTCTAAGCCAGAGCAAAAGTTGCAAACTACTTTGCCAGATTGGATCGGACATACGATGCAGGATTTTTTAGGTGAAAGTGGAACAATCGCTCTAGGAAGAAGCATTGGACAGACTATTGCAGGGCCTGCTGGAGCTGAAATTGGTCAGACCCTAGGCACAATAACTGGTAAAAAAATCCAATGGTCACAGCTAACTAGTTCTCCAGAAAGATAGGGTTGCCATAGTTTCAAGGGGATCAACGTAGAGACATTCCACCTTATTGAATTTATTTTTGTAACCTAGCTCTATCATCTCTTCAACTTTTTCAGGAAAGTCACTAGAGCTGATGTGGCTCTCAAGTAATAAATATTCCTCTGGGGTAATTTGAGTCCAATCTTGACGCATGTGAGCTAAATAGCGATCTAAATAGGCATCACGATCATTTTCTTGCTCTCGGCGCATGACATCAATCACGATCAATTGTCCATTCTCAGGTTTTAAAAAATTATAAACCTCAGCCAAGAACTTGTCTTTTTGAACCCAATTGAGATGATGAAGAGCAAAGGAAATTAAAATACAATCAAAACTGTTGAGATATTCTTGAGATAACTGTTGTCCCAAAGGATTAAAATCTGCTTCAACCAGGACAACTTGGCAGCCAAGAGAATGTAAATTATTATTGGCATTTTCTAAAGCTACAGGAGAAATATCAATGCCATAGTAACTAGCTATATTGAGACCAGATAAAGCTTTAGCTGTATAACTAGCATCCCCACAACCTAATTCAAGCATTGTGATTGGTCTGTTAAAATAGCTCTTTAATATTGCAGTTAGGCAATGATAAATTCCCTGATGGCTCATATAGTCAAAATCAAGAACTTTTTGGTAGACTTGCCACTGCTCGGTGAAAAATTCACGAGGATACATTATCTTAGACATTTAATACCAACTCCCATATAACAAAAAAAGAGGAGATAAAATTTCCCCTCTTTTTCTTAGACAATTTTAGTGAATTAAGATTCAGCTGCTACGCGAGCATAGAATACGCCACGAACTTTGACATCTAGAGGATCTTTGGCACCTAGATCGGTATCAGAGGGCTGCTCTCCTTCAAATACACCAGAGATTTCGCCAGTATCTGCATCAATCTTGGTGACCTGCAGAGACATAGTGCCTTTGCCTAGTCCTGTTCTTTTTGTATTAAGCCTTTTGTACTCAGTGCTATCTCCACCAGCTGGAAGTGCAATTGCAGTATCATATCCAGTGTAAAGACCGCGACCTTTAGGATCCAGGAACCCAGCGCCACGATAAGAAGGAACGCTGTAATTTCCGACAAAATCACTAGAGGTAGTAAGAGCTGTAAAACCAGACTCAGTTTTACCAACTAGGTTTTTCA
>Ga0194055_10001984_pt1 | contig 16425 bp, 16 predicted proteins | sample SepL449m_MetaG_FD_155482 | JGI IMG/M metagenome (GOLD analysis project Ga0194055, IMG submission 155482) | Anoxic zone freshwater microbial communities from boreal shield lake in IISD Experimental Lakes Area, Ontario, Canada - Sep2016-L442-9m | ecosystem: Environmental > Aquatic > Freshwater >... | reverse complement strand
GTCATCGAGCCCGAGGCACACCCCGAGCCTCAGGCCCACCACGAGCCGGCCGAACCCGAGGCCCACCCCGAGGCCGAGGCGAACCCCGAACCTGAGCCGCTCCACGAACCTGAGCCTGTCGCGCCCGCGCCGGTCGCACCGAAACCTGCCGCCGCACCGAAACCTGCCGCCGCGAACGGCAGCGACGAAGAACCCAAACTCGGGTCGACGCTCAAGCGGCTGCTGTGGGGCGCCGGCAACCGCGGAGGCAAGTAAGGCCGCTCTGGCATGCTGGAACGCATGACCGGTTCGGCCGCCGCCGAACGGAAGGCGCTGCGGAACGTCGCGATCGGATCGGCGCTGGCCGGGGCTGCGTCGCTGGCCTACGTCGGTCTCATTGATCCGCATCGACCCGGTTCGCCGTTCCCGCCGTGCATGTTCAAACTGCTCACCGGCTGGAATTGCCCCGGGTGCGGCGGTTTGCGGATGACCTACGACGTGCTGCACGGCGATCTGGCTGCCGCCGTGACGGACAACGTTTTCGCCCTCGTAGCCCTGTCACTGCTGCTGGTGTGGGTGGTCGTGCGCCGGCGTACCGGCCGTCCGCCGTTCACCCCGGCGGTGTACTGGGTCATCGGTGTGTCGGTGGTGGCCTGGACCGTGGTGCGGAATCTGCCCGGTTTTCCGTTGGTTCCCACAATGATCGGTTCCTAGCCCACCGCCGAGGCTATGCTCAGGCGTCGTGACTCGGCGAGCGAAAATCGTATGCACCCTGGGACCGGCGACGAGCGACGAAGCCATGGTCAAAGCCCTGGTTGAAGCGGGCATGGACGTCGCGCGCATGAATTTCAGCCACGGCGACTACGCCGACCACGAGCTTTCCTACCAGAAGATTCGGGCGGCGTCGGATCAGACCGGTCGCGCGGTCGGCATCCTTGCCGACTTGCAGGGACCCAAGATCCGGCTGGGCCGGTTCAAGGACGGCCCCACCGAATGGCGCAACGGTGAGACCGTGACGATCACGGTCGACGATTGCGAGGGCACCCACGACCGGGTCTCCACCACCTACAAGAACCTGTCCAAGGACGCCAAACCGGGTGACCGGATGCTGGTCGACGACGGCAAGGTCGCCGTCGTCGTCGAGGCCGTCGAGGGCAGCGATGTGATCTGCACCGTGACCGAGGGCGGACCGGTCAGCAACAACAAGGGCCTGTCCATGCCAGGCATGGCGTTCTCCGTACCGGCGATGTCCGAGAAGGACATCGCCGATTTGGAGTTCGCGCTGAAGCTCGGTGTCGACCTGGTCGCGCTGTCCTTTGTCAGGTCCCCGTCCGATGCCCACCTCGTCCACGAGGTCATGGACCGGGTCGGGCGCCGGGTGCCGGTGATCGCCAAACTGGAGAAGCCCGAGGCTGTCGAGAACCTCGAGGCGATCGTGTTGGCGTTCGACGCGATCATGGTGGCCCGCGGCGACCTCGGCGTCGAACTGCCGCTCGAACAGGTGCCGCTGGTGCAGAAGAAGGCGATCCAGATCGCCCGCGAGAACGCCAAGCCGGTGATCGTCGCCACCCAGATGCTCGAGTCGATGATCGAGAACTCCCGCCCGACCCGGGCGGAGGCGTCCGATGTTGCCAACGCGGTCCTCGACGGGGCCGACGCGGTGATGCTCTCCGGCGAGACGTCGGTGGGCAAGTTCCCGATCGAGGCCGTCCGGACGATGGCGCGGATCATCTGCGCGGTGGAGGAGGGCTCAAACGAGCCGCCGCCGCTGATCCATGTGCCACGAACCAAACGAGGCGTGATTTCCTACGCCGCCCGCGACATCGGTGAGCGGCTCGATGCCAAAGCACTCGTGGCGTTCACCCAGTCCGGGGACACCGTGAAGCGACTGGCGCGGCTGCACAGTCATCTGCCGCTGCTGGCCTTCACCACCGAGTCGGAGGTCCGCAGCCAGCTGGCCTTGACCTGGGGGGCAGAGACATTCGTCGTCGGGCCGAGGACCAACACCGACGATATGATCCGGCAGGTCGACGCCGAGCTGCTCGGCATGGGCCGCTTCGAGCGCGGCGACCTGGTGATCATCGTCGCAGGCGCTCCGCCGGGCACAGTTGGCTCGACGAACCTGATCCACATTCACCGGATCGGGGAGAACGACCACTAACGGGGGGAGCTGAGTGGCTTCGTCGGCTGTGTCCGATTCCGGGAGGTCCCAGCATGAGACGTCCGATTTCGAGGAGTTGCTGGCAATCCTGCACCTGACTCCGCTCGGAGCAGACACTTTCGCGGGGCGTCATCCCCGCAAGAACCCGGTCCGCACGTTCGGCGGGCAGATGATGGCCCAGGCGTTCACCGCGGCCAGCCGGACCCTGGAGCACGACCTTCCGCCCAGTGCGCTGTCGGTGCATTTCATCGCCGGCGGTGATCCCGCCCGCGACATCGAGTTCCATGTGGTCCGGCTGCGCGACGAACGGCGATTCGCCAACCGGCGGGTCGACGCCATGCAGGACGGCAAGCTGCTGGCCACCGCGCTGGTCTCCTACCTGGCCGGCGGACACGGCCTGGAGCACAACTCGCCGGCGCCGAAAGTCCCTGAGCCGCATATTCTTCCGGGGATCGACGACGTCCTGGTCGGTTACGAGAAAGTCGTTCCGCACTTCGCCAACGCGCTGCGACCCATCGAGTGGCGTTACACCAACGATCCGGCGTGGGTGATGCGGGACAAGGGCGACCGCCTGGACCGCAACCGGGTGTGGATGAAGGCCGCGGGGTCAATGCCGGCGGACCCGGTCCTGCATACCGCGGCGATGGTCTACGCCTCGGACACGACGGTGCTCGATTCGATCATCACCACGCACGGACTGTCCTGGGGATGGGACCGGATCTTCGCCGTCACCATCAACCACTCGGTGTGGTTTCACCGGCAGGTCGACTTCGGTGACTGGGTGCTCTACTCCACGACGTCGCCGGTGGCCGCCGAGTCACGCGGTCTGGGCATGGGGCACTTCTTCAACCCGGCGGGCGAGGTCGTTGCGACCGTCGTACAGGAAGGGATCGTGAAGTACTTCCCGGGCAGCGCGGCTTAGGTCCCGATCGTCTCGCTCCTCCGCCGCCTCGTACCTCGGCGGCATCGTCGACTCGACTAGCGCCCCGGCGCCGTCGTCTGAAGGTTCTGCACCCGCTGCTTGAATTCCGATGTGCACTGGTCGGTTTGGGCCTGATCCCCGCTCGCGTTGGTGACGCAGTCGAAGTACTCGGAAAACCCGGCGTTCTTGAACACGGTCAGCCCCATCACGATGAACGCAACACTGACCAGGATCGCCAGCCCGCCGAGCAGAATGCCGCCCAGGGCGGTGCCGCTGTTGTCGGCCTCGCCGCGGGTGACGCGGCCGCGGGCGATGAATCCCAGTACGACGGCGATGACGCCGAGCACCACACCGAAGATGACGGTGCAGGTGCCGGGGAACACGGCGAGGATTCCCACGACCAGCGCGGCGGTGCCCAGGCCGTTGCGTTTGACTGCGGGAGCGCCGGCATTGGGGTCGCCGTAGGGCATCGGCGGAGGCGGGTAGGCGCCGGGGTAGGCACCCTGATACCCCTGGTAGCCCGCTACCGGCGGTGCCGGGGGATAGGCGTACGGGTACGACGGCGGTCCGGCCGGGGGCGGCGACGTCGGTGCCGCACCGGAGAGATCGGGCGATTCCGGCTGCTCAGTCATGGTGTGCTGATTCCCCTCGTGTGTGCGTCGGACGGCGTTAGACTACCCGGGCGGCACCGGCCAGGGGCGACAGAGATGGGGACGTTCTGTGTTCACACGTCAGCGCCGGCGGCGTGCGGCGACGATGTGCGTGCTGGCCGTTGCCCTGAGCCTGTCGGGTTGTGCCGCCGACGGTGGCGGCAAGTCGAGCAAAGCGGCCACCAACGAACCCCCGGTCGCGATCGAGAAGGTCGACGAGATCGCTGCCACCCTGCCGGCGCAGTACCGGGAGGCCGGGACACTGACTGTCGGCACCTATGTGCCCTATCCGCCCAATGAGTTCCGAAACGACAAGGGCGAGCTGACCGGGTTCGACGTCGACCTGATGAACGCTGTCGCAACAACTCTCGGACTCACGGTCGACTACACCGAACTCGCCTTCGCCGAGATCATCCCCGCGGTGGCCAGCGGTGAGATCGACGCCGGGATGTCGTCGATGACCGACACCAAGGAGCGCGAGAAGCTGGTCGACTTCGTGACCTATTTGAGCGCCGGCACGCTGTGGGCGCAGCGGCCGGGCTCGACCATCGACCCGAAGAACGCCTGCGGCAAGAGGGTCGCGGTGCGGACCGCCACGATCCACGCGAAAAAAGAACTCCCCGCCGCGAACAAGGTCTGCACCGACGCCGGCGAGAAGCCGCTCCAGATTTTCGAATTCATCGACCAGGATGCGGTGACCAACGCCGTCATCATCGGGAAGGTCGATGCCATGACCGCGGATTTTCCGGCCACCGCGCATGCGATCGCACAGAGTGACGACAAACTGGAGGCGGCGGGTTCGGTCTTCGACGCCGCGCCCTACGGGTGGCCGGTGAAGAAGGGTTCGCCGCTGGGCCAGTCGCTGCTCAAGGCCCTGGAAAGCGTCATCAAGTCAGGCGCCTACAAGCAGATCGCCGCCAAATGGGGCCTGTCGTCGGGGATGATCGACAAGCCGGTGATCAACGGCGCGATCAGCTAGGTGTCTAGCGGGTGGCGCGAATCGCGTCGGCGATCACACCACGAACCTGATTGCCGGCCTTGCGGATCGCGAACGAGCTGACGATCTCCATGACGCCGATGGCGATGAGCCAGAACGCGGTCACGTAGATCAGCGTCGGCAACGACTGGAAGGGATAGGCCAGCAGGATGACGCCGGCGATCACGGTGACGATGCCGATGAAGATCTGCCAGCCGCGGCCCGGGGTGTCGTGGTTGCCGATGGCACTGGCCGCCTCGGCGACGCCCCGGAACACGAACCCGATGCCGATCCAGATGGCCAGCAGCAGGATGGCATCGCCGATGTGGCGGTAAGCCAGCACCGCCAGGATCACGGAGGCCGCGCCGCTGATGAACAGCAGTGCCCGGCCGCCGCCGGAAATATGCAGGGTGAAGGCGTGGAAGATCTGCGAGATACCGGTCACCAGCAGGTAGGCGCCGAAGAGGATGGCCGCCACAACGAGGGTCGGACCGGGCCACGCCAGCATCATCACACCGAGAATCACCGAAAGAATGCCGGTGACCAATACCGACTTCCACAGGTGCGGAAACAGTGTTGGCCCAGAGGTAGCTGTCATGTCGGTCAGTCTGTCACAGCGCTCGAACGACCCGGCGGATTGCATCTTCGGCACGCTTGGCGGGCCGTTGCGCTGTAGTTTTTCTTGTGGCGCGGCGTGAACGCCGCATGAACAGCAGAACAGAGGGGTGAACCGTGTTCACAGCAGAAGGCATGGGGCGGCGTTGGTGGCGGACTGCGGCGGTGGTCACCGTGGCCGGTGCCCTGACGTTGTCGGGTTGCGCGAAGAACACCGAGGGGGGGTCGGCCACCGGGGCGGGCTCGGCCACGTCGAGTGCGAAGCTCGATGTCAAGAAGGACGAGGCGGCTGCCGCCAGCCTTCCTGCCGACGTCCGGGACTCGGGCAAGCTTGTCGTCGGGGTCAATCTTCCCTACGCGCCCAACGAGTTCAAGGACTCCGACGGCAAGATCGTCGGCTTCGACGTCGATCTGATGAACGCCGTCGCCCAGACGCTCGGCCTGACCGCTGACTACCGTGAGTCCGACTTCGCAAAGATCATCCCGTCCATCGAGGGGGGCACCTACAACGTCGGGATGTCGTCGTTCACCGATACCAAGGAGCGGGAGAAGACGGTCGACTTCGTCACCTACTTCAACGCCGGCACCCTGTGGGCGCAGCGGCCGGGTGAGCCGATCGACCCGAACAACGCCTGCGGCAAGAAGGTAGCGGTACAGGCCACCACGGTCCAGGAGACCGAGGAACTGCCCGCCAAGAGCAAGAAGTGTGTCGACGCCGGCAAGCCGGAGATACAGATCATCAAGTTCGACGGCCAGGACGCGGCGACCAACGCCGTCGTGCTCGGCCAGGCTGACGCCATGTCGGCGGACTCCCCGGTCACGGCCTACGCCATCAAGCAGAGCAACGGCAAGATCGAGGGTGCCGGAGAGATCTTCGACTCCGCGCCCTACGGCTGGCCGGTGAAGAAGGGCTCGCCGCTGGCGCAGTCGCTGCAGAAGGCGCTCGAGCAGCTGATCTCCTCCGGTGACTACAAGACCATCGCCGCGAACTGGGGCCTGGAGTCCGGCCTGATCGACAAGTCCGTCATCAACGGTGCGAAATAGCTGAATCATGACCGTCGAGCATCCGTGACCGTCCAAGCGACGTCGCCCGCCGGCATCGATGCCGTCCCGCTGCGGCATCCATGGCGGTGGGTGGGCGCCACGGCGATCATCGGACTGGTCGGGTTGTTCCTCTACGGGGCCGCCACGAACAAGGCCTACGGCTGGCCGGTCTACCGCAAGTACCTCTTCGACCATCGGGTGTCCGAGGCGGCGTGGAACACCCTGCAGCTGACGTTCTGGGCGATGCTCCTCGGGTTGGTGCTCGGGGTGATTCTCGCGGTGATGCGACTATCGCCCAACCCGATCCTGAAGAATGTGGCCTGGGTGTATCTGTGGATCTTCCGAGGGACGCCGGTGTATGTGCAGCTGGTGTTCTGGGGTCTGTTCCCGACGCTCTATCAGAAGATCCAGCTGGGTATTCCGTTCGGCCCCACGTTCTTTCATCTGGATCTGCGCAACCTGTCGATCAGCTTCATCCTCGCGATCGTCGGTCTGGGTCTCAACGAGGCGGCCTACATGGCCGAAATCATCCGCGCCGGAATCAGTTCCGTTCCGGAGGGTCAGTTGGAGGCGTCTACCGCGCTGGGCATGTCATGGTGGATGACAATGCGCCGGGTCGTCCTGCCACAGGCTATGCGGGTGATCATTCCGCCGACCGGCAACGAGCTGATCAGCATGCTCAAGACCACCTCGCTGGTCACCGCGGTGCCCTACACCCTGGAGCTCTACACCCGCACGCGCGACATCTCCGCGGTGATCTTTCAGCCCATCCCGCTGCTGCTGGTGGCTGCGACCTGGTACCTGGCGATCACCAGCGTGCTGATGGTCGGCCAGTACTACCTGGAGAAGCACTTCTCCCGCGGTATCTCCCGAACGCTGACCGGCAAGCAGCTCGAAGCCCTGGCCAAGGCTCAGAGCGGCGCGAAGGAAGGCCACATATGACCTCCGCCGCCGCGCGGCCGATGGTCGAAGCCCAGCAGGTGTGCAAGGACTTCGGCGCCCTGCGTGTGCTCAAGGGTGTGACGCTGTCCGTCGAGCGGGGTCAGGTGCTGGTGCTCGTCGGCCCGTCCGGATCGGGTAAGTCGACGTTCCTGCGGTGTATCAATCATCTCGAAACCGTCACTGCCGGAAGACTTTACGTCGATGGGTCGTTGATCGGCTATCGGGAGCGCGGCGACAAGCTCTACGAGATGTCTCCGCGTGACGCCGCCAAACAACGGCGGGATATCGGGATGGTGTTCCAGCATTTCAATCTGTTCCCGCACCGCACCACGATCGACAACATCATCGAGGCGCCGGTGCACGTCAAGGGCGTCGGCAAAGCGGCGGCCACCGATCGAGCGCGCGACCTGCTCAATCAGGTGGGCCTGTCGGACAAGGCGGAGGCCTACCCTGCGCAGCTCTCCGGTGGGCAGCAGCAGCGGGTGGCCATCGCCCGGGCGCTGGCCATGGACCCCAAGCTGATGCTGTTCGACGAGCCCACCTCGGCGCTGGATCCCGAACTGGTCGGCGAGGTCCTGGCTGTCATGAAGAAGCTCGCCGGCGCCGGGATGACGATGATCGTGGTGACCCACGAGATGGGGTTCGCCCGCGAGGTCGCCGACCAGCTGGTGTTCATGGACGGCGGCGTCATCGTCGAGAGCGGGGCGCCGCGCGACGTGCTGAGCAACCCGCAGCACGAGCGCACCCAGGCGTTCCTGTCGAAAGTGATGTAACCCGCTTCGCGGGTGCCGGTGATGTGACCCGCTAGCGGGTGCCGGCGGTGATGGCGGCAGCGATTATTTGCCCCTCCTGGGCGGACACCGGGGCGAGGGTGAAGCCGTCGGCGATGGTGGTGTCGATGCGGCGCTTGAGGTCACCCGAGGTCATGTGGGCCTCCAGCGTGGCGCCGGGACACGAGGTCACCGGTGTCACCTCCCTGTGGCTGGCCAGAGTGGCGGTGGTGATACCGAATTGCTTTGCGGCCCAGGCGAAGATCAGCGCGGCGCCGTTGAGCTGGGCTTCCGACACCTGTTCGGTGTCGAAATTGCCTTCGCAGAGCACCAGGAAATGGCCGGTGGTGTCGTAATCGGTTGCGGTGTCGCCCGCGATGGCGGTGTCGCGCAACGTGAAAATGTTGCCGTTGCGGTCGACCGCGTAGTGGTAGGCGATGTCGATCCAGCCCTTGTCGTCCTGGTGGTAACGCTGGTGCTGTTGCAGCCGCGCCACGATGCCCCGGTTGTCCGGCAGTTCCACCGCGGAGTGGTGAACGGTCATCCGGGTGATGGTGTGCGGCCGTCCGCCGGGCTTGGGCGGGCGTGCGCCCCAGGCCGATCGGGGCAGGATGACGTCCGAGGCGGCAGCCGAGGCCGGTGCGCCGGCGGCGAAGGCGGCCAGCCCTGCGGCGCCCGCGAAATTCAATGCCGCGGCGCCCGCGAGATTCAGTGCCGCGCGGCGTGACAGGTCTGCCATGGTGGGAGAAAGGTTAGCCGGTTCGGCTTGCCGCCTGCTCTGCAGGGAGATCCATGCCGGTGCTCTGCAGGTCCGGTTCAGGTGCACTCGACTCGATGCGGTCGAGCAGGAACCAGGTGCGCATCACGCCCTTGCCCTTGACATCGACCTCGCCGCGCTCCTCCAGGACGAACCCGTCGCGGAGCCGAGCAGCGACGTCGGCGGTCACCTGGATGGTGCCCACCTCGGCGGTGGACTCCATCCGGGACGCGACGTTGACGGCGTCGCCCCACACGTCGTAGAAGAACCGGCGGGCGCCGACCACACCGGCCACCACCGGGCCGCAGGCGATGCCCATCCGCAGCGGGACCGGGTTGCCCCGCGGATCACGCAGGCCGGCCACCGCGCGCGAGATGTCCAATGCCAGCGCGGCAAGGGCTTCGACGTGGTCGGGCCGGGGGATGGGCACACCGCTGACCACCATGTAGCCGTCGCCGGTGGTCTTGATCTTCTCCAGCCCGTGCCGGTCCACCAGGCGATCGAACGTGGTGTAGAGCCGGTCGAGGAAGCCGACGAGTTCGGAAGGTTCCATGTCGCTGGCCCGTTCGGTGTAGCCGGCGATGTCGCTGAACAAGACCGAGGCGTCGTCGTAGCGGTCGGCGATGGTGCTGTGCGCGGGGTCTTTGAGTCGTGCGGCCACGGTCGCGGGCAGGATGTTCGCCAGCAACGCCTCGGAGCGGTCGTACTCCATCTCCATGGCCTCTTCGGCGCGCGACGCTTCCCGCATCGTGTACCAGACCGTGGCCAGCATGAGGATGCATGCTCCGACGGTGGCGAAGACGAATCCGGCGTTCAGCGCCCACCGGGGCTGCAGGCCGGTGTCCGCCGGAACCAGGAACTGCAACGCGATCACCAGGCCGGCGCCGACAGTCACCACGATGCCGGCCAGCGTGAGGTGCTCGACGCCGAGTACCAGCACCGCCAGCGACGCCGATACCAGAAAATAGAACTGCACCCCGGAGTCGGTGCCGATCTGAGTGCCGACGAAGGTCAGCGACGCGTAGGACACGATGACGAAAACCGTTGCTGCGACGAGGTTTCCGAATCGATGCAGCCATGGGATGGCCAGGAACACGCCCGCCAGAGCGAGGTTGATCAGCCCGATGTACAGCACCCGATCACCGGTCACGGTCTGCAGGATGCCCAGGCCCGCCGTCAGCGCTGCGGCGATCCAGGTGGCGAAGTTGAGCACTCGCTGCGGCCGGCTGACGGACTCGGCCCAGTGCTGGTTGCGGGCCGGTGGCCGCTGCTGCAGGCGTTCGCTGTCCGACCGCCGGAAACGTTGTTCCGGCAGGATGCGCACCTCGCACTTGCGCTCGGGCCCCACACCGGCAGCGTAGCCCGGTTTGGCCCGCGCCACCGAAATGCCGGAAACCGAAGGACCAGCACGGCAAACTGTCTCCACAACTCTGTGCGAGCGTGAGGAGCAGCTGTGGCCGACACCGACACCGACGTCGACGACGAAGGCGTGCTGGAGAAGGTCGACCATCTGGTCGACGAGATGCTGGGCACCGACATAGTTCCGGTCGAACCCGAGGATCCCTGGGAGCACCGCCAGCGAGTACTCGATTCCTGGACCGCCATCATCCTGGCCATTGCGGCGGTGGCGACGACCTGGGCGTCCTTCCAGGCCAGCCAGTGGTCCAACGCCCAGTCCGACGCTCAGTCGGCCTCAGCCATCCAGCGCAGCGACGCCAACCGTGCCGCTTCGGAGGCGTCGAGCCAAACGGTGGTCGACGCGCAGATGTGGGTCTCCTGGGTCGAGGCCACGGCGAACAGGCAGAGGGGCCGGGCCGATTTCCTCCGCGCCCGGTTTTCTCCGGCGCTGGACAAGTCCCAGAAGGAATGGCTGGGAGATGTACCGCTCAACGCCGACGGAATTCCGGTCCGTATCCCCGACGGGACCCCGCTCAACCTGTCCAGCTACGTCGTGCCGGCCCAGGTTCAGGCCGACAACTACTCGAATAAGGCCGAGGACAGCCTGCGTGAGGCCGACGAGGCCAGCAACACCAGCACCCGGTACGTGATGCTCGCGGTGTTGTTCGCCCTGGTGCTCTTCTTCGCCAGCGTGGCAACGAAGTTCACCTCGCCCAAGATTCAGGTGGCGCTGATCCTCATGAGCCTGGTGCTGCTGGCCACTACCTGCGTGCGGATGTTCCTGCTGCCGCTGATTCTGTGAGCCTGCCCGAGGCCGCGGTCGGTCTGGACATCGCCGCCCCGCCGCAGCGGGTGTGGCAGTTCGTCACCGACGTCACGCTGATGCCGGCCTGGAGCACCGAATTGCTCAGTGTGCAATGGGCCGACGGATTCGACGGCCCCGCGCTGGGAGCCAAGTTCGCCGGCCGCAACCGCCACCCGGCCGTCGGGGAGTGGACGACGATCTCGCAGATCGTCGTCTTCGACCCGCCGCGCCGCTTCGGCTGGGCCGTCGGTGACCCCGAGAATCCGGCGGCCACATGGACGTTCCATCTGCAGCCCACCGAAGGGGGCACCCGGTTGGACTATGTGGCCCGAATCGGCCCGGGCCGCTCCGGTGTCACGATGCTGATCGAACGCGAACCGCACCGCGCCGCGCAGATCGTGGGCAACCGGCTCGACAACTTCCGGGCGGGTATGCGCACCACGCTGGAGGGAATCCGCGAATCAGCCGAAAGAGCCTGAAACCGGAGCCTCAGCAGGAGTACTGCTCCCCGACGCCGGCGGCGGGCGGGTTCTGGCGCGTGCAACCGTAGGTGGTGATGCCGTCGTCGCTGTATCGAACACCGGTCTTTCGTGCGTAGTTCACACAGACCAGGGTGGTGACGTCGGCGCGGCAGCGGAAGTTACCGAAGGACAGCGAATTGCCCTGCGGCAGTGGTGCTCCACTGCCGAGGGCGAACCGGCCGGGATCGCCGTGCGCCGATCCGACCCGCACGCTGGAGCCGTCGAAGTCCACCCAGCCGCCCTTCCACACGCCGTAGACGTCCGCCGGCTGCGGAGGCGGACTGACCAGGTCGACCAGGCACGCCAGCCCCCCCGAGTCCCGCTTGGTGTCGGTCATGCAGCTGATTCCCGACGGGGTGGTGAACGCGGTGTCCTCGCCCAGCGGAGTGGAGCTCCCGCCGCGCAGCGCCACCCGGAACTCGGCGTCGTCGGCGGGCGGTCCGGCCTCCACCCAGCTGATCGCGGTCTCCAGAGAATCGCCGGCAACCGGAGCCGAGATCGACGTGGTCTTCGACGGGGCCGAAGACCGGCTGGTGGCCGACGGCGCCGCGGCCGAACTGGCGGTGCGCGCCGGGGTGATCGGCGTCAGTTCGCCTGCGCCGGGCTTGCCGGCCGGGACCGTCGAACAGCCCGCGACCAGCACCGACGTTGTCACCAGCAGGGCAATTCGCATGCGGTCAGGCTAACCGGCTCTGCTGCGAAGCCCGGTGAGGCGCGTCCGCGCGGATCACCGGCTACCGTCGGAGTCATGCATGAGCACATCGTCCAGGTCAGTACCGCCAGCGGCGTGGTCGAAGGGTTCACTCTCGACGGCGTGAACCGCTGGCGTTCGATTCCCTATGCCGCGCCGCCGGTGGGTGCGCTGCGCTTCCGGGCGCCCCAGCCGGTGCAGCCGTGGAAGGGGGTCAAGGGCTGCCACCGCTACACGGCGTGCGCCCCCCAGCATCGCGCCTACACGATGACCGGGCTCAACAAGTACCAGGCGATGAGCGAGGACTGCCTGAGCCTCAACGTCGTCACCCCGAAGTGGTCGGGCCCTGCGCCCAGCGGTGAACCGCTGCCGGTGATGTTCTACATCCACGGCGGCGGGTACATCCTGGGCAGTTCGGCCACCCCGCTCTACGACGGCGCCGCGCTGGCCCGGCGGGGGTTCGTCTACGTCTCGGTGAACTACCGCCTCGGCGGCCTGGGCTGCCTCGATCTGTCGTCGCTGTCGACGCCGGAGTCACCGATCGAGAGCAACCTGTTCCTTCGCGACATCGTCCTGGCGCTGCGCTGGGTCCAGGAGAACATCGCCGCGTTCGGCGGGGACCCCGGCAACGTCACGATCTTCGGTGAGAGCGCCGGCGCCCATGCGGTGGCGACGCTGCTCGCCGTCCCGGAGGCCGGCGGCCTGTTCCATGGCGCGATTTCGCAGAGCCCGGCGTCGGGCATGGTCAGCTCGCAGGAGATCGCCGCCGAGTTCGCCGACCGGTTCGTCACCCGGATGGGGTTTGATCGCATCGACGCCGCCGCGCAGCTGCGCAAGGCCGACACCGCCGATCTGGTCCGCGCCACCGCCAGCGTGATGAACCGCAGTCTGGACAACATGGTCGGCGCGTCCGCGGTCGGGCCCACCTACGGCGACGACTTCCTGCCGATGGACCCGTTCGAGGCGATGAGACAGGCTGCGGCGCACAAGGTTCCGTTGATCGTCGGGACCAACGCCGAGGAGGGGCGGCTGTTCACCCGCTTCCTCAAGCTGCTGCCCACCAGCGAGCACGCCATCGAACGGATCCTCGCCCACACCCCGATCGAGGTTCGCGAGCGCATCCTGGCCGCCTATCCGATGTACCCGGATCCCAAGGCGTGCATCGAATTCGGCGGCGACATGATCTTCGGCACCGCGGCCTGGCAGATCGCCGAGGCGCACGTCGCCGTCGCGCCCACCTACGTCTACCGCTACGACTTCGCGCCCCGCACGCTGCACTGGGCCGGTCTGGGCGCAACCCATGCGACCGAATTGCTGGCGGTGTTCGGGGTGTACCGCTCCCGGGTCGGTGCGGTACTGACCGCCGGGGTCGACCAGCGCGCGGCGGTCAAGGTCAGCCACCAGGTGCAGACCCGCTGGCAGGAGTTCGCCCGCACCGGGGTTCCCGGTGAGTGGCCGGCCTACAACCGCGACGAGCGCCCGGTGCTGGTGTTCGACCGGCACACCCACGTCGAGTTCGACCCGCATCAGCACCGCCGGCAGGCCTGGTCCGGCTTCAGCCTCGCCCGGGGCTGACCTGGTTCGACCCCGCGGAGCGAGCGCGGTTGTTGACACCCGTCATACCTTGATGAGGTGACCCGCGCCGATGCCTCTGTGGAACGCCCAGACGACCTCACCGTCGATTGGCTGACCGCCAACCTCGGCGCCGGACGGGTCAGTGGCTTCACCGTCGAACGGATCGGCACCGGCCAGATGAGCGAGTGCTACCGGGTCGGTCTGACCTACGCCGACCTAACCAACGACCAGGCCCCGACCAACGACCAGGGTGGGGGACCGTCCTCGGTCGTGCTGAAGGTGGCCGCCAGCGACCCGATGAGCCGGGGGACCGGCCAGGCGCTGGGGCTCTACGAGCGCGAGGTCCGCTTCTACGCCGACGTCGCCCCCCGCCTCACCTCCGACGATGGTCCGATCGCCCAGTGTCATCACGCCTCCTACCAACCCGAGACGGGGATCTTCACCCTGCTGCTCGACGATGCCGCACCCGCCGTCGTCGGCGACGAAATATCCGGTGCACCAATCGAAGACGCGAAACTCGCGCTTCGGCAGCTCGGGCGTCTGCACGCACGGTTGATCGGCAGCGAAACCCTGGCCGACGCGGCCTGGCTGAACCGGGAGAGCCCGATGAACCAGGCGCTGATCACCGGGTTGTTCACCGGGTTCATCGACCGATACGGCGAGTCCATCACGCCCCAGCAGCGGCTGGTCTGCCAGCGGCTGGTGGATGGTTTCGACGCCCATCTCGCGCAGGAGGCCGGCGACGACCGGATCAAGGGGCTGGTCCACGGCGACTACCGACTGGACAACATGCTCTTCGGTCGGCCGGGTGCGCTGCGTGACCTCACGGTGGTGGACTGGCAGACCGTCACCTGGGGGCCGGCGTTCACCGACGTCGCCTACTTCCTGGGCTGCGCGCTGACGAACGAGGATCGTCGCGCGCACTACGACGAACTGCTCGATGCGTATTACCAAGGGCTGGGCCCGAACCCGCCGGTCACCCTCGATGAAGTGCGAGAGGGCGTGCGCCGGCAGAGCTTCTTCGGCGTGATGATGGCGATCGTGTCCTCGATGCTGGTGGAGCGCACCGAACGCGGCGATCAGATGTTCCTGACCATGCTGGACCGGCATAGCACACATGTCCTCGACACCGGGGCCCTCGATGTACTGCCGGCGGCTGCGACAACCCCTGCACTGCAACCGGATCCGGCCGACGAAGCCGCCCACACCCCGGGCGACGAGCCGCTGTGGAACGAGAGCTGGTACTGGGACTTCGCCGATCCGGAGCAGGCTATCGGCGGATGGATCCGGCTGGGTTTGGTGCCCAATCAGAACATCGCCTGGATCAACGCGCTGATCTGCGGTCCGGACATCCCGACGATCGCGTGCGTGGACTTCCACGCGCCGATGCCGGAGAACCCCAACGACCTGCGCAGCGGTGAGATCGAAATGCGCCATGCGGCAACGATTCCCATGCAGGAATACCGCGTCAGTGTCAACGGCCCGGCGCAGGCCTACGACGATCCTTCGGCGCTGCTGCGCGGTGAGCCGGGACGGCCCTGCGAGCTCGGGCTGGATCTGGTGTTCACCACGTCCGGTACCCCGTACGCCTACCGGATCGCCACCCGGTACGAAATCCCCTGCGCTGTCAGCGGAAACATCAGCGCCGACGGTCGCACCTACGACGTCACCGGAGTTCCCGGCCAGCGCGACCACTCGCACGGGGTGCGCGACTGGTGGAGCATGGACTGGGTCTGGAGCGCCCTGCACCTCGACGACGGCACCCACCTGCACGGGGTGGATCTGCGCATCCCCGGCATGCCGCCGGTCAGCGTCGGCTACATCCAGCCGCCCGGTGCGCCCGTGATCGAGACCACCGCCGTCACCGCCGATGCCGACCTGGCCACCGACGGTTTGCCGTTGAGCACCACGCTGACCATGCAGCCGGGCGCGCTCACCTCGACCGTCAACATCCGCGGCCACGCCCCGGTCCGGTTGGTCTCACCCGACGGGCGGGTCAGCTTCTTCCCGCGAGCCTGGGCGAACCTCGAGACCGCCGACGGCCGCACCGGGGTGGGCTGGCTGGAGTGGAACACCAACCAGCCGCGCGACTGACCAGGTCTTGACGACTGACTTAGGTCTTGATGACCTGGGTCCCGCCGGCCAGTTCGTCGTGCTTGCCCTGTTTGGTGGGGCTGTTCTCGATGGTCACCGCGATGCCGATGATGGCGATGACGCCGAGCAGTCCACCGATGTAGGGGACGATCGGCAACAGCGTCCAGCTGTTGCGGATGGCCGACTGCTTGAGATCCGGCTTGGGTGCGCCGCCGGGACCGCGCACCGTCAGTCCGAGCAGCTTCTTGCCGAGGGTCTGCCCCTGGGTGACCTCCATGGCCACGAAGTAGGCGAACATCAGGCCGCCGGTGAAGAACCCGGTCACCAGAATGCTGCTCGACGCGCCGAAGATCGCGGCGAGCACCCAGGAGACGAGGCCCACCAGGAGCCCGTCGATGAGTCGTGCGCCCCAGCGGGTCCAGAGCCGGCCCGGCTGGCCGTACCCGACCGGCGGACCGCCGGGGTAGGTGCCGCCGGGTGCGCCATAGGGATTGGTCACCGGCTGGTAGCCGACCGGCTGGTAGC
>Ga0194055_10001983_pt1 | contig 16425 bp, 17 predicted proteins | sample SepL449m_MetaG_FD_155482 | JGI IMG/M metagenome (GOLD analysis project Ga0194055, IMG submission 155482) | Anoxic zone freshwater microbial communities from boreal shield lake in IISD Experimental Lakes Area, Ontario, Canada - Sep2016-L442-9m | ecosystem: Environmental > Aquatic > Freshwater >... | reverse complement strand
GCGCTGGGCGATGACGCGGGGAGTGGCGCACGTTCTGCTCGCCGACGCCCTGGCCGAGGCAGTGCACGCCATCGCACGGGTAGGCCCGCTCTCCGGGGACCCGTACCGCCTGGCCGGTGAGTTGGGTATGCCGCCGTGGCGGATCCAGAAGGCGCAGAAGCAGGCCCGTCGCTGGTCGCGGGATCGGGTGGCCGAGGCGATCCGGTTGGTGGCAACGCTGAACGCGGACGTCAAAGGCGCAGCCGCAGATCCCGACTACGCCCTGGAAAACACCGTTCGCAAGGTGGCTGAACTCGCCGCGCAGCGGTAGAGATCCAGCCGCCGCCAGGTCAGAGCTTGTTGAAAGCCTGAGCCAGCGCCGACTTCTTGTTGGCGGCCTGGTTCTTGTGGATGACGCCCTTGGTGGCGGCCTTGTCCAGCTTGCGGCTGGTGGCGGCCAGGAGCTCCCCGGCCTTGTCCTTGTCGCCCTCGGCGGCGGCGGTCCGGAAGCCGCGAATGGCGGTGTGCAGCGAAGACTTCACCGACTTGTTCCGCAGCCTGCGGCGCTCGTTGGTGAGATTGCGCTTCTTCTGCGACTTGATGTTGGCCACGCGTCTTTATCCTTCACACAAAGCTTGGTTGTCTTGCGCCGGGATCTGGGTCTCCCCGGCGGTCAGCAAGAAGCGTGGGGATGAACCCTGCCCTCGCGGTGCCCTGCGACGATACCAGCAAGAACCGCCGAGTCCCAAAGTCGAGCCGGTCAGCCTGCGAAAACAGCTGATCTGTTGGAACATGTGACCTGTGACTCAACGCAGCCCGCGTCTCGAGGCCAGATCCGCCTCATCGCCGCCCGCCCTCCCGGACGCCCACCACATCTTCGGGTACCGCGATCTGGGCCCGTATTCGGCGGCGTTCGACGAGATGTTCGACCGACGTGGCGTGGTGCGGGCTCCCTACAAGGGGATCTACGCCGAGCTTGGACCCACCGGGCCCGACGAACTGGGCGCTCGCGCCGACGCGCTGGGCCGCGCCTTCGTCGACCAGGGCATCACCTTCTCGCTGTCCGGGCAGGAGGAGCGACCCTTCCCGCTGGACCTGGTCCCGCGCGTCATCTCCGCGGCGGAATGGGCCAAGCTGGAAACCGGCATCGCCCAACGCGTCATCGCCCTCGAACGCTTCCTCGACGACATCTACGGCGACCAGGAGATCCTGCGCGACGGCGTCATCCCGCGCCGGCTCATCACCTCCTGCGAGCACTTCCATCGCGAGGCCGTGGGCATCGATCCGCCCAACGGGGTGCGCATCCACGTCGCGGGCATCGACATCGTCCGGGACGCCCAGGGCATCTTCCGGGTACTGGAGGACAACCTGCGTTCCCCGTCCGGGGTCTCCTACGTGATGGAGAACCGCCGGGTGATGACCCGGGTGTTCCCGAACCTCTTCGGGACCCACCGGGTGCGTTCGGTCGACGACTACCCGTCGCACCTGCTGCGGGCGCTGCGCAACGCCGCCGCCACCAACGAGTCCGACCCCACCGTCGTGGTGCTCACGCCCGGACCGTTCAACTCCGCCTACTTCGAGCACTCGCTGCTGGCCCGTCAGATGGGCGTCGAACTGGTCGAAGGCCCGGACTTGTTCTGCCGCGACAACGTCGTCTACATGCGCACCACCGAAGGAGAGCGCCAGGTCGACGTCATCTACCGACGTATCGACGACGAATTCCTCGACCCGATGCACTTCCGGCCCGACTCGGTGCTCGGGGTGGCCGGCCTGCTCAACGCCGCGCGCGCCGGCAACGTGGTGATCTCCAGCGCCGTCGGCAACGGCGTCGGCGACGACAAGCTCGTGTACACCTACGTGCCGACCATCATCGAGTACTACCTCGGGGAGAAGCCGCTGCTGGCCAACGTCGACACCCTGCGCTGCTGGTTGGACGACGAACGCGCCGACGTGCTCGAACGCATCCACGAACTGGTCATCAAGCCCGTCGAGGGTTCCGGTGGTTACGGAATCGTGTTCGGCCCCAACGCTTCGGAGAAGGAGCTGGCGGCGATCCGCCGCAAGGTCCAGGCCGACCCGCGCGGTTGGATCGCCCAACCGGTGGTGCAGTTGTCCACCGTCCCCACCAAGGTCGGCGACAGCCTCGTGCCCCGTCACGTCGATCTGCGGCCGTTCGCCGTCAACGACGGCGAGAAGGTGTGGGTGCTGCCCGGCGGTCTCACCCGCGTCGCTCTCCCCGAGGGCTCGCTGGTGGTCAACTCCAGCCAGGGCGGCGGTTCCAAGGACACCTGGGTACTGGCCTCCAGGACGTCGGCGGCGTCGCGGGAACTGGCCGCACAGGTTGTGCGTACCCTTCCTAGCGGCAGCCTCAGCACGGAGATGAAACCCGTCCAGCAACAGTCGATGGCCGACAACCAACAGCAGCAGCAGCAACAGCAGAGCGGAGTGCAGTGATGCTGGCACGCAACGCCGAAGCGCTCTACTGGATCGGCCGGTACGTCGAGCGGGCCGACGACACCGCCCGGATCCTGGACGTCACCGTCCACCAGTTGCTGGAGGACTCCAGCGTCGACCCCGACCACGCCTCGCGAATCCTCTTGGAAGTGCTGGGGATCGAGCCGCCCAAGCATCGTCTGGACATGTGGGCGCTGACCGATCTGGTCGCGTTCAGCCGCGATCTGTCGAGCGGTTGCTCGATCGTCGACGCGATCACCGCCGCCCGGGAGAACGCCCGCTCGGCCCGGGAGGTGATCTCCGGCGACATGTGGGAGTGCCTCAACACCACCTACAACGCGCTGCCCGAACGGGAGCGTGCAGCCCGGCGGCTCGGGCCGCATGAGTTCTTCACCTTCATCGAAGGCCGTGCCGCGATGTTCGCCGGCCTCGCCGACTCGACGCTGTCCCGCGACGACGGCTACCGGTTCCTGGTGCTCGGCCGGGCGCTGGAACGGGTGGACATGACGGTGCGGCTGCTGTTGTCGCGCGTCGGTGACAGCGCCTCATCACCGACGTGGGTGAGCGTGCTGCGCGCCGCCGGTGCGCACGACACCTACCTGCGAACCCACCGCGGTGTGCTCGACGCCAACCGGGTCGTCGAATTCATGCTGCTGGACCGTCAGTTCCCGCGCTCTGCGTTCTATTCGCTCAAACTCGCCGAACACAGTCTCGACGAATTGATGCGCGGCCCCCGCGACGGTGCCGGCGCCGAGGCGCGGCGGGTGCTGGGCCGGGCCCGCAGTGAGCTGGAATTCGTGCGTCCGGGTGCGCTGCTGGAGTCGCTGGAGATCAGGCTGGCCGGGCTGCAGGCGACCTGCTACGAGGTGGGAGAAGCGTTGGCGCTCAGATACTTCCGGCTGGCGCCATGGGTGGAATGGTCCGACGCCGGGCGCACCGGCGCCGTCCTGGTGGCCGACGGTATCGGCGAGGGGAGCCTCTGATGTGGCGGATGCGGGTGATCCACGCAACCGGGTACGCCTACAAGGGGCCGGTGACCGCGTCGTACAACGAGGCGCGTCTGACGCCGCGCTCGGATTCCCGGCAGAACGTCATCATCAACCGGGTCGAGACGAGTCCGGCGACGCGGTCCTACCGCTATGTCGATTACTGGGGTACCGCGGTCACCGCCTTTGATCTGCACGCGCCCCATACCGAATTGGAGGTGACGTCGGCATCGGTGGTCGAGACGGACAAGCCTGAGCCGCGCAAAGACTCGGTGAGCTGGGCAGGCCTGCAGACCGAGGCGGTGCGGGACCGTTACTCCGAGGTGCTCACGCCCACCCGCTACACCCCGTTCGACAAGCGCACCGAGCGGGTCGCCCGCCAGATCGCCAAGGGCCACGATCCGGGCGACGCTGTACTGGCTACTGTTGAGTGGGTCCGCAATGAGTTGCAATACGTTCCGGGTAGCACCGGTGTGCACTCCTCGGGTCTGGACGCGCTGAGGGAAGGTCAGGGCGTGTGCCAGGACTTCGCTCACATCTCGCTGATGTTGTTGCGATCCATGGGAATTCCGGCCCGCTATGTGTCGGGTTACCTGCATCCGCAGAATGACGCCGCCGTCGGAGAATCCGTCGAGGGAGAGAGCCATGCGTGGATTCAGGCCTGGATCGGCGGGTGGTGGAACTACGACCCCACCAACGACACCGAGATCAACGAGCAGTACATCAGCGTCGGCTTCGGCAGGAGCTATTCCGACGTGACGCCGCTCAAGGGCATCTACCACGGAAAGGGCTCCAGCGATCTGGCGGTCGTCGTCGAAATGACCAGGCTGGCTTAATCTTTCACGCGCACATCACGGCACGCTGACTCGCAGCAAGTCGTTGCCCAGCTCAACTCTGCCGTCGAATTCCGTCGCCGCCAGGGCGCGCCACTGGTCCTCCTGCCCGGGTACCAAAGGCGGTACGTAGTGGGTGAGTACCAAGGTCTGCACGCCCGCGCGGGCCGCGGTCGACGCGGCCTGCTCCACCGACGAGTGGTAGTCGAGGATGTCGCGAATCCGTTGGGCCGGCATCTGCTCGACCAGATCCTTGCGGATCGCGGTGTGTATCAAAGCGGTTGCGCCACGGGTCAACTTGTCCAGTGTGGCGCAGGGCACGGTGTCGCCGGCCAGCACCACCGACGCGCCGTCATGCTCGATGCGGAAGGCGATCGTGGGTTCGACGGGACGGTGATCGGTCGGCGCGACGGAGATCCGCACCTCGCCGGGATCTGTCCCCCACACGCTCCCCTCGCTGACCTCATACACCTGCACGGCCGGTGGCTCGGTGATGTCGGCGTGGTGGGCGATCCGGTAGGAGATATCGGGCGCCAGCGCGGCCAGGGTGGCGTCGACGACGGCCTTGGTCCCGGGCGGGCCGATGATCGGCAGCGGGGTCGGCACGAAGGTGGTGACCCACCGGGTCGTGATGACGTCGGACAGATCGGTGATGTGGTCACTGTGCAGATGGGTCAACAGCAGTGCGGTCAGGTTCGCGGCCCCCACACCCGCCGCCGCCGCGCGCATGAGCACCCCGCGCCCGCAGTCGACCAGGAACGTCTGCCCGGCGGCGACCACGAGCGTCGAGGGGCCGGCCCGGTTCGGGTCGACCATCGGACTGCCCGTGCCCAAAAGTGTGATGTCGATCATGCGTACATTCATACTCGCCCGGTTCTCGTGGGGTTTTTCGGACGGCCGTGACGCCTGAGATCAGACCGCATGAGTAGAACCTTAATTATTTGCCAAAATCCCCGACCGACGACGCCTGAGGGTGCATTCTCTACGCCAGCGGGCTCCCAGAAGCGAGGCCGGCAGCACAAGATTCGGAGATGTAGACCCAAGTGCCCCAAGCAGACAGCCCTAAGCCGCGGTCAACGAGACGGTCGAAGCCCGACGCAAAAGAGACGCAGGCGCCGTCACGTCGGCGTGACACGTCGTCATTCGCGGAGGAAGTGACTGAACTGATCGACGAGGCCGTGATCCGGCTCGCCGAAGAGCGGCTGAGCGTCACCAAGCGGGTGGTCGAGAGTGGTCGGGTGCGGGTGCACCGCACCACCACCGAGAAGGTCCAGAAGGTCGACGTCGTGCTCGCCAGCGAGACCTACGAGGTCCACAGCGTGCCGATTGGGCGCGAGGTCAAGAAGGCCCCGGCGATCCGCGAGACCAAGACCGAGATCATCGTTCCGGTCGTCGAAGAGGTGCTCGTCATCGAGCGGCGCCTCGTCCTCCGCGAGGAGCTGCACATCCGCAAAGTGCGTTCGGTGCAGCGCCACACCGAGCGGGTCGCCCTGCGGGTCCAGAAGGCCACCGTCGAACGGGTGGCACCACAGAATTCAGACGCCGGCACCCCCGCGCGTTCTGAACGACCGTCCCGTACCGGACGGTCCGCCAACCAACCAGCTAGGAAAAGAAGGAACCCTTAGATGAGTGCACATGAGATGGTCGTGCTGTTCGACACGGTCGCCGCCAGCCGTCGCGCGGAGAAGGCCCTGGAGGCCGCCGGTTTCGCCGACCCTGACGTGAACACGCTCGACGCCGCGGCTGTCGCCAAGAACACCGGCAAGGCCAATGCGGGCCCGGGTCTGTGGAAGCGGATGTTCGGCCAGGAGGTCAAGCTTTACGAGGGTGCGGCGTACGAGAAGGCGCTGGCCAAGGGTGGCGCCGTTCTGACCGTGCGGATCAAGGACGACGCCGAGGCGCACAAGGCTGAGACGATCCTGGCCAAGCACAACCCGGTTGACCTGGAGGCCCGTGGCGCCGGGATCGTGGCCGAGCACAAGGCGCTCGGTGACGTCAAGGAGCATGTGCTGCGTCTGGCCGAGGAGCAGCTCGAGGTCGGCAAGAAGACGGTGGCCGCCGGCAAGACCCGCGTTCGTCGTTACGTGACCGAGCGTGAGGTCCAGGAGAAGGTCAACCTCACCGAGGTGCATGCCGAGGTGCTGCGCAAGGCCGTCGATCAGCCGGTCGAGGAGTGGGATTGGAGCGACTCCACCATTGAGGTCATCGAGACCCGCGAGGAGGCCGTCGTGAGCAAGACCGCTCACGTCGCCGAGGAGATCCGCCTCAAGACCGAGGAGACCGAGCGCACCGAGACCGTCACCGAGACGGTGCGCCGCCAGCAGGCCGAGATCGAGCACCTCGACGCCGACGGCAAGGTCATCAAGGACGACCACAAGCACTGAGCCAGTCAGTTCGAAGCGGCGGCCGCCCCCCACGGGGGGCGGCCGCCGTCGTTTCGGTTCAGCGCCAGGAGTATTCGGTCCGCAACCGGGTGGCTATCATCTCGAACGTCACCTGATCGACGATCGCGCCTTCCCGGCGGATGCTCTCCTCAGGTACGTCGAGCACCCGGTCCAGCCGCACCCAGCTCGGCCGGCCCTCGTGGTCCCAGCTGCCCGCGCCGATGTGCAACCAGCACGGATCGTGGCCGTGATGGGCCTGGCTGGACAGCATCAGTCCCAGCAGGGTGCGGCGATCACGGCCGACCACCAGCACTGGGCGGTCTTTGCCCTTGGTGGGGTCGTCCTCGTAGACCACCCAGGTCCAGACGATCTCGCCAGGGTCGGCGCGGCCGTCCAGGTCGGGGGCATAGACCACCCGGCGGGCGCGGTGCGCGGTCGGAACGCTGTCCTGGGTAACCGGCCGCCCGGCCTTGATGGCCTTGGGTGGTGGTGCGGGCATTGCCGTCGCCACCAGCGCTTCGATGCCGAGCCGGAGGCCCTGCTGCAGCCCGTTCTGGATGGTGCGCTGAACCGCCCGCTGCATCTCCTCGGGATGCTGCAGCTGGCGAATAACCTTCGGTGCCTCGTTGAATACGAGGTGCTCCGCGAACCGCTGGAACGTCCTCCACTGCGACGCCATTCTGATGAGCATAGGCGAGGCCCGCCGGTGTGCGCGCGTCGCGATTGTGCCCGGCCGGGCCGGGGTCGATACGCTAGTTCGGCCGTACCCGCTCGTTCGCCAGGAGATTCCCATCAGCAGTTTCGCCGACAAGACGTTCACGGCGCCGGCGCGTATTCGAAACTTCTGCATCATTGCTCACATCGACCACGGCAAATCGACCCTTGCCGATCGGATGCTGCAGTTGACCGGAGTCGTCGCCGATCGCGATATGCGCGCCCAGTACCTCGACCGGATGGACATCGAGCGTGAACGCGGTATCACCATCAAGGCGCAGAACGTGCGCCTGCCCTGGACGGTCGGCCAGGGAGAAAACGCAGGCGACGAGTTCGTGCTGCACCTGATCGACACCCCCGGCCACGTCGACTTCACCTATGAGGTGTCCCGCGCGCTGGAGGCCTGCGAGGGCGCGGTGCTGCTGGTCGACGCCGCCCAGGGCATCGAGGCCCAGACCCTGGCCAATCTCTACCTCGCCCTGGACCGCGACCTGACCGTCATTCCGGTCCTCAACAAGATCGACCTGCCGGCTGCCGACCCCGAACGTTATGCCGGCGAACTGGCGCACATCATCGGCTGCGAGCCCGGCGACGTACTGCGGGTCTCCGGCAAGACCGGCGAGGGCGTCGCTGCCCTGCTCGACGAGGTTGTGCGCCAGGTACCGGCGCCGACCGGTGACCCCGACGCTCCGGCGCGGGCGATGATCTTCGACTCGGTCTACGACATCTACCGCGGCGTGGTGACCTATGTGCGCGTGGTCGACGGCAAGATCACTCCGCGCGAGAAGATCAAGATGATGTCGACCGGGGCGACCCACGAACTGCTCGAAGTCGGCATCGTCTCCCCGGACCCCAAGCCTTCCGCCGGTCTCGGTGTCGGCGAGGTGGGCTATCTGATCACCGGGGTGAAGGACGTCCGCCAGTCGAAGGTCGGTGACACCGTTACCAGCGCCCGGGGTGGCGCCACCGAGGCACTGACCGGGTACCGCGAACCCAGGCCGATGGTGTACTCGGGGCTGTACCCGGTGGACGGCTCGGACTATCCGAACCTGCGCGAGGCGCTGGACAAACTCCAGCTCAACGACGCCGCACTCACCTACGAGCCCGAGACGTCGGTGGCGCTGGGGTTCGGGTTCCGTTGCGGCTTCCTGGGATTGCTGCACATGGAGATCACCCGGGAGCGCCTGGAGCGTGAGTTCGACCTCGACCTGATCTCCACCGCGCCCAACGTGGTGTACCGCGTCGTCCAGGAGGACGGCGCCGAGAAGGTCGTCACCAACCCCTCGGACTGGCCGCCGGGCAAGATGCGCGAGATCTACGAACCGGTGGTCAAGTGCACCGTGATCGCACCGAGTGAGTTCATCGGCACCATCATGGAGCTGTGTCAGTCCCGCCGCGGAGAACTCGGCGGCATGGACTATCTCTCGCCGGAGCGGGTCGAACTGCGCTACACGATGCCGTTGGGCGAGATCATCTTCGACTTCTTCGATTCGCTGAAGTCCCGCACCCGCGGCTACGCCAGCCTGGATTACGAGGAGGCCGGCGAGCAGGAGGCCGCTCTGGTTAAGGTGGACATCCTGCTGCAGGGCGAAGCCGTCGACGCGTTCAGTGCGATCGTTCACAAGGACTCCGCGCAGGCCTACGGCAACAGGATGACCGTCAAGCTCAAGGATCTGATCCCGCGCCAGCAGTTCGAGGTGCCCATCCAGGCTGCGATCGGCTCGAAAATCATTGCTCGCGAGAACATCCGGGCGATTCGCAAGGACGTGCTGGCCAAGTGCTACGGCGGTGACATCACCCGCAAGCGCAAGCTGCTGGAGAAGCAGAAGGAGGGCAAGAAACGGATGAAGACGATCGGGCGGGTCGAGGTCCCGCAGGAAGCCTTCGTCGCCGCTCTGTCCAGCGAGGCGGCCGGAGACAAGTCCGGCGACAAGAAGAAGTAGCAACCATTACTCACGACGGCCCGTCCGCCCGGGCGCGATGCGCGCGGATTGCCGCTGTCGCGCTGAGTGCTGCGGTGCTGGCGGCGTGTTCGTCCAGCATCGGCGGCAGCGCACAACGCCGGCCGCCCGCTCTGCTGAACGAGGTGCTGCCCACAACCGATCAGGTGGCCGAGGCGGTCGGGAATCCGCTTGACCCAGCAGGTTCGGCGGCCTCCGGCTCAATCAGCATGTTGCCCAACGGTATTCGGGACGGTAAAGACGTCGCGCCGTTGGACTGCCTGGGGTCGGCCAGTCCGCTCATGCGGGTGGTCTACGAGAAGGGCGACGTGCATCAGGTGGCGCTGCGGGATTTCGCCCGCTACGGCGAGGGCCTGACCGTCTCCAGCGTTCACGCCGGCGTGGTCCGATTCTCCTCTGACGCCGAGGCGGCGCGGATGTTCGGCGACTTCGCCACCCGGTGGCGGGTGTGCGACGGCACCGCCGTGCGGGTGCACGTCACCCCGACGTCGGACCTCCAGTGGAGGGTCGGCGGCGTCCGCAACGACGGCGCCGTTCTCTGCGACACCGTTGTGACCGGTGGAGGCCGCAACCAGGCCGCGTTTTCCACCGAGCACGCCCTCGGCCTGGTCGACGCGTACATCGTCGAGGCCGATGTCGCCGTCACCGACCCGCCGCCCGGCGGACTGGAGGCCAACACCCGCGCGGTGGATCTGGTGCGCGAGATGGTCGGCAACGTCAACCGCGCGAGCTGACGGCGAAACCGCCGCTTGCGCGATCTGACGACCGTACTGTAGGACCCGCGGCGCCCGAGTGGTGTCCGTATCCGGTACGGGTTTCCCAAGCAAAGGGATTGAGGGGGGTACGGATGGAAAATACGGTAGAACTAGAGCGAGAAATTCGCGGTCGCGGAAAGCTCAACATCCAAAGTCCCGCTGGCATACACCCAATCGGTTCGTGGTCAAACCGGCTCGATTGGCGGGACGGACACGTCGAGCCCGTCAGCGCGTGGGTTCCCGAAGATCTGTATGGCGACATCCTGGAGTGGATGCCGATCTGCTGCGTGGACACCGTGATAGTCAACGAAGGCCGGATGTTCCAGACGTTGCGGAGCCAGGAGCCGCAGGCTGGCCAGTGGTGGGTGCAGGGCGGCCGGCTACGAAAAGGCGAGAACCTGCTGGAAGCCGCCAAGCGGACTGCCGAAGCCGAAACTGGCCTCGACGTCGAACTGGTTGAGCTCCTCGGGGTTTTTTCCACGATGTTCGACTCGTCCGCCCACGCCAATTCGACCACCCACACGGTCAACATCACATTCCTGGGAGCCCTGACGGCAGCAAACGCCGATCCGGCGATCGACGTGACGCACAATGACTACCGATGGTGGCCTCTGAGCGAGCCAACGGGAAATCCCTATCTGGACCAACTCGGCACTCTCGCACGGACCGCTTTGAGCAAAGCCCACGATCAGGGACCAGGGTCTGGGACATGAACATCTTCGAGATGGCCAGGCGATCAATCTCGGCACTGAGGAGCGTATCTCCGTGCTCGATGCTGTCGAGCGCATCATGCAAATGACTGGACACCGGGCGGAGATCAAGCCGTTGTTGGACAAACCGACGGGCCCTCTGAACCGGGTCGCCTCTGCCGAACGTGCCCGCGAGGTTCTGGGCTGGGAGCCAGAAGTCGATTTCCCGTCGGGTCTGCAACGCCTTATTGACTGGTATTTCGGCGAGGCCGCTTTGGCAGGGCTGAACGAGGAGGGATTCGAGCAGCGGCTCCTCGCGCGCTCTCATGCCCAACGGTGACAACAGGTGTCCTATGACCGCGACTAAGACCGCCGGCCGCTGGGCCAACTGGAGTGGCACGGTCAGCGGTACTCCGCTGCAGGTGGCGTATCCCTCTCACGAGAACGAGATCGGCGAGCTCCTGACGGATCGGCGGCTGCGGGCCAGTGGCTTCAGCGCAATCGGATCGGGACACTCCTATGTGGCGCTGGCTGCGCCGTCCGGCCGGACTCTGATCGACCTCCGCAATATCGCAGGCGTCGTGGCAGAGGATCACGAATCATCGACCGTCACTGTGGGAGCCGGCACGACTCTCCGCGATCTCAACGAGATGTTGGCCCGCCGCGGCCTGGCATTGCCGAATCAGAGCGCGATCGATGTTCAGACGGTGGCGGGCGCCCTGGCTACCGCGACGCATGGAAGCAGTCCTCGGCGGGGTAGCCTGTCCAGTCATCTATCCGGGCTGCGGTTGGTGACCGCCGATGGCAAAGTGAGGCAACTGAATTCGGCCGACCCGTATTTCGACGCGGTGCGTGTGCACCTCGGTTGCCTGGGTGTTGTCAGCGCAGTCACGCTCGACGTCGTACCGGCTTTTGTGCTTCGTAAAGTGGTCAAGCGCCAGCCGCTGCATCGGGTTCTTGGGGAGATCCCGTCACTTCTGAACGCCGAGTTCGCCGGTTTCTGGTGGTATCCGCACACTTCTCACGTCATGGTGTGGCGAGCCGAGAGAGTGCAGCGAGCCGAGGGCTCCGGTCGGCGGCGCAACGACGTTGTCCCGGCCCGCGTGGTGGCGGCAGCGTCACGGCGGTCACGAGCAGTGGCCGGTCCTGTCAATGCGCTGGCGGCGTGGCTGGCGTGCCGGGGAGGCGCAGCTCCCGCGGCGCGTTCGGATGCCGCGTTGGTGACCGGGGTTCCGCCCCGGCAGCAGTCCATGGAGTACAGCGTTCCGGTGGGTATCGCCGCAGAGGCTCTGCGCGAACTTCAGACCACGCTTCGGAAGCACGATGTCCGCATCACCTCGCCGATCGACGTCCGGTTCACCGGTGCAGACAGCGCCTGGCTGAGCCCTTCGCATGGCCGGGAGACCTGTCATATCGGCCTGTCGGCCTACCTACCCCGACCCGGCTGCTCGGAGTGGAAAACGGACTTCCCTGTTATCGATTCAGTCCTGGCCGCTCACGAAGGCCGTCCGCACTGGGCGAAAGTTCACTTCCGTCGGCCCGATCAGCTGGAGCGCAGTTACCCGCGGTGGTCCGATTTCCACCGGGTACGCAGGCGTCTTGACCCCGACCGTGTTTTTCTCACCGATTACCTTCGCTCCTTGTTCGGTGACGTGGAATGACGCGCGCCGTCGATCTGCGGCCTCTCGGGAGAACGGCGCTGCCAGTTTCCGCTATGTCCTTCGGTGGATCGCCGATCGGAAATTTTCAAAGGGAAGTCGCCGATGAAGCCGCCGCCGCTGTGGTGCGACAGGCATGGGACCTCGGCATGCGCTACTTCGACACCTCGCCGCTGTACGGGTTCGGGCTGGGCGAATACCGACTCGGGGCCGCACTTTTGCGATACCCGCGCGACCACTATGTGCTGTCAACCAAAGTCGGTCGATTGCTGCGGGGCACGGGATCGCGGGCGGACTCCGGACCGTGGCGAAGCCCTGCGCCATTTGCCCCTGTCTATGACTACTCCTACGACGGTGTGCTTCGCTCTGTCGAGGAAAGCCTTGCCCGGATGGGCACCGACCGCGTCGATATCCTGCTGGTGCATGACGTTGACCGTCGCACCCACGGAGAGCAGCAGCCATGCATGTTTCGCCTGGCGGTCGACCACGGCTTCAAGGCACTGGAACGTCTGCGGCAGGAAAAAGTCGTCACTGCAATCGGTTTCGGCCTCAATGAGGCTGATGTGTGCCTCGATGCGGTGCGCCAGACCGACGCCGATTGTGTCCTGCTGGCAGGAAGGTACACCCTGCTGGAGCAGGATCCGCTTGACGACTTGTTCCCGCTCTGTCTGGAGCGGGGGGTTGGGGTAATCCTGGGTGGAGTGTTCAACAGCGGGGTGCTCGCAACGGGTGCAGTCGCTGGAGCAACATTCGATTACTCTGCCGTGCCGCCTGAACTCGCCCAACGGGTTCGGCGAATCGAGTCTGCTTGTGCGGCCTACGGTGTGCCGCTTGCCGCTGCTGCGCTGCAATTCGCGGCGGCTCACCCGGCGGTCTCCAGTATCTGCGTCGGAGCGCACACCACCGAACAGCTGATCAGTAATGTCGAGATGTTCGATATGGACATTCCGGCAGCCGTATGGGACCGGCTTCGCGAGATCGCGCTGATTCGCGACGACGCCCCGACACCCTGCAAACAACCAACACAGGAGGATCAGTGGACGGAAAATTCGGGCTTGTCGTGACTTTCGTGCTGAAGCCAGGCCATGAGGATGCTTTCGACGAGAGTGTCCGGGAACTGGTGTCGGCCGTGCACGAGTATGAGCCTGACGCGCTAGTTTTCGCCTGCCACGCCATAGAGGGCCGCGTGGGACAGCGACTGTTCTACGAGCTGTATCGGAACCGGGCGGCGTTCGACGCTCATGGGAGCCAGGAACACACGAAACGCTTCCTGGCCGAACGGGACGATCATGTCGCGAGTGTCCAAGTCGACTTCCTGGAGCTACTCGACGCCAAGGGTGTGTGATCAGCCGGGTGCGTTGGCCGGCTGAAAAACCCCGCTGCCGTCGCCCTGCTCCTCAGCCCGGATGACGTGCACGACCGCGTTGATCAGCGCCAGGTGGGTGAACGCCTGCGGGAAGTTCCCCAGATGGCGGCCCGTGCTGGGCTCGATCTCCTCGGCGTAGAGATGCAGCGGGCTGGCGAAGGACAGCAACCGCTCGCAAAGGTGCCGGGCCCGGCTGATCTCGCCGATCTCGACCAGCGCCGAGACCAACCAGAACGAGCAGATCGTGAAGGCGCCCTCCTGGCCGGTCAGGCCGTCGTCGGTCTCCTCGGTCCGGTAGCGCAGCACCAGACCGTCCTCGGTGAGTTCGTCGGCGATCGCCAGTACGGTGGCCCGCACCCGCGGGTCGTCGGGAGGCAGGAACCGCACCAGCGGAACCAGCAGCAGTGAGGCGTCCAGCGCGGGGTTGCCGTAGCGCTGGGTCAGCACCCCGCGCTGGTCCACACCGTGGGCCAGGATGTCGGCCTTGATCTCCTCGGCGATCACCCGCCACTGCTGGGCGTAGCTCTTGGCGCCTTGCAGCTCAGCCAGTTTCGCGCCGCGATCCAGGGCCACCCAGCACATCACCTTCGAGGAAGTGAAGTGCTGCGGCTCACCGCGCACCTCCCAGATACCGCGATCCGGCTCGCGCCAGTGCTTGATCGCCTCCTCTACCTGTTCCTTCAGCACCGGCCACAGCGCGTCGGAGATGTTCTCCCGCGACTTGCAGTGCAGATACACCGAATCCAGCATGGTGCCCCAAATGTCATGCTGGCGTTGGTTGTACGCGCCGTTGCCGATCCGGACCGGCCGGGCGCCGTCGTAGCCGGACAGATGCTCCAACTCGCCCTCGACCAGTTCACGTTCGCCGCCGACCGCATACATCACCTGCAACGGCTGGCGTTCGCCGTTGTTCGCACCCGACACGTCGGCGATGAAGGCGAAGAAGTCGTCGGCCTCGCGATCCAGGCCCAGGGTGTACAGCCCCCACAGCGCGAATGTGGAATCGCGCACCCAGGCGTAACGGTAGTCCCAATTCCGTTCTCCCTGAGGGGTTTCCGGCAGCGAGGTGGTGCTGGCGGCCAGCAGCGCACCGGTGGGGGAGTAGGTCAGACCCTTGAGGGTGAGCGCACTGCGCTGAAGATAGGACCGCCACGGATGGTCCGGAAAGTGCCCGACGTTGATCCACTGTCGCCAGGCCTCGGCGGTCTGCCACATCTTCTCGGCGGCTTCCTCGAAGGTCTGCGGCGCCGGATGCTTGGACCACGACAGCGCGACGAAGGCCTTGTCGCCCTCCTTGAGCCGGGTGCGGGCCCGCGCCTCCCGGCCTTCCAGGCCGATTCGGAGGTTGGTGGTCAGCCGCAAGGTCGGATGTGCCCCCTCATCAGCCCCGGCGTCGGTGCGGGGCCGGGCGATCGCCTCGCCGTAGGCGTTCGCCGAGTACTCCCACGCGGCGTTGATCCGGCCGTAGTCGAAGGACGGCTCGCAGTTCATGACGATCTCGACGGTGCCGCTGACGCAGCGAACCGTGCGCAGCAGGATGTGCTCGGCGTCCCAGTCCATCGGCGTGCGGCGATGGGTGCGCGAGCGCGCGTCGAGGTCATGCCACGGACCCATCACCAGGGCGTCGCGCACGGTCACCCAGCCGGTGGGGGTCTGCCAGGTGGTCTCCATGATGAGGCTGCCCGGCAGGTAGCGCCGGGCGGCCGGCACCGTCACCCCGTACGGGCCGATCCGGAAGTGCCCGGCGCCGCGGTCGAGGATCGAGCCGAACACGCTCGGCGAATCCGGGCGGGGAACGCACATCCACTCCACCGAACCGGCCGCCGAGATCAGACAGGTGTTCTCGCAGTCGGACAGGAACGCGTAGTCGGCGATCGGCGGAAACGGGCTGCGCCGCGGTGCGCCGTGGACGTCCGTCAGCTGCTGGTTCCCGGCGGGTGCGACGTGCAGTGCCATCTCGAAATCATCGCTGGTCAGGCTGTGTCCGTCCACGGAACGGACGGGTCGGTATGGTCCCGTTACCGCTGCGGCTTATCGCCCGCCGCGATTGCAGTTAGGGTTCGCCGGCTTCGCCGCCCAGGTGCAGACGTCGATATAGGTCATTGCGGAGGGACCGCCGCCATCGAACACCCCGTACGCCGCACCGTTGGTCCCGGTGTAGGTGGCACCCGACCCTGATATCGCCGAACCACTTCCGGACCCGCCGCCACCGTTGTCCGATGCCTCGACGGTGGTCACCTCCCACCCCTTGCCTTCGAGCGCCTTCTTGTACGAAGCCATCACCTCGCCGGGTGCACCGGTGACCTCGTAATGCAGATGAATCCCGTTGTCACCGATGGAATCCGGGCCTTTAGAAACGGTCGTGCCCGCCGGGGTCGGCACCATCGACTGCAGGTCGACGGCAGCCGGCGCGGACTGAGACGACGCCGCCGTTGACGCCGCTGTGGAAGAAGCCACCGGGGATTCGGTGGTCTTCGTGCAGCCGGAGAGGGTCACCGCCACGGCAAGAACTGCCGTCATTGCACCGCACGCTCGGATCATGGTCGGGTCCTTTTCTTTCGGGCGAGGGGCTGAGCACGAAGGTAGCCCAGAGCGGCTGAGCCGGCATGCGGCATAGGGTGAAGGAGTGTCCGGTTTCCTGAGTTG
>Ga0194055_10001982_pt1 | contig 16431 bp, 19 predicted proteins | sample SepL449m_MetaG_FD_155482 | JGI IMG/M metagenome (GOLD analysis project Ga0194055, IMG submission 155482) | Anoxic zone freshwater microbial communities from boreal shield lake in IISD Experimental Lakes Area, Ontario, Canada - Sep2016-L442-9m | ecosystem: Environmental > Aquatic > Freshwater >... | reverse complement strand
AGTGGCCATGAATACTTCGCCACACTTCGTACCCAGGCTGCGCTCGATCGTTCAGATGTTGCTGTTGTGCTTCTCGATGCCAGCGAACCACTAACAGATCAAGATTTCCGCATTCTTACCATGGTGGTTGAATCCGGCCGAGCACTGGTTATTGCGTTTAACAAGTGGGACCTACTTGATGACGAGCGCCGCTATTACCTCGAGCGTGAGATTGAACGCGATCTCGGCCAGGTTGGTTGGGCGCCGCGCATTAACGTGAGCGCCAAAACCGGTTGGCATACCGACCGCATGGTTCCGGCTCTTGAAAAAGCTGTTGAAGGTTGGACAACTCGTATTTCAACTGGTCAGCTAAACAATGTGTTGGCCGAGATTGTCGCTGCGCATCCGCACCCTGTCCGCGGCGGCAAGCAGCCAAAGATTTTGTTCGGCACGCAGGCCAGCAGCGCACCCCCAGTATTCGTTTTGTTCACCAGCGGTTTCCTCGAGCCTGGCTATCGCCGATTTGTTGAGCGTCGCCTGCGTGAGAAGTTCGGCTTCGTTGGTTCGCCGATCGTGATTAACCTGCGTATCCGCGAGAAGCGCAAGCGCTAGTCACAACAAACTTCCAGTAAGAAGCGCCGCGTTGCATTTAGTAGTGTGATGCACACGGGCTGTAGCGCAGTTTGGTAGCGCACTTCGCTGGGGGTAAAGGGGTCGCAGGTTCAAATCCTGTCAGCCCGACCAACAGAAATCCACCCATGAACGGGTGGATTTTTTGTTGGTCGGAATTTGGTACTGCGGGATTTGGGAGGAGATTGCCAAAGGCAATCGACGGTTCCTGTCAGCCCGACCAACTCCGCCTATCCAGGAATCTTACCTGCGTAATTTTTAGTCGCTTTTGTGACATACTCGTTGTCAATAAAAAACATCAGGAATGGTAAAAGGTTGAGGATGGATGTAAATATGAGCCGTTTGTATTCGATAAAAGCAGTACTTCTTTGCGTTGGAATCCTATTTTCTGCTATGGGTTGTGATTCCTCGGATCCTGGTAACACTCAAAGTGATAGTTACTTAAAAGAGATTTCTAAGCCGCTGGAATCACTGCATGGGCCTTATCGTGTGTTGAAAGTGACCGACGGAGACACTATTCATGTACTTCGCGATGCAGTCGACGTTAGGGTCAGAATTATCGGGGTAAATACGCCAGAGGTGTACAGGGGAGTCCAGTGTTTTGGACCTGAAGCCTCTGAGTTCGCCAAATCGGAAATGGCAAATACTTCAATTTATCTTGAGTACGACAGCACTCAGAGCGAGCTAGATAAGTATGGGCGAGTACTAGCCCATGTATGGACAGCCACAAAGCAACTCTATGCTGCGGAGGCAATCAGGAATGGCTTTGGTTTTGAAGCAAATTATGCTGACGTTTACCACCATCGAGCTCTATTTCTGGACAACCAGAAAACAGCACAGCAAGAAGTAGTTGGCCTTTGGGCGAATTGCAGGCGTTAGGGCCTTATTCTCCATAAAATTCGTTGGCTGCGGGAGTGATTAGCAATAGTGCCGGTGCAATCATAAGTAGCGACTTCAGAATACCTGCACCGGATATTTGATTATCTGTAACGGAAAGACCAAATTCAAAGAAATACCAAAGGCCAGTTATTGCGCTTAGCCCGATGGTAATAAAACGTGGATTTCTTGCCGGGCGCAGTGCACGCAAGGCTGCGGGAATCAAGATTGCACTCTTGAGAAGGATGATGTAACCCTGTGAATGTGAAAATCCTGAAAGGTCAATGTATCCGTTCATGCCCGTATAGGCCCGCGAACTTCCGGATACGATAGAAAGCCCAGTTAGAAGTTCGATGCCTGCCATAGCAATGGCAATCCCAATTCCCAGAGTTACAGATCGCGGTCTAGGGATGAACAGGCCACCACTATTTAAGAATCCATAATCTTTCATGCGACAGGCTCATCTTTCTTATACTTGGGCCAGAAAACACGTGGTGGGAATCTGTCTTCAATTGTGTCAGCATTCTCAAATTCGGTCTCAGGCATTTCAATGGCTAGAGACTTATCAAATTCGGGAAGTGGTGCAGGGGTGAGTCCGTTGGCCAGAGTATCTACTTTGTTGCGCTGGTTTAGGACATTGAACCGGACATAAACGGATGCAACTAGGCTATAGCGGGCATGAATCGATTCATATTCTTGTAGAAGTGCTTTGCGTTGCACTTCTACTTTCTGTCGATTCATGCGTGATGCTGGAGATGACGCCATTTTTTTGCGCACCCTTGTTATCTGGCGGTTGACGCGCTTTAGTTTGCGAAGCAAGGTCTTGATTCGCGCATCTAACTCAGAGTGATTGTAGAACGAAAGGCCAGTTCCCGCACCTATGAAAGTTAATTGAAGCACAAAGAACAGAATCGTTCCAAATGCGGCGTTTGACAATCCCAATGTCACATTACTTTGTACCTCTGAGGCACGCATCGCCGATAGGAAAAGTAGTGTGATGGTGAAAAGTATTCCAAGAATCCCAAAGCCCCATAAAATGGCGGGCGGCTGCGGGGTGGCCCTGTCTAGCCGTTCTTTTAGAGAAATTCCAAAGAGGTGAGCAAGAATTACACTAAGTAGCGCAATACTCCCAGTGACAAGCCAAGTACGCCAGTCACCGATTTCCAAGTTCATAACTTTTGCGGCTGCTTTAACAGTGACCAGAAACTCGCCAATAATTAGTGAGAATAAGCAAATAATGTAAATGTAGGTTGGTATTCCGCGGCGACGGGCAATCTTGCCCTCAGGTGCCTCAATCTTTAGCCCATCTCGCTCTTCTATAGCAGATTCAGCTTGATCCACTAATGACTGGGCCTCACCCTCAAGGCGAATTAGATCTGTAGTTAACTCCTGGGTAAGAGCAATGAATTTATGATCAATATGCACCGACCGCCCAACCATATTGGTTGCTGCTCGATGAAGTCCTTGCAAAAGAATTGAGTACCGAGCCTGTAACTCACCTAGGAATGGGACTGGTCCACCTTGCCAGTCGGCTGTTGGAATGCCCGCGCGACCATCTCGGACGCCAACTTTCTTGGCCTTACGCTCTTCTTGCCAATCTTTATCTAAAATCATTTCTTTTCCAATCTTTATTGAAGGTGCTTAATTTAGTTGCTGATTCTGTCTTCTGTTCCAGAACAAGCAGACGATGCAGAACCGGTTCTAATTTCTGCTCCTGCCGATTCAAAAAATGCTTTCCAATATGCGTTCAGTGCTTCGATGTCGTCAGCGGGACGGGGTGGGACACCAGGCGTCGTGGTTCCAAGATATGGCATGTAAACCTCTTTGCCAGCTAGCAATTCTGGGAATTGGTTGCCAATAAATTTGCTTTCATCTGCTGCTCCATGCTGGCTGGCTTCTTCAGTTGTCCACTGCTTAATTGGTAGCGGACCGTCTGGACCGATTTGAACCATGTCAGATGCATAGAGTACGCATCCATTCAAATTTGTCAAGGTGTCTCCATGCACTCCTTCTTTTCTGTGAAGGTCGTTCAGAATAATGTTGATAGTTTTCGTGGATCCAAGAATGTCGGAGCAAGTATCTCCTGATTTCCAGTTACAACTACCACTGGTACTGCCCATCTTGCTATCAATTGTGTGTAGGTTGCTCGAGATACTCACAACTTCATTGCAAAGTGAAATAGAAAGTTGACTTTCATTCATTTTTTCAGAAATGTAATCAAGGGCCTTGGAAAATTCTCCGCCATCTCCTCTTTGAGTTTTGATGTAGTTGCTCGCTTCTGATTCGCATACTGATGAGGACAGGTTGCCAGATTTGCCAGCAATGTATTTCAGCACCAGATGCGACCAAAGGCTATTGGCATTACTTCCACTCAAGATTTGTGTGTAGATGTTCTCAGCTCTGCTGGACTGGTTCTCGCCAATGATTCCTTTGCGAAGATCGGTTAGATTTGATGAATCTAGAACAGAAATCTTTTGGGTAATGTTGGTGTTCGCTCCGATTGGAAGGACAATAACGCTTCCTGGGTTACCCTCGCCAATTACGTGACCGGCAACCGTAAATTCACCAAACGCCCTTTGCACTCGACTCGCAACTGCAATACGAGCTTCCTTCCATGCGGATTTGTCGGTGGTTCGGTCCACAACAACAATGTCTGCCTCTTGCTGAGACTGTGTGCAGAATTGTGGCGTATTTTCACGACATTGATGTTTGTTGCACCCACTGTCATCTGCGCCCATCAGAATAACTGTGCATGCCAGTGCGAATATGGTCAGTTTCTTAGTGCGCTTCATCACTCAAATCTCTCAGAATCGACAGTTTTATAAAGTATATTGGTGTTAGCACTCGATTAGCAACAAATTCCTTTAATTTGCGTCATTTCTAGGATGTAAAATGTCGTCATTTAAAACCTGCCTGAACTGCTCTAAACAAGTGGCAACAAACCTTACCCAGTGTCCGTGTGGATGTTTTGTGTTTGCGTCCGATGCACCCAAGATCAGTGATGTGTCTGATTCGTCTCTATCAAATGTAAAGGACGTGGCTGAAAGCAATCTCTCCGATAAGCCGCGTACTTACACCCCGAGCCCGAGAAATACGGACCAATCTTCGGGTAATCAGCAACCATCTGATCGTCCCATCTGGGAATATCACGGAATTTCATTGCAGGTAGGCAGAAAACAGCAAGAGAGGGAACTTGCTAACATCATCAGCCAAATTAATCGACTAGGAGCCGCTGGCTGGGAAATGGTTGGTTCGTCAACATTGGATATCTTTGAAGACGGCGCCATCTTTAAGGGGCAAATTTCTGGTCATGACACGATTCTTTTCTTTAAGCGGCAGGTGAATACCGGAAATTAATTTGTGTCAGGCAAATGCTGCGAATTCAGTTACTGTTGGTCTCTTTCCTCAGTCTGTCCGTAGGTGGCTTGCTCGCTTCTCTCGTCTTCTGATTCTTGAAGTGTGGTTTCGCCGAGTCCTAAGTCCTTTTCATGATCCAATGTCGGGATGAATACCTTCGCGAGGTCGCGGGCACGGTTGTCTTCTCCCGATGCGAGGTGGATTGCGATGGCATGTGCAATGTCTCGCTCACCCGCTTTTTTCCCAGCTTCGAGAAGATGAGTTCCCCTAATTTCGTACAGATAAGCGGTGCCCGAATCGAGGTTTTCATCTGTAGTTAGTGAAAGCGCTGCTTCAACTTCAGCAAGGGCTTCGTTTGTGCGGTTCATCGAATTTAATGCGCGTGCCCGTAGCGTGTGCTTCCTAATTAAGTTCCAGTCTGCCGGAACGAATTCGATACCGTTAAGTGAGTCAATTAGAGCCAGCGCCTCGGGGAACCTATCTGTATCCAAGTATTGATTAGCTAACGATAATTTTGCCCAACAATACCTGTTTCCATTGTCAAAATTAGGATCTGATTCCATGCTGACTAACACTTGTTTCCAGAGCCGTTCACTAAGGTGATGTTCGTTAAGATACTCATGAATTTGACCCCTCTTGATGAGACATGATCGTACCCATGGGTCGTCACCCATGCTGTCAAATAGCGATTGCGCCCGCTCCAAAGTTGTCAGTGCCTCCCGGTCACGATCCAACATGTAAAGAGCATCTGCTATCTCACGATCACAGTAGGCAACGCTCCGAAGATCTTCATGTTTTTGGTAAGCAGCTCGGGCTTTAGATAAATGATGTAGTGCATCATCGTATAAACGGACTTTAGAATATGCATTTCCGATTCTCCGATTAGCGTAAGGATCATCATGTTTGTCGACAGTTGCTTCGGCGATATTTAGGCAGGATCGCAGTAAGTTCAAAGCTTGGTCGTACTCTTCAAAGTTGTCATGAATCGTGGCTGCGAAGTCGTCAACCATAGATACCATGGACAAGTCTGAACCCTTCCTAAAGTTATTTCGCGCACGAATGGAGAATTCCAGAGCACTGCGATCTTTAGATTTGAAATAGGTAGCTTTTGCGGCAAAATGAGCAGCCCAGCCGGAGATGTAAATAAATTCTTCCGCTTCGCCAATTTCCAAAGCGTTCACAGCATGGGGGAGTGCTGTGTCGAAATCATCTATGACAAGTGCCGCATCTGCAACCCAATTGAGAGCATTTGCAAGGCCATATTGATCGCCTGCTTCGTCGCATGTAACGGCAGCTTGTTTGAAATGTACTATCGCATCTTTATATTGGCGTTGCTTGTATGCGCACATTCCTTGGCGCCAAGTTGCCTTTCCGGCCAATACTAAATCGGGGACCTCTTTGGCAGCGTTAACACACTGTTCGGCAGTGGATGCTGACATCTCAAATTTGTTCTCTGCAAACAGTCGATTGCTCAATTCATGAAATGCATCAGCCTTTGGCAGTCCATTTAAGTCTGGTAAGAGATTCCAAATCTCTTCAGTAGAGAGTCTTTCAAAATCTTCTGGGGTCATTATTTCTCCTGTTGCGAATCAGTGCTTTTCATAATCTATCAGGGCATTTTGGGTGATTATTTAATTAACAAAGTTAGCACTCGGGTCTGATATTTGTTGGCCAGATTAGTAATGTTTACCAACAGCGAAACGGAATATGTCTCACAAAGTGACGTTGCCTTTAGGTCACTGATTTTTTAGGGGGAGCCTGCCACAACAGTAAGAGCCGTTTACACGGGACCAATTTGTAAGTAGTGTTATCGCAACACTGAGTGGCCGAAATCTGGGGAAAATGGAAGACAATACTTACTGGGAAGATTTAAGGTCAGCAACAGGCAAACTCGCTGCTTCATCAAGCATGCTCAGAACTCTCGATCGGGCTTACAAGAGGCGCATTCAGGACCTCAAGATTGTTGCTGAAAGTGAAGACGAAAGCAGGCTCGAACAATGGCTTGGAATCCAAATCAATGAATATTTTGGACTTGAAGAGCTAAAGGAATTCGAACCAAATAGGCAGTTACTTGGGCGACTTGAAGTAATCCCCAAACTGCTAGTGTTCCTGCCAATTGCTTGGACTTGGTTTTGCTTATCAAGTGCTTCGAGCGCTTTCGCCACTTTGCTTGCCAAAAAACCAAGTGCAGCACGAACTCCTTTCTTAACCCTCTGGCACCAGAATTTCGATGGTTATTTATACCCCGAATTCAGTTTCCAAAATTTTACCAGAGGTACCGTTTTATCTGTCGTGCTGATAATTGGGGTTATCGCAGGCCTGCATTTCTATGAAGACAAGTTAATTGGCAAAGAGATGTATCAAGCAGAACGGGAACTTCTTGAGTTTCGCTTGCTAATTTCAGAGGTGGATCGCCAGTTAGGCAGGCATCGACTTCATTCTCCTGCCCGATTTGTGGAGGAATTGACCTCTGCAGCGCGATCTATTCGCGTACTGCATACAAATGCCACCTCGTTATTAGCAAATCTTGATGAATATGCGACTAGTACAAAAGATTCAACCCAAAAGATTCAACTCTCATACGGAGTGCTGGCCGGCCAAATAGCCAGCATGGAGACGAAACTCGGTGAGTTCAATGGAATTCTGGAAGCTATTCAGAATGCAGAAGTGGGTCTCACGAAACATTACTCAGAGTTGCCCCAAGCATTGGAATCAGTCATCACAAGGACTGAAAATCAGATTTCTAGTGAACTTATCGGACCTATTCGCGGAGTCAAAGAGGCGCTTGATGCAGTTGAGAGCTATGAGCGAATGCAGATACATGCAGTAGAGCAATTAGCGGGGTTAATTGCGGTGGCATTCCCAGATATCACGGGCCTAGCTGCAGACTTGAAGAAAAAATTTGCTAGCAGCGCTGAAGAGCAGCAAACGGGCTTTAATGATCTAAGAAACTCTTTGAATAGCGCTTTAGAAGGTCTGAAAGACCAGTTAAATGAGCTCGAAGCGAATAGGCCCAAAAATCAATGAAGCGCCGGCCAGTTCGGCGCGACTCTATCGTATCCTTAGCTGGATGGTTATTGGCCGATATCTTTTTAGTGCTAGGCATTGTTTGGCTCGGCTCGCAACCTTTTGTAAAAGCAAGTACAGCGGTTCATCATGGGGTAAGGCCGCACCAGACTTTCAAACTTGCCTTAAACACTAATCCAAAAGTTTTTGAAGTTTCCTTAAATGCGAGCAGTGTTAGGGCCAAAAACTCGGTTTCGCTCAGAAAACTTCACAACTCCCTAAATCACGCTGGGTTAGCAAAGCTGCAGAATTCAGGTGCTCTGGCTGGTTTAGTCCTAACCTTCGCCGGCGGAGACAGCTGCTCCAATCAGGGGGCTGCGGAGTCGACCAGTCGGGCAGTTAACCGCATGTTGTCTAAATGGTACCCGAGTCTTGTAACTGAAAACACAGTAACGGAAGCTTATGTAGATTTCTCCTGCGGTCAGGCAAACAAGGTGAAACTCAAGTTGTATACATTTGCAAATTAATTCAAAAATCTGTTGCTTATTCGTGTGATTGGTTGTAATGTCAGGAACTGTCGTTTAGGGAAAAGGATCAAAGACTATGACACAGCAAATACCAGAATCAGCATTACAGGTGTTGCCCTTTTATTTGGTGGCGGACGAGTCAGGCTCGATGGGTGGCGCACCAATCGATTCCTTAAATGAGGCTCTTCCTGAACTTCATGCAGCAGTAACAACCGACCCTTATCTAGCGTCGATTGCGCGTTTTGGAATTATAGGGTTTTCAGATGATGCAGAAATTATTTTCCCGTTGACTGACCTCGCAGACGTCACTTCGTTTCCGAAAATGCACCCAAAGGGTCTGACTAGTTTTGGGAGCGCATTTGCTCTACTTCGCGCAACCATTGACCAAGATATTGCCGACCTTCGGGCGCAGGGCGTAACTCCACATCGCCCACTTGTGTTCTTTTTCTCCGATGGTGAGCCAACCGATCACAGCTGGCAAGATTCTCTGAGGGACATACACGACAAGTCTTGGAAAAATCATCCTAATGTTGTTGCATTTGGGTTGGGGCAAGCAAATCCGACTGTTATGCAGAAAGTCGCCACTGTTCAAGCCTTTATTCAAAGCGATGATGGTTACTTGGATCCAGCTGCAGCCATCAAAACGATGATCCAGGCTGTAACGCAATCAATTATTTCAAGTGCTGGGAGCATACGTTCTGGGCAGGGTCCTCAGGTCTTAATTCCGCAAAGCGTTCCTGGCATGATTGCGCTCTCGGCTGATCCGCTTTAATGAACCTAGCTTGTGGCGCGATTTAGGTGGAACCGGTTGGTGAGTAAAGATGACAAAGCTGCTGACAGTGAAACGTCGGCTGCTGGAGAGTTTGCGGAAAACCCAATTTCAGCAACCGAAGTACCTCTATCAGAAGGCGAATTGGCGCAATCAGACGAGATTGTGTCTGATTCTTCGAACGATCTAAGTGCCTCAAGTGGCGTCAGCGCAGTAACAACAGATTTAAGTGAGCCAGTATTGGAGGATGTTGTCCAGCCTGCCGCTGTTAAAAGTTCCTACCATCCCCGGGAGTGGCCGGGTGCGCTCGTAGGCCGGGTTCCACCACCTATACCTTTTCTAGCAAACCCACGACTTGGAAAATCAGCTGAAGAAATTATTGATTTTCCCGACACAATAATTGATTCGTACATCCACGGAAATGTTGGGCATGCAATGTGTGTGTCAACGCGCGGTGATGGCAAAAGGCATTTCGGAACATCTCGCCAAGACTCTTGCGCAATTGCACTTTTCAGTTTAGAAGGTAGCTCTGAAGCCGATATCTCTTTCCTGACGGTCGCTGATGGAGTGGGCAGCGCAGACATGTCTCATTTCGCTTCAAAGATTGCAACTAGAACAGCTATTGAAACTTTAATGATGCTCTCAGATTCAACAGAGTCTTGGGAGATTCAATCTCGAGAAGTGTTTAGAGAAGTTGCAGAAAGTTTGCAGGCATATGCAGAGAAAAAAGAAATCGAAATTAAAAGACTGATTACAACTTTACGTATTGCGAAGATTGTACCGAGCATAGCTACTGGAACATCTGTCGTTTCCGTTGCAAACATTGGCGATGGAGGAACATTCCATCTGGATAGCAGCGGTGCAGTTAAACCTAACGAGAACGCTCTAGAGAATGGTTCGGCAGACGAACTTTCGCCAACTACGAAAGCGTTACCTCATCATGCGGAGACCTTTGACTTCTCACAATTCTCAATCGAACCTGGCGAGGCGGTCGTTTTGGCCACGGACGGTGCGGTGGGAGTATGGAACGCAGGCATACCGCTTGGACAACTGGTGGTAGGGGAGCGTCCCGAAACCTTAGAGATTGCGTGGGCGCTAGATGTGCGAGCAAGGGGCCATGTTGATGACAGAACTATTGCATTCTGGTGTCAAAAGTGACTTCCTATGCGGCTTTCGAGCGGACATTGACTGATCGTCTCGGTGGTGGGGGGCAAGGGGAGATTTTTCGGATCGGTAAAACTGATACCGCATTCAAGAGATACACCAACCCGCGGAGTGTTGAAGTTAGTAGCTTGGAAGGGCTTGTCTCTTGGTATTTATCTCTTCCTCAATCGGAACAAGATAGATTAAAAAAACATACCGCGTGGCCTACTGAAATTAAATATTTGGACGATGGCACTCTCGCGGGTTTTATTATGCCGATCGCACCCGAGTATTCCTTTGTTAATCGAGTCGTTGGGTCGATCAGCAAACGACAATTGCTCGAACTCGGTATGATCATGGATCAAATGCGGCCCGCATATAAGTCCTGGCTTCCATCAATTTCGGTAGAACAGCGATTCGAAGTAATCGTTAACTTCCTAGAATTGGTCACCTGGTTCCATGACAGTAATTTAGTTTTGGGCGATATATCCGGCCGGAATTTTGCCTGGCGTCCCGATTCGATGGACCTGTTTTTCATGGACTGTGACGCATATCTGCAGGTAGGGAAAAAGCCTGCTTCCCCTCAGTTAGAAACGCCAGCTTTTCACGATCCTGATCCATTTCCTCCAGTTGTTCCTGGTGAGTCCAAAAAAGATAGCGATAACTACAAGGTTTCATTGGTAGTCATGCGCTTGATGACTCAACTTATGAATGTGAAGCCTGATGGGTCTGACGAAATGTCACCAGTAGTAATGGCGAGGTTACTGCAATTTGAACGACAGCTTGGAATGAATCATCTTGAATGGCGCGTTAAAGAACTGTGGAAGAAAGCTGGGTCTGGGGGAGGACTAAGGCCAACTCCTTCTGAGTGGCTTGCTGCATTTCGAAATGAGCGAGGTATGGTGGCAGTGACCCCGCCTGCGCCATTAGATCCGACGGCTCCACGTCCCCGTCGGCCACGAGAATATATAGATTTGAGTTAAGAAGGTGGCATTTTCACTGAACAAACAAAGTATTATTACCGTGTTCGCGCCAACGTTTTACCCGATTAAAGGTTTGCTTGAACGGCTTGGAAGCCTAGACACCTCAGTTTCCTATCAAACAGACTCCCTAAGTGGCACCTATGGACGTATAAATCATCACAATCAGCAGCCATTAGGTTTTGGTCAGAATGCTGTTCCTGGCGTCTATAACGGAGGAATGAATAATCGAAGTGACAGTTTTTGGGCACTTACGCGTGCAAGGTCCAAAACTCATCCGATAGAGAGTCACTACATCAGTCTTCTCAAGATTGGCCCCAACCTCGTCACGAATGTTCTGGTTAAGGAGAGAGCTTTCTTTCAAATATTAGAAGAGAGAGCTCAAACAGGTTGTGTTTTGTCCAATAACAACGAGCTAGTTTATGTGTGCAATAAGAAAATGCGCGCTGAGTTAGAGGTGGGCTTTTCAATGTTCGGTTACATTCTGACTTCCATAATTGGAGCAGTAGTGGCACTTTTTTGCTTAGCAAATCTGGGGCAAAGTCTGATTGAAGTAAAACCTCAAAATTCGTTGTTAATTTTGATTGGGCTAGCACTTTCTCTATTTTTTATGTTTGCTGGTTACGCATCAGGAGTTGAAGGTCGTAAACGGTATAACGATGCGGTGGCTATTGCTCGATCGTAGGTGGCATGGAAAACCTAGTTCAATTGATTCAAATAATAATTAAGCAAACCAACGAAATGTAACATCTCAGCATCGTTCGAAAGATCATGTGAATTCAAAGCAGTAACCAAATTGAATACTATCTGATTGGCGTTTTGCGCTAGCGGCCTGAAAACTTCAGCATCCAGCTGAACCACAAGGTCGTAATTTCCTTCAGAGAACGCTTGCCTTATGGCTGCGTTCGCCTGAGCTTCCGCCCCAACCATATCAGCGAAGCCAGATCTATAGACATCAGTTTCCGCTATCTGGAGTGCTCTAGGAAGTGTGGGATGGGCATACATCTCTGTTATGTGATGAACATGCTGAGCCGCATAGAAATAAGGTTCGAGACTTGCCGCTGCTTGGTTTACTTGTTGCTCAGTTTGCTGCAGGTCTTGGAACATATTAACTAGACCCTTGAAAAACATTTCACTCATTGAACTATTCAACTCCACTTTCTCGAAGGTTCTCTTGATTCGTAATTCGAATCCATTTCTTACTCATTTATCCCTTCGATAAATGAGTAAGATTTCCAAAATTCATGCCTTGTTGGGGCTTCTTGTGTTGTTGAAACCCTTAGTCGGCCCCAAGCATAAGAACTCTGCGACATGCTCAGGAAGTCCGATAGGGCAATCCTGTTCAAGAAATCCCCATTGACCGTTCGCGTTATATTCGAGGAATATCCATTTTTCATCTGGCATCTCCAGAAAATCAATCCGTCCCCAGTCAGACTTTGTATCCTCCATGAAGTTAAAAATTCCTACTTCATATTGTTCTGGAACTGCTGTCAATTCCCATTTTTCTGGGCTGGTGAACTGTTCAGGTCGCCAATCCAAGCCAGTTAGATTTGCTCGCGAGCGCCGGTAGGCATAGAGGCGGCTACCTACCACGAGCACCGTGATGTCTGACTTTGCATGAGCTAACTCCTGTATTAGCCATGGATAGGCTGGATCGAGATCCATTCCTGAGACATCAGTCGTTTGTCGTACACGACCACCGGCATCCATTGTGCTCGTGAGAGGCTTGGCTATCGCACTCTTTAGCAATGATTCTGGAAACGGATTGTTCACTCGTAGGGAAGTTGGCAATGTTGGGAGATGTCGAGTTGCCACTTCTAACTGGGCAATCTTTCCGAACCGATTTTCAAAGTCCGGTGTATTTCCGACAATGAGCTCTCTGTGCCCAAACCAGGCGTAAATTTCTCGGAAGAGGTATTTGACCTCTTCCTGATACATAGGATCTTTATCTAAAGCGAAACTAAACGCTTTCCACCACCAGGCCCGGGTGGCTATGTTGGAATCAATCCGAGCGCCGGATGGATTTTCGATAGACCAGAAATGGGGTTCAAGGATGACACTGTATTCATCAATCAGGTCAATGTTGAAGCGAAAAATATTAGTCCGCGAATTATGGACTACTAAATCTACGGAGCCGTCAAGGCTGCCACACAATACAAGCAACACTTGACGGCTCCTGCTGACTCGAAATATTAATCCTGGTCTGAATCTGAGGGCTTACCCGTATGATCGAAAGTCTGTGTACCATTTGGTGTCCACATGAAGATTTTGCCAGCTTCACTTAAAGTTGATGACATCTGATCTTCATGACGATATGTTGGTTCATCTAAGTCAATGCGAACGGCTTCAGTTGCCAAATCTGCATACGTGATCATTGTTTCTCCTGAGTAGTTAATAGGCAACGGCGTTGCCATAAGATAATCATAGTTTGGGAAAAACTTGAGTCAAGCATTTTTGATGCAGATTTGTAACTTCTTGTACGGATGTAAATCGTTGAATTGCAGATGTCTTCCGAACAGGACTCGAATCAAATCGAGGAGATTGGCCCAAAATCAACGCCTAAATTCTGTTCGGAATGTGGAACGTCATTTGGTGTCGAACAATTACGCTTTTGTTCTGAATGTGGAACAGAAATAAAGCGCTAGATCTCACTAATCTCGATTGAAAGGGACAGGACGACATGTCAATACAAGGAAGCATCAATACTTCTAGAGGGAAATTGCGGACATTTGCTTGGATTGCTTTTGCTTTATGCGCTCCAGGGAATATTCTTTTGGATTGTTGGAATTGGTATGACGCCGGTCAGAACTTCGGCGGCGTGGAAAACAAAATTGGCCTTACAGACCATATTTCGTGTCCAGCTCCCTCGATTCTAAATGGAGTTGTCACACTTTTCGCCTTTCTAGCTGCCCTGACGCTATTTCGCAAACCGGGAAGGTTACTTGCATTTATTGCTGCTGGCTCATGGGTAGTAGGACTTTTGCTCACTCAAGTTGCGAGTTGGGTCTACATGCGACGTGAGCAAGACTTCGGTCTCACGACTAATTGGTACGAGCCAATTGCATCTCTTAAGAACCAGGTTGGCCTGACATGGTCCTATCCTGCTCGGCCTGCTATTTGGTATGTCCAATGGGTCAATCTTGGTGGAACGATATCGACAATCATTTGGGTATTCATCGCAATCAAGTTAGGGAAACTGAAAAATGATGTTTCCCCAGAACCGGTTTATGTTCAAAACCAATCAGCATTTGTTGCGAACACTCCCACATACCAGCCAGTTGTAAATCAACAGAGTTCTTCGCAGGGAAATTTTTGTTCAAATTGTGGAGCAAAATCCAGCGGACCAGTAGGTGGTTTCTGTAGTAGCTGTGGTGCACGACTTTAATTTCAGTGCCTAGTCTTGCTTGGGACACGGTGCAAAATGAAGGTTTTAACGTTGGTGTGTTGCTAAAGTGGTGCGTTAATAAGGGAAATAACTTGAACTAGGAGATCCAAAATGTTCTGTACTGGATGTGGCGCGCAGTCGTCTGTCGAAGGTCAAAAATTCTGCGACAGTTGTGGAGCAGCGCTTCAATCAACTGCGTCGCAAAGTGTGCCGCCAGCGCCTAGTTCTCCGCCTGGCCCCACAGGACAATTTCCGCCACAACCCACTTATTCAGCTCCACCACAACCCACTTATTCAGCTCCACCACAACCCACTTATTCAGCTCCACCACAACCTGGCTACAGCAGCGGACCAACTAACTACGGGGACCCTGGACGTATTTCAGCCCTGAATTTTTTTCAGGCAATCAAGTATTGCTTCACGCGATACTTCGTCGGTAAAGATAGAGCGGTTCGTTCTGAGTATTGGTACTTCACTCTTGGTTACATCATTTACGTCCGAATCGTAGAGGCAATCTTCTGGAACCCGTTTGATTACACCCTGGTATATCTCTTTGAACTTGCCTGGTTGATTCCGCTCACAGTAGCTGGTGTTCGTAGAATGCACGATGTTGGCAAATCGGGCTGGTTCCTGTTGATTCCTATTTACAACCTAGTTCTGCTCTGCACCGAAGGCGATGCGGGGCCAAACCAGTATGGTAACCCAGTTGACTACCGAGGCTTAGTGTGAGTCAGCCAGTAGATGTGAGTCCCGATTCAGTAGTCCGTTGTGGCTACTGTTTCGGCGATTTACGCGCAAATCGTGCGCCAGAATGTCCAACCTGTGGAGCAGCGCATCACCGCGACTGTTGGGTTGAGAATACTGGCTGTGTTCAATTTGGCTGTGCAAGTGGTGGACCCGAGCAGCGGGGAAGTATGTATAACGAGAGCGGGAATATATTATGACTCCTCGATTGCGCAGGCTAGAAAATGACTTTGCCGAAATGGTTGAACGTTTTGCACAGGACCCTTATGTAGATGTAATTCCGGTTGGTCCCGCCCCAGCGCAGCAATACCAAATCGTTTATAAAGTTCCCTCTTTGCGCAGGCTTTTAAATAATGAACTTCGTGAAGTGCCGCAGACAGTTGTGAATCTATTCCTGCCAGCTGGATACCCGCGCGAAAAGCCTTATGCCGAGACAGTGGAAGAGGTTTTTCACCCCAATTTTGGCCGATATATATGTATCGCTGATTTTTGGTCACCAGCTCAATCTTTGAGTGACATTGTAGTTCTAATTGGCGAGATGTTGCAGTGGAAGAAATTCAATATCAGATCGCCACTAAACGCCATTGCTGCCGAATGGTCGGTCGAACATCCGCAGGAAATCCCGTTGTCAAATATCGAAATTGGCGTAAAGCAAACAAATGTAGAAGTCCAACTTGTTGGTGAGATATCCAACTTCACAGAACAGTGAGAAGCAAATGTCCGATGGAGTAACAGGGTCACAAGAGCCAATCATTAACATCACGTCTGAAGATTTAGTAACTGATGTTGTGCAGGCTCAGGTAGACAGGATGCAAGAAGCGCAGAAATTTGCCTTAGTTCGAGAAGTTGGGGCGCCGACAAAACAAGCTACTGCATTTGCGTCCATTGCAACTGTTCTCGGTGCTGGCGCACTTGGTGGTCTGGCCGTCTTTTTGGTGAATAAATTATTGGATACAGTAGTTTTTGACGAATCAACATCGTCCACTGTGAACAATGTTTCATTTAGCTTCACAATTTCGGCGTTGATAGGCCTTT